>Ga0308160_10003572_pt1 | contig 17418 bp, 30 predicted proteins | sample PhyFR1_FD_201036 | JGI IMG/M metagenome (GOLD analysis project Ga0308160, IMG submission 201036) | Phyllosphere microbial communities from UC Gill Tract Community Farm, Albany, California, United States - DLSLF.R1 | ecosystem: Host-associated > Plants > Phyllosphere > Unclassified | place: USA...
ACTGGCAGGACCGCTCGGACTAGTGACTGAGGTCGCTCAGCTCAAGGTACGTCGCCGAGGCATCCACGGCTGATAGAGTAGCATCAAGCAGTGGACAAGATGTTTTGGCTAGAGGCTGGATTACCGAATATCTCAACTAGGAATGTGGTCTACATATGTCGACCTCAAATGGCTCACATGCGAACGATAGCTGGTATGCATTTAGCGCCCATTGACGGGGCCGGGGAGCTGATTGAGCAGGTCACATCAGGTCGTCGCAGAGTACTCCGTCTTCGAGCGGCCCATTGGTGTTTACGATCTTGATGGTCCCCAGGGTGACCGAGCTGTGTAGGAAGGTCTTGGAAGATGAGGGTGTGGCAGGAGATGTCACTGTTTCCGAGGTGAGTCCATTTGTTGAAGAGAGATAAGGATAAGCTGACAAAATAGTTCAAGCTGGAATTCGTCCCATTGGAGGAAGACTTGCTTTCGCTAGAGATGGACGATGTGGCTAGGGATCTGTATCTGGTGTGTGCCGCTTGCAGCCTAATGTCTGGACAAGAGCTGACTTGTAGCACGGCGATGACACCCCAATCTACTATTCTTCCCTCGCCCTCATGACCTTCCAGAGAGCTTTTGGACTATTCCCACGTATACTTGGAAAAGGGGATGGAGCGAAAGTGAGTCCCTATACGATGTACGCATTCGAAGGCTGACAGGACAGAAATTGGCAGACCTGCTGCGACGGCACCAACAATCAGGCCTGACGCAATACGCGGACCTGGACGTATCAGATTCGGTGGACAGTCTCATCATCCTCGACCGTTCCGTGGACTGGGTCACGCCGATGTGTACCCAATTGACCTATGAGGGCATGATTGACGAGTTTATTGGTATCAAGAACTGTAAGTCATCTGATATTCGTCTGGAACCTGCTAACGCAGATAGCGAACGTCGAAATCGATCCCGCACTCTTGGATCCAACGCAGGCGCCTTCAGCATCTATGCCGACCGCGCCCAAGAAACGCAAACATCACCTCACCGCTTCTAAAGATACTTTACTTGGCGAGATCAGGGATCTCAATTTCGCAGTAGTCGGTACACGGCTGAGTAGACTTGCTCGTCGATTGGAAGGCGATTTCGGAGGAGCGAAAAACTTGAAGAGTGTCAGTCAGATGAAGGAGTTTGTGGGCAAGATAGGCGGTTTGCAATCGGAGCAGCAGAATCTCAGATTACGTGAGCAGACCTGTTTGAGATGATGAGTCGAAGAGCTGATCTGACAGACACTGGCCTGACGGAGCTGCTAATGCCTATCACGCGGACGGACGAGTTTGGCAAGAACCTTGAAGCGCAGCAGAATCTGGTCGCTGGGTATAGCCCGAATGACCAATTGACTGTACTGGAGGATCTCATGGCTCAGCAAATTCCATGGCAGTCTGTGCTTCGATCCGTTGTCTTGATGAGCTTGACGAGCGGAGGTATCAAGGTCAAGAACCTCGAGGCATTCAAGCGGGATTTCCTCCAGGTAAGTCTTTTCGCCCATCATCGTTAAGCGTATGCTGACGACGCAGACCTATGGGTATCACCACTTGTCTCTTCTGATCGCACTGCAAGATCTTAATCTACTGGTCAAATCTCCTTCGACGGCGCCACTCCCGTTCTCCCAAGTCCGCAAAGCACTCCGACTTATCGTTGACGACATTGATGATGCGGCCCCCAACGACATATCGTATGTCTACTCCGGTTATGCTCCACTCTCGATCCGATTAGTACAGTGTGTTACTCAGAAGAACGCTATTCTTTCGGTTGGAGCTGGCAACGAGGAGGATAGTCCGCAGACGGGTGCCAAGAGGAAAGAATTGCCCAAAGCACACCCTATCAGCGGATGGAAGGGTTTCGAAGATGTACTCGGGTCGATCCCTGGCGCAACAGTCGATGTCAGGCAGAAAGCAGATAAGCTATCAGGACAGGGTGAGTCATTCTTAAGGCGTGTGAGTGCAGGTACTGATCAGTAGCGAGCAGGAAAGACAGCACAACGACGGTTGTGTTCTTCTTGGGTGGCTGTACGTATACCGAGATCTCGGCATTGAGATGGATGTCAAAGCAGACAAAGGGGAGACGATTCTTGATCGCGACTACGGGCATCATCAATGGTAGTACTGTGAGTCTCGGGCTTCTTTCAAGCTATTTACAGCGTCCATCCCCTCGACTAGACCTTCACCGAATCAATCCTCAATCCTTCGGCTGCGTTGAGACAGGAAATCTGCTAACGATTTCTAGATCCTTGAAAGCTTGGGAGATGTATCTCCCGTAGAATTAGATACGGCTAGACCAGCATAGATCACATCTCTAAGTGTACTAGTACCCGTACCCTTCTAGCTACCAGATGAATTCATGACAATTTGCTTCCGTTGATCGCGTCGACGCGTCAATTGATGATGAGCAGCGACCATCTAACACCCCGTCCACCAGCTACGCATATCCATACTGTAGGATGCTTGCTGAGGTCCTGCTAGTCTTGGCGGGTCATCCATCGAGCTTCTTCGTTCCGGCACCATCTGAATGCCCCACTTCACTCCGGATATCGCCATCGTTGTCCCGGCACCTCCATCCAGGCGAAGAACAAGCTCTGAATCAGCTAGCGCAACTAGCCTACAATTACGCCACCATCAGAGAATGGGCGAAACGCATACAGGAGCAAGGAAGACAAGGTGTGCTGGAGGAGGCTCTGCGTAAAGGGAAAGGCAAAGCTGTCGAAGTACCGGATACCTATACCTCGACGCTGGCAGGAAGTATTCTGGACGTCTTGCGGGATTACGAGCTTTTGCTAGTGGAGGTGGAGACGGATGTGCTGCGACTGGATGAGGGGCTGGTACAGGACGAGATGGGCTATGTACCATTATCTATCTTACTCGCCAAGTTCTCGATATGGCAGGGTCCGCTCGCTGGATTAAAGAGTCTGGTCGATACGCTATCTCAATCAAGATGGACACCTGGAAAGCTTCTCGACCACCTTATCAAACTATCCGACAATGGAAATAGTCGTCTATCGGACATGTATCGCTCGCTGCACGATTCGCTACTTCGCCTGTTCCTCACACATCTCGTTACCTTCCTATTAAGTGGGATAGCGCCGAATTCTTCAACACCGACCTCACCTTCGATAGCGATTGATGCCGGTGCAGATCCGCTCAGTCCTCAACACCGAGTATACACACTCAATACAGACTTGTTCCCGGAGAGCATCGCCAGCGAGACTAGGGAAAGTATATTGTACGTAGGCAGAGTAGCTGCGACACTCAGGAGGGAGGGTCGGTCATTGCCCAAGACGATGGTGGATGAGCTACGGAGGGTCATCATGTCTGCCGAGGAGCTAGATGATGCTCTGGAGAGGGCAATACAGCGGACTAGGGAGGAAGTGGGAGAGTGGCTGTGGAAACATGTCTTGACTGGTCCACAGGTCGCCGAGGCGCTGAAATCATTGTGAGTTGCCTGATCACCTGGGTGAGGTGTGCTGACGATATAGTGGTGACTACTTCCTAACTCGAAAAGCCGAATGCACTGTATCCCTCATCCGCGAGGTCGACCGACTTCGAATGGAAAAGCTCATTCTCTCAGACCCCCGTTCCTCGTCATCCGTAATCCGTGAACAAGATCTCAACTTGGCGATTCTCCGAGCCAGCGTCGGGACATCGGCAGAAAACGACCGATGGGTCGAAAAGTTACGCTTCAAGCTCGAGCGAGGCTCTTTGCGACCTTTCATGCCTTCTGCAACGGCACCCAAACATACCCACGGGGATGACGGGATTCGATCTCTCTTTTCCAGCTTCCTACTCGGCGCACCCATGACGATGACCACGACGATGGGATGGCCGATGGACTTGTTCATTACCCCTCCTGCGATGTCTGCGTATATCGACATTAACGTCTACCTTACAGCTATTCGAGATACACACCTCAAAGTCCTTTCATGTTGGTCTTCTTTGAGCGCCTCACAGCGTCGCCGCAGACGCTGGACAGGATCGAATGAAGGTGGAACAAGAGCGGAAGTGGAGAGAAGGAAGAACCTCGCCAGGCTGTCTTGGGGCATCGTACGGGCTATGCTGTTCTTTCTCGATCAGCTACTAGGACACTTTATGGTGGACATCATCGATGTTCAGCACCGCCGTCTACTCGATAGTCTTGAAGAAGTCAACATCGCCGCCAAGCAGGGCCAGGGTATGGGGAGTCGACCGGGGTCAATGAGGGGTCCTGTCGCCAGAGCCGCTTCGCCCGCATCACGATTCGGCACGGCGTCCACCGCTGGTCGCCATCCTACAACGCGCTGGGAAGCAGAATCACTCAACAACTCCACCCATGATGGATTTGACACCCAAACGATTCGGACCAGAGCTCCTCCTTCTTCCGCTCGACCGAATCATGCGGTGTTCTTGGATTTCTTGACCCTCAGGTAAGTTTATCGAGTGCTGGAAATCGAGGCTGATTAGTAGACAAATGCACACTCGCCATCTTGCTTTCTTGCGAGAAGGTCTACTCATCGCCGACACGTCAACAGCGGTCCTCATCCGAGATATCCTAGATACTTGCCGACGATTCACCTCGACAGTCGAAAGATGGGGAGGAGACGTACTACCCGAACTTTTAATGGAAGGAGCAAGCGGTGAAGAAATTGGGGAATTGATCGAGGAACGCGAAAAGGCAGTTTTGGAAACCAGCGAAAACTTCAACGAACTTCTGGCCGATTTCTTCAAGGTGCTCGTGGATGCTCAGAACCCTACCGCGGAGAAGGATAGCTCGGCAGGAGCTTCCTTCTCTAGGACGTCGAGGGCGACGCAGATCCTTCAGATCCAGAGTTCCAGGGTGATGGCTCGTCAGGCCAGTTTTGCTGGTGTGAGCGGTAGAAAGGGATTGAGCAAGGAAGTGACGGACAAAGCGCTTGATGTCGAGGCTTCCATGGGCAGGCACCTTGAGCAGCGTGAGTCATGAACGAGAGTCATGGTACCTTGGAGAGACAGCTGATTCGCAGTCCTATTACGCCTTGACTTCAATGGAGTCCTGACTGCCTGGCACCAAAAAGAGGAAGAAGTCGGTCGAACCGATCAATTTCTACCGCCATCATAACACAAGCATAACCTACAGACATGCGCTTCACGACGAAAGAGAAGCCCCTAATATAATGCATATAGTATAAACATCTCTACCTTCAAATTTATTCTACCATCGAGTGGAAGGCGCGCGTGACCGTTCGTAATCTTCAAGCATCCCGACATCGTGCCTATAATCGACCATGACGAGCTTGAGGAGCCACTCGTTCCGGCGCGTGGGTAATGGGACATCGTCATCGATCTCGAGAAGCTCTCTGAAACGCTGAATGTCGGCCATACTCTCCGGAATCTGCCAGAGAGCTCGATACTTCTTGCCGCCTTCCACACATCCAGCCAGGTCCTCTCGGCTTCTAGCGATGTATGCCTTGATCAAGAGTTCCTCGGCGTCGGACAGTGGGGCATCGAGTGTCGCCCTGATTGATAAGCGCTCGCTGCGCATGAATCGTGGCGATCCAAATGCCTCTTCCTTGATGGTCGAGTATGCACTGAACATCAGCTGAATTCGATCGAATATGCTACTAGACTTACCCTTGCCACTCTAAGACCCCTGACAATTTCCCATCAGTGACGAGGTAATTCCCCAAGTAATCCTGTTCATGTCGAAGATAGAAATCGTATCGATCCTTCATCAGCCATTTCGATTTTCGCATCCACTTCAAGCATTCCAGCAAGGTGATGTACTCGTTTCGCTCTTCGGGACTCCAGACTTCATCTCGATGACGCAAGTTGTAAATCAAGTTCTCGATCCTTGAGATATGAAACGCTCCAAGTGATCTAAATGGCCCTGTTCGCCTTCGTTGGGGGAGGGGATGGGAATCTTCAAGAATTGGACCTTCGACAACTTCGACATCATCAGAGTACTCGAGCTGACACATTGTCTCGAATCGGAGCTGTGAAAGCTGGATCTGGTGGTCCGCGTAGGATTCGATGAAGGATCTGAGGAGGATCTTTCCCCTGGCTGGATCGGCGGGGACATTCGGGTAATGGGTATAGAGGGGAGGTGGGAAGATGGTGGCAAGGCACTGAGTGCCGGGCATGACGTCCATGTAAAAGTGAGCACTTTCGATTCCTGACGATCAACGATGTTCCAGGGGTTGCGGATGAATAGTACTCACCTGGCCACATATCGCCCTCCTTCTTTGGCAAGTATGCATTGGGAACCAAAATGACTCCAGCCTTTTTCAGAGCCTCCATAATCAAGAACTCCGACTCGACACCCTCCCGAGGGTGAGTAGGCTCCATCGCGTCCGGAATTGTCACGGTCAACAGGCTCACGCGATCCGAAGGGAGGTCGGCGATTCGTAGCATCACGTACCACGATTTGCCATCTTCGAATACGATTTTATGTTGGAGGTCATCGACATGAGGATCCGAATCATCTTCCGAATCCGCAGGTGGGCTGACGGTATACCTAATAAAAGGTCGGAGCTGTTTCATGTCGTCGGCGATGCAGTCGAGGGAAATATCCTGTGCTATTTCTCCCTGCTTATTAGCTGGGGTTTTGCAACTCTTTTGTGAGTAAGGGACTCACTCCATCCTCGGAATCATCCCATAAATCATTGAGTGTTGGCATTTCGAGATCGGCAATGGAGTCGGCTGGTGTGATGAGAGAGTTGCCATCGTCAGACGAGCCTGAACTGTATTCGGCAGAATCGTCCGAGTATACAACAGACTCCCCATCCGATTCGTCCGAGTACACGACAGACTCCCCATCCGATTCGTCTGAGTATACTGCAGACTCCCTATCTGACTCGTCTGAGTACACTACGAACTCCTCATCCGATTCGTCTGAGGCAGAATCCCCGTCCAGGTCGTCTGACGACAATACAGAGACCACCTCTACAGCGTCCTCCCAATCGTTCACTACGTGGTAGCAGATCAAAGCCATATTGTATGATTATAAGTAGATGTTATGGTATAGAGAAGTAGGAAGAATAGTGGGGAATCGGACAGGTTCACAACAGCTTATGTATCCCTGTCGACTTGTTTGTTGTCTATTTGCTACTGGTGCCCGCCCGGACCGTCCAACAGACCCCTCGAGGTGACTTGTTCCTTGGGGTTTCACAAACATTGTCAATAACAACACTCAATCCCGTCACAGATCAACCAAACCTTAATCCAGATCCATCACATGTGCGTCATGTTAGAGAAGGCCGCATAAGCGTAGCATCGACCCAACATACTCGACTTGGCGTGTGAGTGTCGCTGAGACGGGATGTACTCGCGTTGAGAAGGGGAAGTGTAGAGCGGAGGACGTTGACGTAGAGTATTGTGGACGACCTACGATGTGAATCTGTGGGAAACCGCACCATTGCAAATTGAATTGCACAGGATCACCTCCGGTACCGCGAATTGTGTCCATTGCATTTTGCGACCGAGGTTCAAGTAGATCGGTGCTGCAGACAAAGACAAGAAGCAATTTTCACACTCGTGCTCGATGAGCCCTACGGATTGCCCTTCAGACGCCGAGTACCCCAAAGTAAATCTGAGATACAATGCATCATTCATCCTGATCCTCGGCGGACTCATCATCGTCTCCATCCGACTCGTCCATCGGACTGGTCGGCTCAGAACTATCTACCGGGCTCCCAACAGAAAAAGAGGAACTACTACTTCCAGTGATCGGCCCCTCTTCTCCCTCTATCTCTATACTCATACCTTGACCACTAGCAGCTTGCTGCTCTTGCCAATCCTTCATTCCCATACTATGTCGATGTCGACCGGATTTGATCCATCCTTTCCAGCCTCGCGTTGATCCTGTGCCGGCGTACATGACAACTCTGTTTCGGGAATCCCCTGATAAGCCGTCTCCGTGACCTGCTTTGGCGTCCCAGTGGAGTCCTCTGGCTGTTACCCCTTCTATACATTAGCGATGCCCCTGTCAGACTTGGGATAGATCTTACGGCCTTCGAGATATTTCCTAGTCCGCTATTTGGGTCAGCTATGGAATGGTAGATGAGGCGGGCACTTACGGCAGCATCGATGATGATATCTTTCCCGCCGAGGAAGAAAGCAGTCTTTCTGGGATCCAGTCCATTCGGTATTTCCTCGAAGAATAAAGTATTGTCCGCCCAATCAAAGTGCTACCCATCAGTACTCGTCAACTCGCACAGAGCATACCCTCTGAATGTAGTTCGCGATCCCGACCTCGCTGGCGATAAAGTAGTACAGCAATAGTTCTAATGCCTGTTCATCAGCTGCGGTCCATCTTGATACTGGAAACTTACCGTCGCAGGCTGTCTATAACAGAATGAATGACACACATCGCCTTCCCAGAGGCAGAAGACGACCGGATCGACGAACGTGCTCCGCTTCACCAGGCTTGGAGAGTCTTTCAATACTTTCACGTCAGCTACAGCAGCGGGCAATTAGGAGAAGACTCACGCCAACCATGAGCCACACTCCCATTGGAGTGACTCAGCATCGATACACCCCCTTTTGAAGGCGTTTGGTCATCTCCTTCCTCCCAGAAACCCCACTTTGTACAAATACGTTTCATTACGCTGACTACCTCTGGGCGACTCCACGGCCGAAGATGTCGCGGATGAAAGACAGATTGAGAAGTATGTGGGGGTATAGGTATCAGGAGCGGATGAGTTGGGAGAGACTTGATCAGGTGTTTAATAAGAAGGTGATTTTGTAGCTGGGATGTCAGCTTCTTGTGCTGGCAATGGTGGTGGTCACTTACGAGACCGAAACCAAGACCTTGGAGGTAGACTAGAGGGACACTGTTACTCCGCGTATCATTCCTTTCTGGAGTCCATCCAGGAGGTATACGAATGAGATAGTCGATTTCGCCTTCGGTGTACTGTCCATCAGCTATCATGGCCACGATGAATGGCTAAAAGCTTACCAACTTCATGCCCTGGTGGGGATATACCACATTTCGAAGCCAGGCATTGATACCGTTAGAAAGCGCATACAGCAGGAGAGGTCGACTCTTAGCCTGGTAGGATCAGCTCCAGGTACAAGTCGTGATGGATGACGGTGCTCACATTCACAGGATCAAGCGTCAGACGCAATATAGAGATCTCCGGATCATATCCCTCGGGTATGATCATCCCCGTTCGAGCTTCTAATGTCTTCATGGTCTTCTCGAGATATGTCATGAATGACCGATTCTTCTTTGCTTCTTCATATGGCAGAGTGAAGCAGGACCACGACAGCCATGCGAGTACGTTTTGCCGGCGTAGAGATTCCCATGGAGCGTGATTGAACCTGGTCATCAGCTTGTAGTTCCACCAGAACTGAGCCCGAATGGCTTACCAGGTACGTAAACGCTCTCTGAATTCGACTGCTCGCCTGTCGTGGGCATGAAGCATCACCCGGTTCCCATATGCATCTTCCAGAGGTGTTTCAGCCTCTTCATTCCCTAGTCCCATCGTATCCCCCTCAATCTGCTGCCGCAGTCTACGTTCCCTATCACCATCTTTCTCCTCCACAAACGATTCAATGGTATTCTTGTCCTCCTGTGAAATCCTCCCCACGCGCCGCCTGGGCCTTCCTATGCCCATTGCATCCTCATATTCGTGATCCCTCGCATGATGCAGTTCCTTCGCCGACATCAAACCAGAACCGTACATTCTTTCTGCATGTTCGAAATATCCATCTTCCCCATACGCTTGATCGAGTGAACGTGTTGGTACTTCGGGATAGGCGAGGCCTGCGTGTAGGACTTTTTGGAACAGGGCATTACGGATTTCGAGAGGTAGTTCGGAGGGTGGAGCAGGAGCTTGAACGAAGTGAATGAGGTAGTAGTGATAGATCGCAAAGACAACTTCTGTTAGAGCGTAAGCGGCGAATATTGTCGACGTTAGGCCTGCTCTGCCTGAAATGCCGGGACCAAAGACGGCGAACCATAGTAGGTAGACACTGAGTCGTCAGCTACATTTACATGCCGGATGGAAAGGTACCATACCATGAGAAAGGGGTGATGACCCATAAGCTCAGAATCAGACAAAGTGCGATATAGTACCCCTTGTCCGGTTTGCGTTTATCGAATATCCTGGGGTAGGTCTCTTGGGGCAGAGGTAGTAACTCCGCTATAGGGGTGAATAGATCATCCCTTCGGACCCCAGGAGAAGGGAGTGGTATCGTGAGCGTCATGTCGTAGGGGTCATGGGGGATGGTGTGCTATTCACAATGATTACAACAAGGGAGTTGACGCGTCCAACCTATCCCCCCAAGAACTTTGAATGGTGATATCATTTCAGGGCCTAAGAGGTCCAAGGCACAATCAATCAACTTTAATTGCCCGAGGCTGTGTTCCGATGTACAATCTTTACAAAACAAACCCAAGAGCGAGTCGGTCCGCGTCGCGTCGATGCTCAGAGCGCAGATCGACACCAGACTGTTTCGGTGGGGCATAGGACGGCAATGGTACTGGTAAATGAATGCATCTAACCCATTTGATCCCGAGATTTCGGAGTTCTAGACTAGGCTCGTTGCCTCCAGCCATGGGCATACTTTTTATAGTAATGTTCCCAAAGCCCGTTGTTATAGAGCTTTTGTAGGTTCAGCCACTGCCAATCTGGAGAATCAGCTGTCGGACCCCCAGCTAGTCGACACTTACGTTCTTTGCAGTAAAGATTGGCATTACTAACGCCATCACAGTATCCATGTGTGGCGTCCTTCTTGCGGTGGTTAGAAGGCAGAGTCTCGAAGCATATATAGCACTTTTGGTAAACCATATTTATGAGTGTGGATGAAGTGACTGGAGGGGATGGGGAAGATGACTGTAAGAGTGATTGAGCAGTGGTTTGAGAGCGAGGAATTCAAGGCTTTCATGCGGACTTTATATAGCTACGATTCTGCATACTGATGACAGCAAAGTCAGCAGTCGCCAAAGACAACAACACTCCGTCCCGTCATACAATTCGAACGGGACGAACTCACCTCCCCGAAAACCTAATCGACGACAGCTTGAGATCCGTTATCACCCGACCTGCTTGTGGGACAGACTCCTACGCTCTAGTCCGTCACAGCTTGAGATCCGTCATGGCCCGACCTGCTTGTAGGATCGTTGACTACGATTTTTCTCAAGTTGTGCAGAATTTTGCCTTTCGGGGATCGCTGTTGTTTAGGTCAGGTTGAGAGACTGCGTGAAGCGTACGATTTGCGGAAATGGTAGACGGGGATGGCCGTGAGCTTGTTATGTGATTTGGAGCTGGCGAGGTCCTTTCCAATGGCTTATCATGGGTACCAGATCATTATTTTGCTTCGTCGATGGCTCACAAGCGTGTCGTCCCCAGTCTAGCTCATCTGATAGGGCAGTGCATGGCTCGTGAAGAAAACATTCGAATCGACCGGATATGGCTTGGCTCGGAGCGGAACGGAAATCACACCGCATACTGATGAGTCAAACCATCGGGCATGGCTGGGCACTAGAAGTGGTGCAACACACACACTGTGTGACCTCAGATCTGCCTGCCCGGCGTTTGTGTGTGGGTCAAACCCTGCTGCGCATCAAACCCGAGTCGAGCCTGAGGGATTTATCGACAGAGGCTTATATAGCGCTCAGGCAATGCCGGGAAACACTCTACTTCATAAAACTCAACATCAACAGTTGACCTGATAGAGCAAAGGACCTTTACCTACTTTACTTCTGAAATGACAACGATTTTTACCGATGATCCGAACATACGGGGTGAGGATGCGCTCCCCAGACTTGTAAGTCATCTACTTGTAACGCTCTGACAGTCCAGCGCCTGCAAATTCTCAGCCTGTCGAGAGCCACGGTCGAAGCCGAACTCAGTTTACTTCGACCGGGCAAGCAGTTTACTATCATTCAGCCGGAGACCGAGGATGATATCCGGAAGAGCTTGGAAAAAGGGCAATTCAATCTGCATTTCCCCATTGTGTTTGAGGATGGTGTCAAGTGGCTTCTTAGAGTACGGAGGGATTACAACAAGCCTGGGCACCCCGTGTGTGTCCCTGACCACTACTGGTTCAGCGTGGAGCGCGAGGTAGCGACCCTTCAGGTCATGGCAGCCGCTGGGCTAAAGACAGTGCCGGATGCTTATCTTTCATCCTCAAAAGTCTCGGTCACCCCAGGTATGTGACACCACGTGATCGCCTGAGCGTATTGGCAGCTGATAGCAGGTTATGACACGGCGCACTTTTATTGCGAGTTCATGCCAGGGGAGGAGATGGTCTTTTCAGACCTTCCGAAGGCTCCTGTGCAGGAGGCGTGCGTGACACCAGGTTTGCCAATGCCCCCTATCTTTGGCGATAGCCGTCCCGGACTTGGTGTACCGAACGACCTAATCGAAGCTCGCCTATTCATGGGAAGCTACGCAGATCATCAAATAGCCATCTCGAACTTACCGTTTGAAGGTATCGGTCAGCTAGTACGCAGCAAGGACGGCAAAGTCGAGGTCGGCCCCATGGGTCAACAAGCGATTCAGCTGCCAGGACCTCCCTGGACGATTGGGCCGTGCGAGACCTTACAGGAAGCCCTATTTGGCTATTGGGACAAGCAAATCGATGCTCTTAGGAGCCGGGGACAGCTACGGTTACGGTCCTATCTCAGTCATCTGGACAAGAAACGTCTCCTTCGATCATACGGCCCCCTCAGTCAGCGCCCCGAGATTACTTACATCAAGCATGCCGACGAAGGGATATTTCAGTATTTTTGGCAGGAAGGGCGTCTTTCTGCGGTATTGGATTGGGAATGGCAAGTCTCTGGGGTCCAATTTGTGGTGTGTACTGATGCGGCAGGGCGTATACCACAATCAAGGAAGTGGCCTTCATGGCCCCAAAAGGATTTCAGCGAGACGAGGGAGTGGACTTCCAAGAAAGCGAAGAATTCGACGATTTGACAAGGGAAGAAGAGCTCCTCATAGAAGCCTACGAAGCTAGGCAGAGGCCCGATCTTGCCGAGTGCGTTCGGTCGGGTCCAAAGTATCGACTCATCGAAATCGATAATCAGTTTCCATTCATGAATATTCAGGCTGTCACAAGATTCCGACGAGCCTTCGGTCAAGGCGAAAAAGGCTTGGCATTTCCCGAAACGATTAACGACTGGCAGGCGGAATGTCTCGAGATATTCCATGACGACCCGGGACTGGCGATGTTCTCCGCAGAAGATCGGCAACCCGAACCGGAACGGCCTGCTCCAGTGATGACTCCCGCGGTGCTTGCCCATCTCGCCGCGATGGCGGCTCAGCGCGCTTCGTGGACTCCATAGTTGTCAACCATCTCATGGATACATTCCCAGGATTCCTACTTGTGTATCACCCGTTGAATCCCCAAACCTTCAGCACTTCCCCCTGACCCTCCCTCACCAACCCCACAATCTTCTCCTCATCAAAAGCCAACTGCCTTATGATATCTCGTCTCTGTTCATCTCTAACCTCAAACCCCTCGGGCAATCGAGGTAAAAACAAACTCCTAGCAGCCCCCGAAATAGATTGAGGATGGGGCAATCCCTCTTCTCTCTCAACCTCTTCTTCTTCATCAGCTCCAGCCGCTCCACGCCATTTCGGCCTCCTTCCTCCCGGACGCACTTCAACGTACGCGACCGTTCGACCTCGTAAAGGATCCTCTAGATCTGTATCCTCGTCCAGCTCCCAAACTAGGACTCTACCATCTCTTCCCCCTGATATAACCCTACCTGATGCAAGGGCTATTGAGGTGATAGCAGCAGAATGAGCGAGGAGGGTGTGTGAATGTGCGATTGGAGCTGGTTTCGTACTTCCCGATTTGGCGGTGGGTAGAGAATAGACTTGAATCTGGTTGTCCTGACCTGCTAGGACTGCCCATCTGCCATCGGTCCCTACACCGACAGGACGACCTTTGACTCCGATGATGGGGTGTAGCTTCCTCGGCCAGACGTGGTCGGGGATATCCTCGTCACCTCTTCCTACATTCCAGCATTCTCCTCGGGTGATATCCGTCAAGCCAGAAGTGGACGAAGTACGGATATTGAATTCCTGAACAGCCACCGTCCAGGAATAGGGGTACAGTGGCGTACAGTATGTGAGTGCAGCGCGGAATTGTTGGGCGGTATCTGAGGCTGGAAAGAGCGATAGCGTAGCTGGGTGAAACGAGACGTCGGAGTGCATGCCGCCTATTTGAACTGGACGGGATGCTGGCGATCCATCGGGTAGTAGGAGAGAGTAGAATGTAAGATGGAAAGCATGGGTACAGGTGATGATGATCGGATAATGGACAGCGGCGACGACGACCGGATCGCCCTCGAGGGATGTGTAGGTCGTTGCTCTCCGGCGTAGGGGTCGTGGGCGGCTATTTGGTGGATGTATCGACTCCCTGGACCAAACTAGTCGGCCAGAGGTAACAGTCATGTGGAGTACAACAAATCCACCAGATTGATAAAATACACCAAGTCGTGCTGGTAGTACCGAAGACAGGTCGGTGCCGTCCGGAAAAGATACCGCCTGATCCGCCGTAATGGCAGTCACATTGTCAGGGCGAGATGGCGAAGACCAGCCAGGTGGAGGTGGTATTATGCCTAATGATATCGTAGATCCACCCGGACTAGAACGGTGAATATGGACCAGAGGCGACATCGGATTGGAGGTAGCGATAAATGACGGGAAAAGGGCGATATGCTGTTCTGAAGGAGGTGAGTCGGGCGTGGAAGGTGGTGGTAGTAATGGAGTGGTTCCTGACGCTATGGAGGGAGAGGGTGAGGGTGGTAGCTGTACACTATTTGCTGAGGATGCATTTCCGTTAGACCTGCCTATTAGCTTACGGACTGGGCGGTGTCAAGTGCAACATACCAATTAGTCCCCAAGCGCAGCATCATTTTCCAATCAATTCCATCATTCCTGACTCCATGGCCTATCTCCTCGGATTGCAGACGAGTGACGATAGGTATAGTATCCCCTTGGCTGCCCAGGAGGTCGTCGCGTTCCGGCGTACGCGAGCCAGATGACGTGCGAGAAGGCGAAGGAGGGGGAAAGGCTCTCGACGGCAGCCTAGCTATGGGTCTGAGCGATCTTGACGGCGTTGTCGGAACCGGCTTGTATATCAGCCTCGAATGGTGAGGGTGAGGATATCGTCCTGTATGGTTAGCCTAGTCAAACAGCGACGGTCAGGACCTACCGAGATATTGCGTTTTCCATAGCTGAATGATCAATTACGTTCAAGAAACCACGTTCAGCACGACTGGAATCAACCTCTGTATAATTCCAAAAGACTCACCTGCGGATCCAGACTTATCCTAGCCCAATGCTTGCTGACTCCTTGGACTACTGCTAAATCCGTCGGTGAGAGGAACGACATGATACGGAGGAATATCTCGTCATAGGCGAATACCGAGCGGACGGAAGCTGGGGCAATACTAGCCGGAGATGTATTGCTACCATCTCGACTGTTCCTACGCCTCTTGCTTGCCATTGTTATCGTGTCGATGTTGGGTATAGATTGTCCAGATAAGATCGTAGAGTGGCGTCATTGAAGTGGACAAAGGTGGTCAACCTCCACCGCCACAGTCTTTGTCGGTGTTTCGGTGTTAAAAACTAGAACGGAATCAAATTGCCACGAAATTCAAACTAGTAGGCGTATAGTGAGAGAATAAGAGTGGACCCTGAATTGCTAGCTGCAGTATAGCTAAGAGGATCATTGCTCGTTCTATCTCTTGCTCTTATCCATCAATATGCCACCCCAGGTCAAGAGTAAAGGTAAGTCATATATCTCATAGCAGTACACAGAGCAGTAGCTGATGATACAGCCCAGAAGGCTGCCGCCGCGCAGGCCGGTTCCAAGGCTGGGTAGGTCACACTTTCATTATCCAAAGAACAGATCGGTGGAAGAAAAGGAGGAATCTGGATACAAGGATTTCAAAGAGCAGTACTGACAATGCAGTAAGAAGAAGAAGTGGTCGAAAGGAAAGGTTAAGGATAAGTCCAACAACGCCGTCGTCCTCGACAAGCCCATCTTGTGAGTTGGACAAATCAACGAAATTATCGAGAAAATCAAACTAACCCCACAGCGACCGAATCATGAAGGAGGTCCCAACCTACCGAGTCATCACCACCTCCACCCTCGTTGACCGAATGAAGATCAACGGATCTCTTGCTCGACGCGCAATCGCCCACCTCGAGTCAGAGGGTCTCATCAAGCGAGTCGTTCACCACAACGGTCAGCTTCTATACACCAGGGCTTCCGGAGCAGGAAAGGACTAGGCGTAGTTGAGATGTATCATTCATGAAACTCATTGGGTCTATCTGCGGTTGGCGTCAGTGTATTGGAAAACCACCTGGTCTGAGCTACTGGTCTGGGATGTGCAGCCAACGGCAAACGCAAACTGGGTTTTGTTGAGAGAAAATTGGCTGTCATGCCTGGTCGTGACTAGCGCGTGGAACCATTGCTTCCCCGAGCAGTCACATACTGATCGTGATCGTTTTCGGCTGATCGCACAGTGGTCGTTGATCCAACATCGTCTGGTACATGACACATTGATGGTAGATCATCCTCTAATGCCAACCGTTGAGATCGGGCGTCTACTCAGCCAATCCCAAACCCCACTCCCCACCCCACGCATCACCTCCCGTACCTCATCTCCCTCCGAGCCGCTCTGTACCATAATCGGTCGACCTGCATCTCCACCGTCGCTAACTTGCGGTACGAGAGGTATCTGTCCTACATCATGTCAGCTTTCTGCAGCAACAGAATCAACCAAGCTTACCTAGCACGGGTAAATTCAGGTCAGACGATGCCTTGAGGAAGTTCTTGGGTGATCCAAACAATTCGTGTGGTGTTGAACACGAGGAGCACTTGAAATGGGACATGTTCAGTAATAGCCCGGCAATCTACCATCAGCTGGGTCATGGCGTTGCTTAATGGCGTACAGGTATATCAACCTTTTTGAACATCGCTACTCCTTTCCTAGCATCTACTAAAGCTACATCCTGTGGCGTTGAGACGATTACAGCACCTTTCATCAGCATTACTATCAGGAGAGACGCACCATCAACAGCTACTAGTTGACCCAGACTGAGCTGGACATCACCCGTCCCAGGTGGCATATCGATGACTAGCACATCGAGGTCATCAGATGAACCTGACTGTGATGTCGTTGTCCAGTCCACATCGAACAATAGCTACTAATCAGCCTATTACCTATCATAGCACGTACCTGCTGCACAGCCTTCATGACCATCATTCCCCTCCATGCCACAGGCGTGTCATTCTCTGGATTTGGCGCTACATATCAGCTCGTACCACGGGTATTCCGATTTGACCTACGTAGTAGGTATCCAATGGACATCGTCTTGACCCCATGGTTCTGCAGTGGTATCAGGCGGTTCTCTGATATATTAGCCAAATCCATTTCGACCCGATCAAGCTTACCCTTGCTCATATCCGGCTC
>Ga0308160_10003573_pt1 | contig 17414 bp, 20 predicted proteins | sample PhyFR1_FD_201036 | JGI IMG/M metagenome (GOLD analysis project Ga0308160, IMG submission 201036) | Phyllosphere microbial communities from UC Gill Tract Community Farm, Albany, California, United States - DLSLF.R1 | ecosystem: Host-associated > Plants > Phyllosphere > Unclassified | place: USA...
CCTCGGATGGGACGTCGACCTGTTTCTGTTCGGTTTCATAGTCATAACGCGTTTGCGTTTTCATGGATCTTCACCTCCCTATGCGTTTTAGTATAGCGAATGAACATGTCGGCTCTGTTACAGACGGGTAAGAATGCCTTAACAGACGATGACGATGTGATGACGAAAAAAGAATGGGCATCAATTGAGAAAAATTGTAAGATGAACAAGAAGTCGTTTTAGGAAAGGAATATAGCATCATGTCACGTGCGTTTCGTTTTATGTATGTCTCGGATCTGTTATCGACCGTCGGGACGAGTTTCGTCTATATCGCGATCTACTGGGTGAGTGCGGAACAGATCAGTGCTTCCGGTGTCGCCTTGCTTGCAACAAGTGTCTTTTTGATTCGTTTTCTTGTTTCAACGTTCGTCGGACCATGGATTGACCGGTTCGTCAGTGCATCGTTGTACCAAACGTCGTTACTCATTCGGATGCTTACGCTTGGGATTACCTTGATGGGAATTGGACTAACGGACGTCGTCCTACCGTGGTTACTTGGCTTACTCGTCGTCCAGACGATCTTACAAATCATTGGTGGAAACGCCGTCTTCACATGGGTCGTCGATTTAGTCGAAGATGACCAATTGCCGCAAGCGAATGCCTATCTCGCAACAATCGAACGAATCGGTACGTTAAGCGGATTCTTGCTTGGTGGGATGATGATCGCCCGTTTTTCGATTGCGAGTATTCTGTGGCTCGATCTCGGACTGCATCTCGTCGCCTGGTTACTTGTTCGACATATGACAGGCAAAGTCGCAGAAGGGGCGCGTCAAGGATCGTACCACGAAGCGTTGCTCGAAGGGATTGGTCACGTTGTCCGTGACGGTCGCTTAAAATGGATCCTTGGTTGTGCAATCCTCGCAAACTGGATGATCACACCGATGAATACTTTACTTGCACCATATGCCAAGGATGTCTTGTCGGGAGATGCTCAGACATTTTCCGCACTCGAACTGGCGACGGTGATCGGGGGAATCGCGATGTCGCTTCTTTACGGGAAGTGGGTCGCCTCCGTACGACAGGATAAGCTGTTTCGTTTTGCCGTCGTCTTGCAAGGTCTTGCGATTGCGATCGTCGCCTATGTCTCATCCGTCCCAGTGGCTGTTGGCGGTTTCGTCTTGCTCGGGATGGCGCTGACGTTATTCGGGATTCCGTTTGCGACCTTGTTGCAGCGCTCGACGCCTGCGCATTTGCTCGGCCGGGTCCGGACGGCGATGGTCGCAGCATCGACGGCGTGTTCCGCGCTCTGTTACGGTCTATCGTCGTATTTGACGACGCTCTTCAGCATCTCGTTCGTCTTCCTGTTCTTTGCCTTGAGTGGTCTTGTCATGACCAGTATCTGGTTACTGATTCATCGTACCGTGTCCTTTTCCGAAGTACGACAGGACAAGGTAGGATGAAATATCCGCCTTGAGGTGGAGGTAAGCGGTTTCGCACTCTTATACACTAGAGATAGAAATGAACGATGAGGAGTGGAGTCGATGGAGAGTTTATGGATCACGGCGTTATTGTTTTTGATTCCGATCAGTGGGATGACGGTCTTCTTGAATGTACTGTGGCGCCGAATGGAAACGGAAGGCGTTTCGGAGTAATCATGAACTAAATAGTGCGTCTGCTTACCGATGTTAGATCGGATAGCGGACGCTTTTTTCATTTGAGGCATAAATGGTCGTAGGAGAATGACCTCAGATTCGTTAAATCAACACTTCCTGTGTAAACTGAAGTAGTAAATGGTTTTATGATTTTTCGATCGAAGATAAGGGGGAAGCATCAACATGAAAGCAATCATTACAGGTATGAACGGAACGGTAGCACCCGTCGTTGCGGACGTCTTATCAAAGCACGACATCGAGACAGTCGCCTGGGACCGGACAAAAGTTTCGACGACTGACGAATCCGCGATGCGCACGTTTTTAGAAACGGAACGACCAGATTATTTCTTACATATCGGGATGGGGTCCGTCAGTTGGACGGAAGCGCTCGTCCACTTGTGCCAGGAATATGAGATTCCGTTCTTCTTCACGAGCACGGTGTCTGTTTTCTCGGACGACGTGCCGGCACCAATCGACAAGGACGCAGTACCGGATGCGACCGATGAGTATGGTGCCTATAAGATTGCTTGCGAGCAAGCGATTCAAGCAATCGATCCACAAGCGAAGATCGTCCGGATCGGCTGGCAGATCGGGACGGAAGCTGGTTCGAACAATATGGTCGATTTCTTCACGAACGAGATGAAGCAGCACGGCGTCATTCGGGCGAGTCGAAACTGGTATCCGTCGAGTTCAGTGCTTGAGGATACAGCTGAAGCGCTCGTTACGATTTTACTCGAACAGGAAGCAGGCCTCTATCAGTTGAACGGTAACGATCGCTATTCGATGTACGACTTAGCACGTGCCTTGAATACGCTTCATGCGAAAAACTGGACGATCGAACCGGTTGATGAACCACGCCGCGATAACCGGATGGCGACGGACGTCGTCTTGGTCCGCCCGTTGTCAGAACGATTACCCCTCTAATCAAACATCCCGCTCTCCTTGACGCGTGTCAAAGAGAGCGGGATGTTTTTTACTGCGTTACCGGAGTTTCTGCTACAAAGGCAAGCGTTGGTCCAAAAATTTCGTAATGCAGTTTGTCTGGTGACGCCGTGAAGTGTTCGATCACATATTGAATCATTGCTTCCGGACCACAGACGTATGTCGGATCCGTGATACCTGCGATGACGTCTTTCGGCAGGCGACCCGCTTGATCCGTTGCCTGGTGTTCCGCGTAACGAATGACGCGTGCGCCACGCTGCTCGAGCAAGGTAAGTTGCTCGTTAAATGGACGATTGCGTTCGTCTTGGACGGCGTGATGTAACGTTACCTGTCGACCATTATCTAACGCTTCCTCTGCCATCGAAAGCAGCGGCGTGATCCCGATTCCGCCAGCAACCAATACAATCGGTTCGTCGGAAGCTTCGAGCGTGAAGGCACCAGCCGGCGCACTAATCAATACCGTGTCACCGATTCCAGCTGCATGTAAGTAGTCCGAGACGATGCCTTCTCGTTTGACACCAATCGTATAAGTCTCCGTGTTCGATGCCGTCGTCAGACTGTATTGACGGTTGTGCCATAAGCCGTCTTTGTCTTGAATCCGCACCGTGATATATTGCCCGGCTCGGTAAGCGGGGAGCGGACCGTCCGTGCGGAAGGTCAAGGCGCGAATCCCATCCGCTTGTTGCTGGATATCCGAAATCTCGACTATCTGATAACCGGAAAAATCTTTTGCTTGTTCATCCTGCGCGTACAGTTCGGCTTCGAGCGCGATGAACAGATTGGCAATCTCACCATAAGCTTCTCCCCACGCTTGCAGAATCGCAGGCGTTGCGGCTTCTCCTAAGACATCCTGCATCGCTCCGAGCAATTCTTGTCCGACGAGCGGATACATCGCCGGTTTGATTTGTAGACTGCGGTGTTTATGCAGCACTGGTAATAAGACCGGTTTTAACGTCTCGAGTCGATCGATATGAGCAGCAGCGGCATACACGGCAGTCGCGAGTGCTTGCGATTGCCGGTCGCTTCGTTGATTCGATTGATTGAAGATGTGTTTCAGTTCCGGGTGAGCCTGAAACAAACGCTGATAAAAGACTTTCGTGATCGCGGCGCCGTGCGACGCAAGAACCGGTACGGTCGATTGAACGATTTGAATGGTAGAGGTTGATAACATAAGACCACTTCCTTTTTGTTAAGTAATAAAGACAGTCTTAGTATTTCGTAGCCTCACCTTTAATACAATATTTAAAATACTAGATTAAAGAATATCGTGCGTTTTGTCACAAGCAGGTCAAGATTTCGTCAACGATTCGTCACGATTGATTGGAGATCCAGAGCTTTGAGAAATCAAAGTAACCGAACGAGTCGATCGTGATATTTTGCAGTTCGATCGGATACGGAATCAGTCGTGTATCGTGATAGAACGGAATGAAATACGATTCGTCGATCAAGTAGCGCTCGATCGCTTGGTGGATCGGGAGCCAGTCCTCGAACGGTGTCGCATCATATTGTTCGATCGATTTCAGCATCTCCGGCATCTGCTGAAATAATCGGATCGGCGGTGAAAACGTGTTCGTCATGAACTGATAGAAGGCGTACTGGGTATTCCGCTCAAACACTTCGGCATGGACGGCGAGATCAATCGTATCGTACGCATGGAAATCCGTGATGCTCTCTTTAAATCCGACCTCGACGAACTCATACGGAATTCCTTCCTGATCAAATCGCTGACAGAGCCAACGTGTCACCTTGTCCGTAAAATCAGTCAGCTTGATTCGAATCGGTTGCGTGAACAAGACGGCAGGACCATCCGGGACAGTATACGGTTGACTATAGGACTCAAGAAAACCACAGTCGTTCGGTTGTGCCCGTTCATGGAAGTCATGAATGCCACCACGGACTTCCGCGACGAGCCGGTGGATATAATGCCGCGCTGCTTTTGATTCAAATGGACCACCGGCGCGCGGATGGAGCAAGACGAGACCGAACCCGGATTGCGTTGCGATTGTATCAATCGGACTAGAGTCAGAAGCCGATGTCCGGTAGACCGGGTCGTATTGCTCCGGCATCTGGATGAACTCGATCCGGTCGAGCAGGGCACGAATGCCGAAGTAGTTCGGAAACGCCGTCAGAACGGTTTTTTTGTCGTCATGTTGCGTCAGTTGGAACGGGCCTGTTCCAATGTCGTCCTTGATAATGCTCGTGTGAATCGAGGCAAGCTGTGGCAAAATCGAACTCCGGCGTTGATCGAGTGTGAGATCGACCCGGTACGGACCGTTCGAGACGATCTGTTTCACGTGCCGATAGGAATAGGCGTAAGCAGGGTAGGCAATCAAAGCACGCAGACTCTTCGTCACTTCTTTGCTCGTCAAGAGCGAACCGTCATGAAAGCGGACGTCCTTCCGTAAGAAGAGACTGAGCGTCGCCCCGTTCCAGACGTAGTGATGCGCCAGTTCGCCTTGAATGTTGCCGTCGACGTCGATCGTAAACAGCCGGTTAAAGACGTTCTGGACAAGATGAGCACTATGGATATCCGCCGCTTCTAACGGATGCGTCGTTAGAAAATTCCGCTTTCGCGGAATCAATAACGCATCAGACGTCGTCTGTGTATAGCCGAATTTCCGTTCGAGTTGCCGCATGAAGCGTCCTGCTTGCGCCGGCGACCAGTCCCATGTCAGTTCTTCCGTCACCGATTCGATTGAATCACGGTCAATCCGCTCGAGCATCCGTTTCGCATATTCCCGTTCAACGTGGCGCAACCAGACGAGTTCACTTAAGTTGCCTCGTCCGCGACCACTCGTGTAACCAATCCAACCGTCTTCTTGCCATTTATTGAGATATCGTTTCGTTTGTTTAGGACTGAGATGGATGGCGTCGGCAAGCGTCGCAATCGAGTAGTGTCCATTTCGGCAAGTCTTCCATAACATAAAAAGATAAGCATCCATCGTACTTCTCCTCCTTAAAAAGGGGACATCTTTTTTGAATGACGTCCATTTTTCCTGTGTCTTGTCTTGTTTATGATACAGGTAGAGAATGGAAGGTGACAATATGAAATGGAAAGAAATACCGAAACCCATTAAAGTTCGTCTCATCACATCGTTTTTCAACCGGGCTGTCTCGTTCTCCATCATGCCGTTCATGGCCCTCTTGTTCGTCCAGGCATTCAACGAAATCATCGCCGGTGCATTTTTGATCGCGATGGTCTTCGTCAGCTTCATCACGAATCTACTCGGCGGATATCTTGCCGACCGCTTTTCCCGTAAACGTCTGCTTGTCACGACTTCTGCGCTCACAGCGCTGACGTTCATCACGATGACAATCTCATTGACACTCGATTGGATGCTGTTGTTCATGGTCATCTACGCTGTCTTCTCGGTGACGAGTAATCTTGGTCGGCCGGCAATGGGGGCGATCATCATCGATGCAACGACGAAGGAAAATCGCCAAGCGGTTTATGCGCTCGACTACTGGCTGATCAATCTCTCGATTGCCATCGGTACAGCACTCGGGGGCTGGCTCTATGTCAGTAACCAATTGCTGTTATTCTGGATTTTGAGCTTCACGTCGTCCGTTTTACCAATTGCATACTACCTGTTTCTTGACGACACACCACGGACGTGGCAACGTCAAAAACTTCGTGGTGTCCTCAAGGATATCTTCACGAGCTATCAACTCGCTTGGCGGGACCGTCCGTTCGTTAAGGTTGTCTTCGGTTCGATGTGTATCTTAGCGGCTGAGTTTTCGATGGGCAGTTATGTCGCCGTCCGACTCGCCGATTCGTTTGAACCGTTATCATTTGCCGGGTGGTCGATCAACGGGGTTCGGATGATGAGTATCATCAACATCGAAAATACATTACTCGTCGTCACATTGACGTTCATCGTCCAGCGACTAGCGAAGCGCTTGTCTCCGCGCCGGACGCTCGCTGCAGGTCTCATGCTGTACACGATCGGTTACGTCGTCGTGACGAGTGCCAACAGCATGACGGCACTGATGGTCTTCATCTTCATCGCAACGATTGGCGAGTTGCTCTACTCTCCGGTCTTGAATACTCAAAAAGCGAACATGATGCCAGCCGATCAACGTGGGGCGTACTCAGCGTTCGCCGGAACGTCGTTTGCTGGAGCGGATTTACTTTCTCGGTCGACGATTCTAGTCGGGACCTTCTTGATCCCGTCGATGATGAGTGTTTACCTCGGATTGATTCTGTTGACGGGATTCGGATTAGTTTATACAAGTTTGTTCGTGAAGGAATCAGTCGAACGACAGCGAAATGTATCATAATAAGGGGGAGTACAGATGAACTTACCAGATACTATAGAAACACCACGGCACCTGTTACGCCGTTGGCAAGACGAAGATGCAGCCGCATTATATGCTTACGCAAAGGATCCGAATGTCGGACCGAAGGCAGGCTGGGCACCGCATGCATCACTTGACGAAAGCCAGGAAGTGATCGGCATTTTTCAAGCGTCACCTGGCGAATATGCCGTGACTGATAAGGAAACGGGTGAAGTGATCGGGAGCTTCGGTTTTCACTTCAATCGTCGTCCGGACGAATCGATCACCCATGACCGTCAAGTTGAGATTGGGTATGTCCTTGCGCCTGATTACTGGGGAGAAGGACGGATGCCGGAAATTGTCGAAGCGATGCTCGATTTCATCTTTAAAGAGTTACCAATCGATGTCGTTTGGTGCGGACACTTTGATTTCAACGACCAATCACGCCGTGTCGTTGAAAAACTAGGCTTTACACATGTCTTTGATCGACCATTCGTCTTAGAACGAATCGACGGTCGGACCGTGACGAGTCATGTCTACAACTGGACGCGTGAGCGGTATGAAGCAAAGCGTGAAATAACGAACACGTAATTGAAACCGACACAAGTAATCAGCGAACTTCTCTTAATCTGAGAATTTCGCTTTTTATTTGATTTGATGTGTAAAAAAAACTTTACTTTAAGTCAAAAAAACTTTACTGTTTATTTATGGTAATAAATATAGAGATGATGAAAGGAGAGATGGTTTGGGCATCAAGAGTGATGGATTCATTAAGAATCGATTAGCGATTTTAAGAGCTGAAAAAGGATGGTCGCAAAAAGAATTAGCAGAAAAGGTCGGAGTCAGTAGACAAACTATTATCTCTTTAGAGGGAAGCCGTTATAGTCCTTCGTTGATTCTAGCTTTTGAGATTTCTTACTTGTTCGATAAAGACATTAACGAAGTATTTCAATATGAGCGAGAAGGCGAGGAAAAAGAATGATTATAAACATAATAGTAATACCGATTTTTCTATTGAGCTTATTCGTATCGCTACCGTTTATTTTCGGTGAGGAAGGAAAAGATGAGCGGGGAAGACGAATTGTTTCAAGCGCATATACGTATACTTTTCCGATTTTTCCAATTGGTTGGTTACTGTTAGAAACCTACCATCGTAATTACGCTGACCTGACGTTTGTCGATTATCGAAATATATTAGGATTACTTATTCCTCTAACGTTCATTGTTTTAGGTGGTGTGATTTTTACATTAAAAAGACGAGTGTAAATCATTAATCCACTCAAATAACTCAAGATGTGAAAGGTGTGAAAAGTCATAAGACAAAGCAGCGACGTTTTCAAGGTGAGAGAACGTCGCTGCTTTGTCTAATTTTCTACTTTACGATTGAATGATTAATCTGCCTTACTATTTTTGGATGAACGGATAAAAGTAACTGCAATCGTAATCGAAGTCAAAACATAACTCACGAGGACGGCGGTAATCTCTGACAAATTAAATACAAATAAAAGCAGCAGTTGGGGTACGAAAAAGACGAACACTGCAATCGGTAAAATCCATGTCTTTGTTTTCCATGCCGTGATTAGAATCCAGGCAATTAGAAGGGCGCCAATTAACCACCCGACGCTTGGAGATAACGTGATTTTGGGCGAATCAATGAGTCCGTTGACGATCAACAGTCCGACGATCAGAAGAAGATGAACACTCCCATGAATCCCGTAACGCAGGAGGCGTGGTCGAGCAGTATCGCGTAAGGCGTCTTGACGGAACAACAATGCAAGGGTCGTCAAATAAACAGCGCTTATCAGTAGGAAGCCACCGACGAGCAGGATACTGTAAGTCGTCGTGCCATTCAAGAGATTTTGTAAGTATAGAAAGCTGGACGCACCAAGATACACTTGCATGATCGTCCAAAAGGCTTGTTTTGAATCAAATGCCATCTCGTGTGAGATCGACTGGATGTAGGCAGCCGGACTTTCACCCGTGATGGAACGAACCGATTTGCCATCCGCTTCCGCTTCAATCAAATGGTCTTCGAGTTCAAGGACGATCTCGTTCGTCGCTTGTTCATTTTTTCCCGAAGCAAGCAGGTAGACCTTCAAGTCTTCCAAAAATCGGGTTGATTCCGTTGATAGGGTCATCTCAATCATCCTCCTTTAAAATACTTTCAACACTTGTCGAAAGGTATTGCCATCTTTCCTTGAATGCGGTGAGTTCTTCAGCGCCGCTCGTCGTGATTGAATAATACTTCCGTTTCGGACCGGACGGAGAGACGCGTGAAGTCGCTTCGATCCAGCCCAGTTTTTGCATCCGGATCAATAAGGGATAGATCGTTCCTTCGCCGATGTCAGAGAAACCGTATGCTTTCAGTTTCGTCGCCAGTTCATAACCATAAATCTCTTCTTCCGCGATCAGTGCAAGTAAACAACCGTCGAGAATCCCCTTTAACATTTGCGTCGATGACATCCACATCATCCTTTCGCTACTTGGTATTACAAGGTAATGATATACCAAGCTATTTTGTATTACAAGGTAGCTGGAGGAAAAAGATTCATTTCCCTGAAAAAAAGGTAAACAAATCATAAAGTAGATACGTCGCTTGTTTAGAAAAGGGAGGTATTGATCGTGGATAAGCGGAATACTATCGTCTCGGCGACCGTCGTCTTCGTCATCATGGGTATCGTCATGGCTGTCTCTGCGTTTGGTTTCGGCATTCGTTATGGTGAACCGGAGTTGTTACGTATCGCGATCTTCGGTGAAGTCGCAACAGCGATTTTTCTCGTCTGGTACATTCGTCGTCATGCCACGTTTGCTGCCGTCGGTTTTTCGAAACTACAAGCAAGAGGGCTCGTCTGGTACATTCCGTTACTGTTGATCGTTCTCTTTCAAGTCGGACTGATCGTCAACGCACTGTTCACTACGTCACCTTCGTCGTCGGTGCTTCAACTCGTAGGGATCGTCTTCGTGACGACCTTATTCGTCGGCTTCAACGAAGAAGTTCTGTTTCGAGGCATCATCCTGCGTTACCTTCGACCGAATGAACATCCGTATCGTGCCGTCCTCATCAGTGCGCTCCTGTTCTCGTCGTTTCATCTGCTTAATCTGATTGCCTTGATTCCACCAGCAGCGATGCTGTTCCAACTTGCGAATACGTTCGTTTTTGGTGTATTCTTTGCGATCATCGCATTGAAGCTGAATAATCTATGGCCGTTGATCATCTTCCATGCCCTATGGGATTTCGCGAGCATCGCTGCGGATGTCGTGAATGTTAATTTAGGAATTACGGTTCTTTTGGCGCAAGTCTATCTTCTCGTTGCGATCGTCATTCAATTAATCTTGTTGAAACGACATGATCTCAGCCATCTGAATGGACCGATGAATCCACGTAACGTTTGAATAGTTGACTCTCCGTTTTTTGACGGGGAGTTTTTATTTGGAATAAAGGTAGTATCAATGATTAATATGTAATATATTACTTATATGAAACCTACAGATGATTTAGCCATTGCACGACTTCCTCTCAGTGAGGAAGTGTATCGACGTTTGCAACATCACATCATCACCTTACGCCTCGCCCCAGGTGAGAAGGTGAACGATCAAGCGCTCGCGGAAATGTTCGGTGTCAGTCGGACACCGGTCCGCGAAGCCTTGAAACGACTCGAGGAGGAAGGATTGATTTTTGCGAAACGGGGCTCGCGGACGATCGTGACAGAGCTTGACGCTGAACAGGCACAGCAAACCTATCCGATCATCGCGACGCTGCACGGACTAGCAGCGCGTCTAGCGGGACCACTCTTGACGGAAGACGATTTGATGGAGCTTCAGACGATTCACCAACAGTTCACGATGGCAATCGATCAACAGGAGACGGAGACGGCGCTGACGCTAGACGATGCTTTTCACGATGTCTTCGTGCAGCGCAGCCAGAACGCTCAGCTACGGGAAACGATTCGCCGATTGACGCCGCTGATCCGCCGGCTCGAATACGCCCAGTTCGATCGACTCGGTCGTCAATCGATTTCCGATCATGCGGCGATTTTGATTGCATGTCAACAACGGGATGTCGAGCAGCTCGTCCAGGCGACGGAACATAACTGGAACGGACTCGGACGTTTACTCGTCTCGACACTAAAGGAGGAGTGCTGATGCGACCAATCATTTATGGGATCTTGGCGGCGATGTTCTTTGCCGTCACCTTCATCTTGAATCAATCGATGCAAGGAGCAGGGGGGCACTGGATCTACAGTGCGTCGCTTCGCTTCTTCTTGATGTTGCCGTTCTTCGTCGTCATCGTCTTGATGCGTCGGGGAATTGGTCGCGTCTTACAGGCACTGCGAACCGACTTCGGTTTTTGGTTACTGTATGGAACAATCGGTTTCGGACTGTTTTACGGTAGCATCTGTCTTGCTGCCGATCATGCACCGGGCTGGCTGATTGCCGGAACGTGGCAATTGACGATTCTAGCCGGACCACTTCTTGCACCGCTATTCAACCAACGAATTCCGTGGTCGGCACTCAAGTATTCCGTCTTGATCGTCCTTGGGGTCGTCGTTATGCAGTTATCCGTCACCGGAAGTCTATCGCTACAATCCTTACTATTTGGTGCCTTGCCGGTGCTCGTCGCTGCGATTGCCTATCCGCTCGGTAACCGGAAGATGATGGAACGGTATGGGGATGAGCTCGATGTATTCGAGCGGATCCTTGGAATGACGATCGCGAGTCTACCGTTTTGGATCGTGCTCTCCGTAATTGCTTACATACAAGTCGGCTTACCAAGTGTCAGTCAAGTGACCCAGTCCGGCTTCGTCGCCTTATTCTCAGGCGTCATCGCGACATCGCTCTTTTTCTACGCGACGTCACTCGTCCGGACGGAACCGGTCCGGTTAGCCGCGATCGAAGCGACGCAGTCGTTTGAGATCGTCTTTACCGTTCTCGGCGAGATTTTGTTTCTCCACGCGGGACTTCCGACGGGACTCGCGACACTCGGGATCATCCTCGTCATGCTTGGGATGACGTTGCATAGCTTGAATCAGGCGGAGCGGACGGTCGTCCGTCCTACGAAACGAAAAATCAATTGAGAAAGTAGGCTGTCAGATGGTTTTAACAGGTACACTCGTCAATACCGTCCTGATCATCATCGGGACGTTGCTCGGATTGATGTTCCACCGGATTCCGGAACGGATGAAAGAAACGGTCTTGCAAGCGATCGGTCTAGCTGTCGTCGTCCTCGGGATCCAGATGGGGATGAAAAGCACGAACTTTTTGATCGTCATCGGTAGTCTCGTTCTCGGAGGTGCGATCGGGGAATGGTTCCGTCTCGATGAGAAGCTCGACCGGATGGGGGCATGGCTCGAACGTAAGATCAGTCGCGGTCGTCCATCGAATATCGCGGAAGGCTTCGTCACCGCGACGTTGATTTTCGTCATCGGAGCGATGGGTGTCCTCGGTGCGCTCGACGGTGGATTACGTCAGGATCACGATGTCCTCTATACGAAAGGGTTGATTGACGGCTTCACGGCGCTCGTCCTCAGTTCAACGCTCGGAATCGGCGTCATGTTCTCAGCGATTCCCGTCTTTCTGTATCAAGGAGCGATCGCACTGAGTGCCGTTGCGATCACGAAGTTCATTCCCGACGCCGCGTTGCAAGAATTCATCTTGGAGATGACGGCGACCGGTGGGGTGATGATTGCTGCAATCGGTCTCAATCTCGCTGGAATCACGAAGATCCGCGTCGCGAACTTGTTACCGGGCATCGTCATCGTCGCTGTCATCGTGACGGGCTTACATCTATTCTAACGAGACATCCCCGCCTGTCCGAAAGGACGAGCGGGGATGTTGTGTTATGACTCGATCAATTCATGTGTCTCGTAAGCCGTGATAGTATGTCCATCGTAATGGAAGTCATGCAGTAACAGGTGCTCGGTCGACAGAGCAATCGGTAGGTAGTGCCGGAGATTGCTGATGACACCCATGTTATCGTCGCCTAAAATCCAGTCGAGTGATTTCCAATCGAGGATTCCTTCAACTGTCATGACCGGTGTTGGAAACGGACGATCTTCTAAATCAGCCAGGTAGAGGTACATGCCAGATGTCTCTTCCCCATGTAAGCGGACGATGCCTTTTGGTGTCACTGAGGTGAGCGTGATGTCTGTCTCTTCAAACGTCTCGCGAATGACGGCAGCTTCCGGTGTCTCGCCCGGTTCGATTTTACCACCGACGCCATTCCACATGCCCATCGCCGGACGTTTTTGCCGGTTGACGAGTAGAAAGTGGTCTGCGTGATGGATTAAACACAGCGTATATCGATCCATGGTTTACGACTCCCGTCCTATAAAGTGAGTCTGATACAGCATCTCGAATTGGGTAGGACCTGCGACCGGTAACTCGGTCGTCGTCGCCTCTTCAATCCGTAACGTCCGCTCAGTCAACGTCTTTTGTCCGCGCGGCGTCCGCATCGCGACGAGGCGGCCTTTATTGAACGGGGAAGCATCACTCTGCTGGATGATCTGTTCCATCTTCGATAAGTCGTCCATCGTAATGGCTGTCTCACGGTCGAACCGGTAACCGGTCACGAACTCCGCTTGTCCCGTTCGCTTCATCTCGAGCGTATCGTCATTGATTATCCGGTAACTGCCGCTAGCGGAATCAACGGTTTCCCCACTCAACGGAACCGGAACGAGCGGTAAGTTGACACCGAAGCCGGTATCAAGCAGATGTGTCTCATTCCAAATGATCGCGACATGGGTCGGTCCGGTCGTTGACCAGGCATCCGACTTCGTATCGTAAACAGTCGCTTGAACGAGTCGAACGGGACAATTCAGTTCCTGCAGGACCCGGTGCAGCAGTCCGTTTAAGTCATAACAGACACCACCGCGGCGTTCTGTCAGGAACGTCTCGATGAAACGCTCGTCGCTAAACGGACGGATTCGCTTCTCAAGCACGGTCGTATTCTCGAACGGTAAATGGTAGGCGAAGGCTTCGAGTAAGCCAGGTAACTGATTAAACGTTATCGAATCGAGCGGAAACTTAATCCGCTGTCCTAAGTTTTTCATCCAATCCATTTCTCATTCCTCCTTTGTTCACTACCTGATTATCCCATATTCCTTCAGAAAATGTGGCTTTCAGTCTATATTATCTGAAAATAAGGATTTCCCTTTTGTTCGATGGAAATCTTTGATATGCTGAGACAAGATTAATTAAGAATGATTCTCAATGTCGAATCACGAATTAAAGGGGGGTCTCACCATGAGACGGAAAACTTGGATGACAGCGTTGACGCTCCTCGTGTTGAGCAGTTTGATGCTTGCAGCTTGTTCTAGTCAAGCAGAGCAATCGAACGAAAAGACGCGGACGATCACGCACGAAGCAGGAAAAACGAAGGTACCGGAAAAGCCGAAGAAGGTCGTCGCGCTCGAATTCTCGTTCGTTGATGCCTTAGACGAACTCGGCATCACACCGGTCGGGATTGCACAAGAAAACAAGACCGATGTCTCTGGACTACTCGGAAAAGACATCTCGTTCACGGAAGTCGGTACACGCCAACAACCGAATCTTGAAGTGATCAGTTCCTTGCAACCGGATTTGATCATCGGCGACTTCAACCGTCATAAAGGAATTTACAAGCAATTGCAAGAAATCGCACCGACGATCATCTTGAAGAGTCGCAATGCGACGTATGAAGAGAACATCGATTCGTTCAAGACGATTGCGGAAGCGGTCGGCAAAACGAAACAGATGAACGATCGCCTTGCGCTTCATGAAGAGCGCTTGCAGGCAGCGAAGAAGAAGGTTGATCCAAACGATGACCGGAAAGTCATGGTCGGTGTCTTCCGCGCCGATTCACTGACAGCACACGGTGAGACGTCGTTTGACGGTGAGTTGCTCGAGAAGATCGGTATCGAGAATGCCGTTACGAAAACAGCGGAACCGACTGTGACGATCACGTTAGAGCAGATGGTCAAGTGGGATCCGGACGTCATCTTCATGGCGGAAGCCGATCCGAAGTTATTGAAGGAGTGGAAAAACAATCCGCTTTGGAATCAGATCACAGCAGTCAAAAACGGAGAAGTCTATGAAGTCAATCGTGACCTCTGGACACGTTACCGTGGTCTGGACGCTGCTGAACAAATCGTTGACGAAGCAATTCAATTGCTCAAACAGAAATAACGAACGACAAAAAGCCGGAGCAATCTGGCTTTTCGTTTTGATGAAAGGGGAAAGATCCGGTGCAGCGGAAACGTCTGATTTTCGTACTTATCTTACTCAGTGGCTTGGCCGTTTATAGTAGCTTGTTCTTTGGTATCACACAGATGAATCCGGTCCACTTAGTGCAGGAGTGGATCAGTGGCACGACCTCTAAAGCGGGACTCGTCCTGACGAATCTGCGCTTGCCGCGTCTCTTACTCGGATTGTTGCTCGGAGCAAACCTTGCCGTCGCTGGAGCGATCATGCAAGCCGTGACACGGAACCCGCTCGCTTCACCACAAGTCTTTGGGGTCAATGCCGGTGCGTCGTTTCTCGTCGTCTTAAGCCTGCTCGTCTTTCCGTCACTCGGAACGGCGAACTTGCTTTACTTCGCTTTTGCCGGTGCCTTACTCGGTGGCGTGCTCGTCTTTTCGTTCGCTTCGATTCGCGGTATGACGGCGTTAAAACTTGCCCTCGTCGGGATGGCGATCCATCTCTTGTTGACGTCGTTAACGAAAGGCTTGATTTTGTTCAATGATCGAATCACGAACGTATTGTACTGGTTGTCCGGTTCGCTCAGTGACGCAAGCTGGCTCGAGCTCCGGATCGTCTTACCCTGGTCGCTCGCCGGTTTACTTCTTGCGGCGAGTCTTGCGAAGTCGCTCGCTGTCTTCCAACTCGGGCAAGACGTCGCGGTCGGACTCGGGCAAAAAGTAACGCGGATCCGTCTGCTTGCCGGCATCAGTGTCGTCTTACTCGCAGGGGTGACGGTTGCCGTCGCCGGAGCAATCGGCTTCATCGGTTTGATGGTGCCGCATATTACGCGTCGACTCGTTGGTGAGGACTACCGGATCGTCTTACCCGTCTCTGCCGTCATCGGTGGTCTGTTGTTGACATACGCCGATGTCCTCGCGCGCTTCATTGCCTATCCGTATGAATCACCAGTCGGCATCGTGACGTCATTGCTCGGAGCACCCTTCTTCCTTCTGCTGGCACGCCGTCAGATGAAAGGGGGATTACGATGAGAGAGATGCGTCGGATTCTACTTGTCGCAGTAATCGTTTTCGTCACAAGCTTCGCCTTACTGTCGGTCGGTTCGATTCAGTTGTCGGTAACGGAACTCTGGCAGTCGTTCTTCGGTGGAAAGGATGCCTTCATCGTCCAAAATTACCGCTTGCCGCGAACGGTCCTTGCCTTTTTAGCAGGTGCGAGTTTCGCTCTTGCTGGAGTCATCTTACAAAGTGTCATCCGTAATCCATTGATCTCACCGGACGTGATCGGAGTGACGAACGGAGCGTCTCTGTTCGCCGTTTTGACGATTGCCCTTGTGCCGGACGGTCCGCTCTTGTTGACACCGATCGCCGCCTTCATCGGGGCAGCACTCGTCATGTTAGCGTTGATGATGCTAGAGCGGGGTGGAAACGTCTCCCGCAGTTCGTTTGCGTTACTTGGTATCGCCGTTAGTGCAATCTGTGCCTCAGGAACAGAATATCTATTGATCAAATTTCCACTCCAGACGAACGATTCACTCGTCTGGCTTGCCGGAAGTCTATTTGGTAAAGGGTGGCAGGAAGTGTTGATCTTAGCGCCTGTCCTCGTCGTAATCAGCGCGATCCTCTTCTATCGCCATCGTCAACTCGATGTTTTATCACTTAGTGAGGAAGTCAGCATTGGTCTCGGGTTACCGATTCAGCGGACGCGGCACGTCTTCTTGGCGCTCGCTGTCGTCCTAGCCGGTGTTGCCGTCGCGACGGTCGGTGCAATCGGCTTCATCGGTTTGATTGCTCCACATATGGCACGCCGTCTTGTCGGGCATAAACACCTCGCCGTCTTACCGATGGCGCTTTTACTCGGCGGTGGGTTACTCGTCGTCGCTGATGCGCTCGGTCGGGGCATTCACCCGCCGCTTGAAGTGCCAGCCGGATTGATCACGGCAATCATCGGTGTGCCGTACTTCCTGTATCTCTTACGAAGAGAGCGGGCTTCATGAACAGATAGCAGAAAACAAAAATAATCCCCCTCATTTCATAAGTGGAATGGGGGGAATGTTGTATAGAAGTTTTTGTTTGATTCATCATGAGGCAAGTTTTTCACTTTATGCCGAGCGAATTTCTGAACCTAGATTCAAGAAGATCTCTTCCAACGACGCTTCCTCGACTTCGAGTCGATACACGTTAACCTGTTGCGAGACGAGGTAGCTATTGATCGTAGCAATATCGTGTTCACTTTGGACGATGAACGTCGAGTGAGTAGAGGAGACGTTGACGTCTTTCGCAAGTGTCGACAACTTGGTTTGCAGATGTTGTTGTGTATCATTGTCGAGCGGTGCATGTTTTACGTGAACGGTGATGTTCTTCTCATGTTGTTCCCGTAACTCCTCCA
>Ga0308160_10003574_pt1 | contig 17413 bp, 22 predicted proteins | sample PhyFR1_FD_201036 | JGI IMG/M metagenome (GOLD analysis project Ga0308160, IMG submission 201036) | Phyllosphere microbial communities from UC Gill Tract Community Farm, Albany, California, United States - DLSLF.R1 | ecosystem: Host-associated > Plants > Phyllosphere > Unclassified | place: USA...
AAGGCGATGTGAATGGAATTCATGTCGACTGGACGCTGGTCTTCCAAATCGGGCTCAATATGCCGTATGCTAGAAGCAGACTCTATGGGCAAGGGATCGTTTCTGAACCCTGAAGCTCTTGGAGTTGTGACTGCTTCCTGGGCTCTTCACATGGCCAGAAGCTATACGGGATACGATCTGCTTTCATTCGGTGCTACCCCGACCGACATTTGTCGCGTTTTCGCTCTCAGGTTATCCTAGCTTAACATTGCAAAAGGTATCATATTACTGTTGAAAAACAACAATACACCACATCGATTGGATAGTCGCACGGGGAGTGTCAAATATGAGGGTTCTGCCCATACCGATTAAGCAATTGCTCTTTTGGTGTACCGGTAAAATCCAGCATTACCCACATGAAGTGAGAGTTGGCGCATTGCCCTGTGGTTGTGACAAGCTTGTAGGATGGAATAAGTGGTCTGGACCTGCTTTGCTTCCTTTTTCAAGTCACACGGATTGCCCAAGGGGGCGGCGCCCTGCAGCTTTCGCGACACACTTCTCCAACCGCAGGCCCTGGTGTGGAACATCGTTGCTACTGAGAAATCAGTCATGACCACCAAGCGACCGGAGCAATCGCGGGAACGACACGCGGAGTCGCAAGAATTACTGATGGGCGAGGGCTGTAGCTTGGCCCGCAGACGGATTTATCAGAAGACGCTGAAGATGACTCATGTTTTGAATCTCAACGGAACTACGTCTTTGACTGTGCGTAGGCTTCATTGGTCTGGATCAAAGCATACTGACAACCGAAAGTGGTCGGCCACATTTGTCGTATGATATCTCGAACTCTTTACCAAAATCCCTTGACTGACCTTCGACCATCTGTTAATCGGTAAAAACAAACGATGATTGCACATTTGGCGATGGGAGCGAGAACCTGGATCTTCTTGGCTTACAGAAGATGTCAGTATTCTAGCCTGCACGTAACGCAAGGCAGCGCGTGTATGCTATCGCTTGGAAAGATTACACTTTTTTGACCAGTAATAGACAGAATAAGGTGCTGCGCTTGGTATAAGAAGGGACAACGAGTATACTTTACCCCTTGTTTCACATTCCTGTGCAACCCCACATGATAAATAGATTGCTTCCCCTGCAATTCTTCTTCATCGTTCTCTAGATCAAACAGAGAGCTGACAAGAACTGCAGAGCCGACGCATTCGTCTGTAATAACATAATCCTACAACTTGATGACATTAAGATATTACATCGTGTCCCAGCTGCATGTCCCTTCAATATCTCTCAAACGCGAACGCGACGTATAGACCTTACATCTGTAAGCTCGAGGCTTCCCATTCAAACGGGAGGACGCTTACGTGCTATGGCCCATTCGGCCGCGCTAATTTTAAAATCCCCATTCTGTTCCAGTACGCCCATCTTCTTCAACAAACATTCGCCATTCACATCTCGCTCATCCTGGAAGACCTCATGAAATGTTTTCCGATATTTTACTCGAAGGCGGAAGTTGGAGGCCAGAGCTACGAAACTATCCCAAAGAACAAGATATTCCCCTACATCGACGGCATCATGCAGAAAGAAATGGTAGAAACGTCCATAAACCCCGCATTGATCTCGATCACGAAAATCGATTCGGCAGTGCTCATTGCCAAAAGATTTCTGATCTTTCGGCTGTTTACTCAAACATTCGCTGCTCACAGTCAGCCTATACATCGAACGTTCACCGCACCCGGAACTCACAGTAAGAACGCGGCATCTGGAACGCTACCAAGAAATACCCCGCCAGGGCGAAGGGAGCCGGCAACATTCCGCAACATCATCCTCACCTTCTCGATACTTCCGAATGCATAGTGCATGCTGAATTGCATCGACACTGCATCGTACACGTCTGGAGAGCTGAAACAACTCGGAAGAACGTGGCTGATGGGACTCTGTTCCGTCAGCATTTTACCATGTATGTGTACGATCGGTTACCGTGTAACAGTCCAGCACGTAGAATGCCGCTCTGAAATTGTTTCGACGCATTGAGCGGTAGCGTTTCTCCGCCTCTTTGACTGCCTCCGCAGCAATGTCTTAGGTTCAGTAAGTATCCTCTATCCAGCCCGGGTCCGCACATACCAATTCCGATATACTGATGAGCATGGACCGAGCGCCACTTGTTCATGTCACCTCCCTTGCCACACCCGATATCCAATACAGTTGCCTTCCTTCCATTCGGCCAGTCGAAGGCAACCTTGCTGATCTGTACTGCTTTGACCCAGTTGTTGAACTTTCGCAGATTGACTACGCGCGATAACTCCCTCTCCGACCGTCCAGGTTTGACCTGAGAGTTATCTAGTACGTCATTCACTGTCCATGGCTCAGACGTGAAGCTGATCTAACTTACAGAAATGGGCAACCGGCTCCGTTGGCTGTAACACGGACATCTCGCATCTCACGCTCGCGTCGGATTCCCCACTAGTAACTCTAAAGGGTTGCTGCATATCGTTTGATTCACCAAAATATGTGGAATCACTAACCCAACAGGTCTCTCTGTTAATGGACCGTCGTCTTCGTACCGATATGCCAATCTTGAAACATGCCTGGAGGTCTCGAAGACGGTCACATAGGGTCAGTATAGTAGAGCTTTCCCGGCCGGCTGTCCACAAACCAACAGACAGCCTCGGCTTGGTACGCCACTCGTTCCTATGGCGTGAAGCTTGGCGCGCCGGTCGGCCGGCGGGGATAAGCAGTTGGTGCTTATCAGCCAGTGAGGTGTACAGCAGGACTCAGGGTTTTGTATCCTGACTCACTGTTGTCGTAATTAGCAACGCAGGACTAGATAGCTCAGGATGTCTCGGAACGTCAGATTGCAGGGCTCAGCAATGCCCAGCTATTGCGTGAAATTAGGAACACGCTACTAAGCTCGATAACGGGGGGATTTAATGACATCGGCAGATAAGCAATTCAGTTTTAAATCCAGGGCAAGAACCTCCGGGCCCGCCGAATTCCCTCTCCCAGTCTAGCTCCATGGACCCTTTCAAACCGGTTGGGAATGGAATGATCTGCTGTTCATCGGCGGTACCCCAGTGGAACCATGTTTGTCTATATCAGGGTCGCGCAACATATTTATCAGGACGGGACTCCCGCTCCAAGCTACAACCAGTCCTGAAATCGTCATCTATTCGACCCTTCAAAGCGATTGGTCGATGTCATATTGTGATACGTCATCTATAACTACGTAACCCTGAAAGGACTTTCAGTATGCTGGCTATGATTAATTATCATCGTTAATACGGGTGTCGGCACTGCCCGTCCGGCTGTACCCTCATTTCATGCCATATTCATGCTAGGCAGATCCTGACCTCCATGACAAACCACTACAATCTGAGCTCTATACATGGTGCGAGGAGACAGACGATCAAGGATGTCGTCCGCATCATCTGTGATTATCGGAATCAGCCGCTTCCTCGGACTTGCCTGTCCTGGCTGAGATGCGAACGGCCAAGCCCCGGACGTCCTGCGTCTCGAGCTTGCCAAGCTGAACGCCAATAGCTCTCCTGGAGCAGTAACTGCTCGATAAATTGTATTCTCAACAACGGCGACGGGGTGGTTGACGCCGCCTATTCACGACTCACCTCATCCAGTTCCACCCCATCTTTTATACTCTTCATAATCTCACGCACAACGTCTCTATGATTGGGGAATCGTTTGTCGTCTCGGATGCGAACCAGCGTCCACTGCTTTCTAGCCGAATCCCAAGTGACCTCGACGATCCGCCCTTGGAGGTCGGATTGGCCAGTAACCATGCTGAGCATCAGCTCGTATTCCCTGTAATATAATGTTTGCCGGAGTCCAGAAAGCGTCGCCTCTTACCCCTCGAGCTGATGTGGATGCAAGATCAACCGATCGAAGTACTCGTAACTGTCTCCGCCAATCCAAGTGTACAGGCGGTACTCGTACTTCGAGGGCACTTGGATCTTTTCACCTGAGAGTGACGTTCGCTCTATACGGAAGTCGATCGATATCTCACTTGGGGGCTTCCACTTGATACTGCAGGTCAGGCAACATATCGACGACGCCGTCCAGACAGACCAGTAACTCACACTCTATTCTTCCCGTCGTAAAGTGAGCTATGCATTGAGCTGAATATGAACCCATCCGACCGAGAAGCAGTGCTTTTAGCTATCTTTCCAATGACTTTCTTGAGGTCATACGATCGCTCTTGCGGTTTGACACATATGCTACTGTGTCAGATCTTACTCTCGATGTCCAGCCCCATCAATGCCCAAAAGAGCTCACTTGAAACTGCTCCGATTTCGAGCTGCTGAGTCGCACAGCGAAGTAGAACGATGAGGGGTAATGACACATCGGTTCAGCCTCTAGTCATGTAAGCATTTCGTTCAGATCAAAAAAGCTCACATCGTATCTTTGGTCGAAGGGTAGTTTGGCCAAGCCTTTGCCATCCAGTGCCAAACAGTCGAATGCGTAGTAAGTTGTTTCTTGCTAGAGCGTATAAATATGGGTTGTTTGAATATATGTATATACTCACTTTGCCTGAGTCAGGATGAAGGCTGATGACCAGCTCTCCGTCGATCACCGTATCATTCAGATGTTCCTTCGAACGATACCAATGCGGAAAGCATGAACGACCCAGGGAGAAGACTCGCTGATTGCGATTGATCTTAAACAATCAGCTCGCCATGCGATTCTGTAATACGGAAATGTTGCTGACCAGCCAGATCTGCTGATGCCCACCTGCGGCTTGCGTCCCTTCCACGAAGAGTACGTATCTAGTGCCATCTGTCTTCTCGCATACCCAATAGCTTCCATCGTAAGAACATGTCACGTCTTGGCGGGGTGACTTACTCTTCGTCTTGAACAACAGCTAATGAGTTTGACGAGAAAGATGTGGGCTGTGTTCCGGGGAACCTGTAAAGCTCAGCGTCAGGGTCATTCTGAAGAAGCAGATCTCAGAGACGACTCGCCTCCTGTGACGTGATCGCAAAATCGAATAGAGCTTCCTAGAGACGCTTTCGTGGATGTCGCCATTTACTAAGACGCTTCCTGGACATGGGCTGAGCGAGGGGTTCATGGCGTCAATGTTATGGCGACCGCGTCGACGGCCGCGTTGCGGGAGCGAGATATGCCTCCGTGATAGAGCTAAATCTGCGATTGTCAGATAGACGGGCTGTGACGATGAAGGGATTTAAGACTATTTGAGTGCGAAGGGATGGACGACCTCATACGCATCTCGACGTTGGCTGATACAGCTGGATAGCTGTCCGGACCTTTACGAGACGCGATCAATCTAAAGAGCTACCCTGAATATTCCGGCTAGTGAAGGGCTTAACCCGAAGGACGCCACTTGACGGATGGTTGATTGTCGTACCTGACGACATTGCACCCGGAAAGGGTAAATTTTCCAGGAGTGGTTATGGGAAGTGCATCTAAAACTCGTGGAGCGACCCGCGATTTTTGCTTAGGCGATAAAAGATGCTCACGTGGAGACGCCCCACCTGGTTCAGCGTGGTTGTACTCCTCTTGTTCGCCGTGGAATCCGGCACGTTGCGCCCACACAAAAAGACCCCGATTCGTATTTATACTCTCTTTCACAGATCAAGGATTGGAGCAAGATGCCTAGGCAGAAAAGGCCAAGAACGGAGAGACTCTTCAAAGTGAATAGTTAGGGGTTTGATCGAGGTAGGTCTCTCGGTACAGGTCTAAATCCAGGATTCCACCCAGCGGAAGTCCTCCGGCGACCACAACCAAGACGAATCCCCTGACGCCCATTCGTAGTAACAGCGAGAACGAGGAAGGACGTAAATCATCGCACTTAACTGGCAGTTCTTGTTGACCTTCGCTCCCGTTCTCTGGACCGTGTCGATGGTGCCGATTCTGACATTCGATGGTGCCGATTCTGACATTCGTGCGGATAAGCATGCGTCGAGTGTGTCATCGAACGATCGGATAATTCGTAAGTATCGCTCTAAGCTCTTGAGCAACCTCCTTAACGCCAGGCCTTGCTGCTGGCCCGCAACGCTTCATGGCTCCTGCGGTCACGTGTCTGAACAGTTAAGTGCATCGTGGTATTGATTCTGGATCCGGGCAAGACACTGCAGAGTCGCTCACAATCGGACGATGTGAGGTGACTGGTCATCACCCTAGACGGTCACGACGGACTACCTGATGGTCATTCCAACGACCCGAGTCCCGGTACAAAAGTCGTAGAGGACGATGCCGATGACAAAGCGCACCGGTCCTACGTCTCGCAACAATTTACGACATAAGGTCGTCAACGGCAGCGACACGCGAGAATTCGAGGGCTTTTTGGCAGGACTCGTATGTGTCTTATTGCTTCTGCCCACATTTAGACCTACAATCTCCACCTCAACGATCGCTTCGCTACTGGCCTTCGTCATCGTCATATACCCTCATGCGCCGAAGCTTTGGCATGGGGAGCCAGAATTCCAATAGCATTGGTCCTGGCATTTACCGTCACATTGTCGACTACGATCCTCTTGACATGATGGCACGGCGTTCCTGTCAAATAAGTTGATAGGGGTGTTCCGAGGTGCGAGCGAACACCTCCTGGCCTTGCAGCTACCGGCCATCAGCAAGCTGGTTTCAGACGTCGCGCAAGATCATGAACAGGCAGGCTCCGCCCGCGAGATGTTAGCCGAGAGTCGATCTTTGGATCTTCTACAGCTCGATGACGGATGTGATGGATGTGACCGTGTCGGTCGCGGAGTCTGACCAGATGATTGTTGTATGTATCGTTCTGCAGAGAACCTGGTGCTATCTCGGACTTAGTCCGTACGGGACCGCCAGGAGCTGAATCAACGGAGACTTGATACGCACTATTCAAGGTCATTGCTTACACACCACAGCACAGCACGCCGGCCGGGTCAAGATGCGTGTTGTTATTGTCAGATACGATCAATCAGAATCCGCCTGCACTCACGTTTATCAGTCGAACAGCCAAGAGACCTAGGAACCTCGGTGCTTCAAATTCCGCTATCCACACAGTGCTGATGCAAGCTTCGATCATATTTTCCTCGCAATCGTCATGGTGCAATCCGACCAAAAGCATGTCTAACCTCAATGGTTTCCGAGCCGGCATTAGGTCCTGAGCGACCTATATTCCCAATTGCAACGGTCCTTAAATGTCCATGAAGCAAGGCTGAATATGATCATTGGTCTGCAAAGCTGAGGCCTGCCCATGGAAACCACGACTCACTGAGTTATGCGTACCGCTGTTGAACACTGGACTAACAAATAGACAATCTCGGTGGGTGGATCGGCATGGTTGCAATGGCGCGAGATGCTGTAAGATTAGGTGACTAGCTCATATATTAGGTGTCCGGGCAGGTGATACACCTGCCGTTCCACTACGTGAGCCAGCGGACATTTCGATGACGACGCCCACTTTTGCCGGCGCAACCTAGAATACCCAGCACTGACAGAGCCTATGTGCTTCGAAGGGAGAACATGCTTATGCATCCATACTGCATCTCCACGCACTCTTGATGAACTCCCCGCTCTCGCTCAGGTGGGCACATCTGTCCCAATCGTAGCCGTTTCGGCAGCCTGCTGTGTCGAAATCGAGGTAGAAACGACGAATGGCAGATGCTGCTGATAATGGGCTCGAATTATGTTTAGCAAATCCAATTTCAATTTCCCTTTCCTCTAAAAGTGCCGAGACTGAGCGCCGTTTGGGGAGCAGGCTGGTAACGTGTCCGATACGAATCACCATGAAAGGTCGCAACTTGCAGAACGTGGACATCGAGAAGAATAGTGAATGATCGGAAGAAAGGTATTATTAACCTTTCTTTGCGGGTATGTTCCAATATAATGGGACGACCGGAGTTAGCCACGTGGGACTTTACCGCTTCAAACAAGCGCGCCGGCGCGCGGCCGACGTACATGCAGGGCAATCGCCCTCTCGAATCGGTTGGTAGACTAGCTGTGAAATTCAGCAGGAACGTCAGAAGCATCAGACTCAATCTCATACATGATTGGAAGATGCCGAGTATACGCGGCTCGCTTCGGAGCGAGCTAACAATGGGCAATCCTGTTAGGGTGAGTTGCACTTGATTGAGTCAAATTTCGCGCACCATGATCATGTGATGGAGCATATTGTACTTGTCGTGATTTCTCAATGCATGCTGGTCTTGTCTATCTAGATTTACACAGTGCTGACGCGTTTAAGCCAGAGATGATCCTGAGCCAGAACCACATTGCCGAAATTGTCGTCTCGTTGTACACCCACGCACGGTGCGACAATGCATTCCGAACCGACGTCTTGGTATTTGTATTCGTATTCAGCCCTGAATATCACGGCGGACTCCAGGACGCCGGGAGTCAGGACCACCTGGCACTGAGCACTGTATGTCGCTCAGGTAGCCAATTTGTTACACTCTCAAGTCTCGTCATTGAGCCTCCTATGACCGATGCCGTCATTTGGTTCTGAGAAGCCGAATATCTTAACGCAGCCTATCTTAACGCAGCCACCGACAACAACAAAATGATTAGAACTCACCAGCCTGACCGTGACTAAAGCAGTGTCTACGGCGCGGGCCACTATGTTCCCCCTCAATTACTTTTTCGACATTTGTCAGTACGGTCGATTCTGAACACTTTCATCCAAGATGGGAGCGAGGTCCGAGGTTGGAATTGGTTATGATAGTGATCAATAGCGGAAGGATAATAGTCGATCTTGAGTACTTGGACGTACTTTGCAGAAACATTACTGCTTTTGGCCGCCAGACTGAGCTTTGACAAATCGCGAACAACAAGGCTCTCTCTTCGAACGCTTGTCATTACTATCCCACTGGATATTGGTCATGATATCGACGTAGGGCGATCAAAATTGATCCAGGAGATCGAGAAAAGAAGGAAGCTCGGAAAGCGGCCGTTGGCCTCATTCCTACCTCGTCTATTATCTAGCGCCTCCGACGAGCTGGGAAGACTGATATGAGCTGTGGGACTACTCATGCATTATGTATGAAGCTCAACGCACCTTGCAGAATTCTAAATACGAAACACCTATTCTCCAATAGCAGCAATTGATCGATATTGTCAATTTATCGGCCTGAACCAGTAGACGATCCGCTTGAGTTTTCATCCACCAACCAGCAGACACCTTACTTTGGGTGGTATTGGTTCGGATGTTTTGGTCTACTGGATTGAGCGCGTCGATGTATGCCGCGGTCCGCATATCTGTGGGATCGGCGCTCCTTCCCATGCGCTCGAACAGGGTGTCCAACAAAAGGGCCCAGGCTTTCGAGGAACCGCTCTTCCCTTGAGTTTTCGCCTTCTCACCTTCAGCGGCTCGATGTTGACGTGTCTCCTCGGCCGCCGGCGGATTCTTAGCAAACGACGCCGAGGAACTGCTGCACTCGAGTTCCATCCGGCCCGTGCTCGATAACATAGTCTCGTGAATTCAGCAACTTGGTTGTGCTCAACAGGTCTGGGCATACCTGTGAAATCACGATTTCGAATACTTTATCTCCTATGTCAAGTCAAAGGGACGGTACCCAGTCGAATTCTAAAACCTTCTCGTCTTTAAAGACATGAGGGAAATGCGATCACCGTGTGGACGAATGGTGCCTTCCCTTCCTCTTTCTGGCTTCCTTGCTTCAGACATCAAACACGATATCACCCTCTTTCAAAAGTGCTTGCTTTCTGGTTCAAGCTCTTCTCTGTAGACAACCGGCTACACTGAGCAGGACCGCCTCTGGTTTAAAGAGTCGATATTCAGCCGGCTCGCTCGCCGCTTCTCGCTGCCTCAGCCCGTTCATGCCTGTACCGTCTTACCCGTCCCATATCCACCTCGAGATAGCTAAGCGACACTGCATGCGCATGACAAGCTCCGCCTATGCCTTCAGAAGATTCTGCCATTCTCTCTGTATCTCTCGGTATATGCCCAAGTGTGTTCGCTGATCTTCATCCATATTCTGCCTCTTCTCCCACCAACTGAGCCGTCGGATTGCTTCGTTGAGAGGACGTATACCGGAGCAACGGAGCTCTAGTGGTAGAGGAATTGTAAGCAAACTGATGGCGATGCGATTCCTGTGTCTACGACCCTTTTTCTGCTGGATATGGCCTTCCTTGTATTGGGAAGAGCGTTGTTGCCAGCGGGAAACTTTGGGGATCGAAGAGACGGCCGTAAATGGCGTTGCCATGTGGTATTCAGGACCGGGACTGTGCTCGGAAGCGACGTTTAAATCCCCGTGAAAGCACCTCGTCTCCTGTGGGGTATCACTTGGTGGTTCGTCGACGAGATCCGGTGGCATAGCAGCGCTGTCGCTGAGACATTCCTTTGTGAGCTCTCTCCGTCTATTTGCGTTGACCGGAGAAGCAGCGTTTGTCGGGAAATTCGCCAAAGGTTCAAAGCTAGCTCGGGGGAACGATGTATCTGAGTGGTGCTGTCTCGTCCGGCATAGACTACTGTTACTATTGGACCATTTGACTTCGGGAACTCACCATTCAGCGTTGCCCGGTCCGACTGACGCGTCAATCTAGTGGAGTATTGCACATTGGGACTTACAGTAGTCTGGTCCATAATCAACGGTCACTTCGTCTCCGGTGCTGATAACGTTGCCGCCTATCGAGCAACTCTGAATATATATGCCCGGCCGGAGCATATGTTGCCTAGGACGTTTATCGTAGGTGAAGGCGGCGTTCGGTGAGCATGCATGCTCGTGCATCAGTTTCGGCTCAAAGCGTTGTAATCCCTCTTACATTGATGAATCGACCAGCCCAGAGACCGAGGAACCACCTTCCTTGGAATTCCGCGATCGACGTCGTGTTGAAGGAGAATTTGATCAGATCCTCTTCACATTCGACGTGGTGTAGTTCCACCAGGAGCATGTCGAGACCAGGGATTGTCTGAGTGGGCAACAGATCTGTAGCGGCCTTTATTCCCAACTGTGAACAGCCATAGGTTTCTGTGGTGAATAACTCGACGCTACCTCCAGTCAGGAGAGCCTGAGCCTGCTTTTCTAAACTACATATGATCAGCGTCACGCATCGCCCTTGACTCCACTGACAATGAGATTATCTCGATGGGCACTTCATCTTGTCGGCGATGTCGCACAACGCTACAATAGTAAGCTATCCAGTCCAATCCCATGGTGGGCTGGCAACCGGGGCACACCTACCATTTTTTGACACGAGCGAGAGATATACGTAACGATGATTCCACATAGGGCCATAAAGGTGCGTTCCTGTCGGTTACTTTGTCCTACTACGTCAGCACATCTACCACTCGTTGAATCTGCTTGAGAGCGGCTTGACAGCCAACGCACAGATTGATCAGGCATCTCGCAGTAAATATCAAGCTCCGCTGATGCAAGATTCTCGTAAATGTTCCCAGTGCGCTGAGTCGCAGTAAGCATGGGTGTGACCATCGGCAGGTTATGGCCATAGTGGTCATGGACTATATTAAGCAGTTCTAATTCCAGTTCCGCGATTCTGTGAACGACTTTGATGTCTATTACGGGACTTCGAGAGGGCTGTGATCGTTTCGATGTACCTTGAAGACCAAAAGGCGCCGTTTTGCAAGGCGGAGACATAAGAAGTGCGATTAGGATTGGATGGGGAGATACAACGATTTCTCTATGCGATGTTTGGATGTTTGCAGGGACGACCGGAGTTGACCACGTGGTTTCAACCCCAAGTTCCGCATGGCAACATCCGGACCCGGATCCGGAGTATTGCTTTTCCCACTTTATTGCCCAGACCCCAGAAAAGAATTGGTCGCCGCAAATGAGCACCAACCTTCGACAGGACGATTGAGGTTGAGCAAGACATACGTCACCTTGACCTTTGAATTGGCAAATCGCTTGCTCCGACTGGTCTAGCTGATACGCCCCCCCCCCCCGGGCATCGCGCCCCGGTTTTCACTGTGCTGTAATCGATTGGAAAGCTCGAGAGGGAGGACATCCGGGGCTTGGTCGTTCGCATCTCAGCCAGGACAGGAAAGTCCGGGGAAGCGGTTGATGCCGATATTCACAATGTTGCACGACAGTATCCTTGATCGTCCGTCTCCTCGCACCGTTCATGGAGCTCAGAGAGCTCAGAGTGTAGTGGTTTCTTATGGAAGTCAGGATCCGCCTACCATGAATATGGCGTGAAATGAGGGTACGGCAGGACGGACGGGCAATGCGACGCGCGTAGACCAAATGTCGTTTCTGGGACCCGGTTTGGTGGCTACTGTGGAGCAGCAAGATAGAGCACGATGTCCAGCCAGCGGACGTGATTGACGCTCAGTAGTCCCACCATTGACACGTTCAAGTTGTTCACCGCAAATCTAATAGGTGGATAGATCATGAGAACATTAAGATGATCATTAATCGCGGGCAGCATACTGAGAGTTCTTTTAGGGTTTCGTAGTTATAGATGACGTATCGCAATATAACAACGACAAATCGCTTTGAAGAGTCGAAGAGATGTGGATTTCTGGGCTTGCTGTAGCTCGGAGCTGGAGTCCTGGTAGAATATGTGTCGCGACTCTGATATAGGCAAAATGGTTCCACTGGGTCCCGCCGCTGAACAACAGATCATTCCAATCCCAACCGGTTTGAAAGGGTCCATGGAGCTAGACTGGGAGAGGGAATTCGGCGGGCCCGGAGGTTCTTGCCCTGGATTTTAAACTCAATTGCTTATCTGCCTGATCCCAATGGTAGTCAGTCGACACGCTCAAACTCGAAGAGATCCATAGCACAGCAGGTAAGGCTCCAACGTACTCCCATACCGTCCGGGTTTAAGCTAACCTTGGTAGTCTTCTTTTAGGGTCGCCTTGATTGCTAGGGATTTCGCCTGCTTGGTCACTGATGCGCCGTGTGAAGAGTGCACAGCGTGCCACATCGTGCCGCAAAGTAGACCGGATGTGAGTTCTGTGGCTTGTCCACGCCAGGGTATTCGGTGTAAGCTGATTTGTTGAGATTTACCAATCGCTCTTGTCTATCAGGTATCCCGCACCAATCTTTAGTGTTTCTGCTGGCCTCTTGCTTCGTGACGACATCCACCATGCGTTTGACCGTTTAGAGCTATCTTTTTACCTTAATGTGCGTCTTACTCCTGCTCCAGATACAGATCGGCCATGTAAGTGACGCTGATCTCCCAGGACGGGACGTACTACCTCCATTTCTTCGTACTCCGACTTCAATCTGCTCGTGAACTGCATGGAAAGGCACTCACGGCCGACCGCTTTCGAGGGAAGCTTCGCGATTACCCCGATCCAAGATTCATCAAGTGGCATTACAACCAATGCGTGAAAGCCCGGATACGAGGTTTCGCAATCGGAATGGAATTATTCGAGTGACAATCACATCTGGACTACAAGTGGGTACAGACATGCAGTCCAGTTCTCGACTAGACTCTGATCCGACCGTATTTCACGCCTTCACCCGGCAGGTGATACAATATCGCGATGAGGTGCGTGCGAGTGTGAGGCTAAGTGCTATATCTAAGCAAATCTCGTCAATTGCGTCGCGACTCACAAATTCGCGTGGAAATGGGCATCTGATGGTACTTGCGGAAGGAGGGAGAAGCTACTGCTACGGGTCGCTACATGCATTCAGTGGAACATGAGGTTGAGTATGCACTCGCGAGAATCCGGCACGCGATCTGCATAGACAAAGATTGCCGACCAATAGGGTCAACATTTACGCTCCTCGCCTCCCCATCCAAATTCTGGCGGTTGAAACGACTACTGTCCAGTCGCTCAACGATCAAACAGGTCTGCAATCACGAGACATCCCACCCGTACATTCTTCACCGGTTGGACGTTGATGTCTTACTGCCTACACAGCGCACTGTGCCAACCAGCCGCCCGTACTCCTGTTCCGATTGCAGCGTTCGCTGCGCCATCTACCGTGTGATCTCTTATCCTGCTTATGACTGTGCTGACCGCTCAGTATCATCCAACCCGTCTCACCTCCTTTTCACTTCCCCCCCGCGCTATTTCCTTGCGCTTCGTCCTTTGCGTCTGACCGTTCTTTTTCACAACCGGAAGTTCCTTCTTACGCAAACTGACTTCTTTCAGACTGCCCTTCTGCGTAGCTCCGCCGCGTGCACCAGTGCATTCGTCATTCCGTTCAGAGGCATAGCCCAAACTACACCCCTTTGCCTCCCCGGGTTCGAAAGTCAGAGGATTAAGCCCGTTCTGGTGTGATGGGCAACCCACGACGCATGCTTTCAACTGAATATATCTCGGCTTAGAACAATTGCAGGAGACCATTGTACTATTCAGATCAAGTCTAGGCGTGTGGAGAAGTATCTGTGCAGACACAGCCGTCTTCGGCGACAAGGTCTACTAGTCGAGCGAGCAGACGCGGGCGGGCAAGTGGATGGAGGCGCAACCTGTAGACGCTGGTCCTTGGGACAAGACCATGTGGCATATGCAGCGATATCTGTTCTCGGAGAACAAGAGGACGGCGGAGGCGGCAGCGGGAGGGATGGAGAGATTCTCACCTTTGATGTTCTGGACGGGCGGTCTGTAGAGGAGGGGACGAAGGACAGGATGATGGGATGGAAGAAGGGGGGTATCGGATGGGGCGTGGGAGTGTATGCTACGGAGGATGGCGCTGGACTGCCGAGAAGTAAGCGAAGTAAGCCGAAGACGTGGGAGGTGGGAGGGTATCGAGCTGTTGAGTAGCTAACTTGATCGAAACACTTGTATCCATGTAGCAATACATATGCACATCAATCACCCCCTAGCCCCTCGACGCGGTACCGGTCAAGGTGTGCAAACTCGGAACAAACCCTGAAATCATGACTCGACACGGATCCTGAAGCTGTTTTTGACGCCGCTAGGTCGGGTATCGTGGAAAGTACGTCACTGGCATTGTCCGCTTGATCTTGGCGCCGGAGATGGCTACGTCAATCTTCATCCCCCCGACAGAATGGCTGACCATCCTATAATTGCTGTCTGCCTTACCTGCGTCCAACTAGTAGACAGGTTACAATCATGGCTGAATCCACACGACTTTCTACCGAGCAGTCCCCTTTCATCAATAGGAGCGAGATTTTGACATCTGATCTGCCGGAGAATGCAGAGCGGTCCGAGAAAACAGGCGGAGCGTACCCTCCGGCGCCGCCTTACAACGGTCCTCCCCTCATAACATATACATACATAACGGAATGGAATCGACCGGAGCGTAAGATGGGGAAGACAGCCAGAAGCAAAGATGTGAGTAACAGCTGTGCTCGTTATTGTACAATGCCACAAGGTGTTCATTGCAGGGAGCGATCGATATGGTTCAAGAGATGTTTCCCGATCTCGCGAAATACCCGCACCATCGGTTTCGATTCAGCCTACCCCACCGAGTGGAGTTTGACGAAAGCTTGTGGATGGAAGTCATGTCGACACAACCTAAGGAATTGGTAGTCCGGTTGGAGGATATGCCTGGAGACCTAGCTCGTCGTAAGTTTGAGCAGGCTCGTGATGCTAGATCAAGCTCAAGTATAGGCCTTCGGCTTGTGGCTCTGATCCTCATATACCTTCTCAGCGTTCCCATCGGTATAATAATGATCATATTCGCGCTGCGTTAGAGGCATAACGGCTGTTCATATGTATTGCTATGCACATACAAGAGTGTAATTGTTAAGTGCGTCGTTGGCGCATTCCTCAAGCCTTCCGCTACCAAGTCCTTGCCATGGGTCTCAAACGAGCTGTCCAACCACCGTCATCAACCCAACAGCAATCAGCAATACGAGTGGAGGCCATGGTGAAGCTATGTCTTGCTATCGATTCCGTACTCAACACACGCGGACAAAGGGCGCTCAAGGCTCACGACCCAGAAGCTTTGTCTCGATCTAGACAACTTCATAATACGGTTCGATCCCAATCCCACCATGCTCTTGATTATGGCCGGCTCCAGTCCCAACCCATTCCTGCAGCAGAACTTCCCAAAATGACAAGGATACTGCGGTTTGACAACCTTGGCACTTGTGTTGCCATTGAGCGCGGTCAATCAGAGAAGCTTCACCTCGACCTGAACGACAACAACGCCCTTTCCCCAAGCACCATGGTTCTTGGCAACAGAATCAAACAGTGGAACATTAGCCGTCACCAGGGCTACCTCTTTCTTCCTGTGCTTGGGATTATAGTACTCATGAACATCGGAGACATGGTATTCTTTAACGCATCAGGATTGCCTCACCTGGTCATCAAATTGGACGAATCGGAGAGGGAGTATCCGACAGTGTTTACCACCTTCAATTGCGCCCAGCTATCTGAAATTGTGGAACATCCCCCTGCCTTTGCCTGCCGTGGTCGATTATATGATGGGTGTTTGTGTTGACTTGGCAATGACACCTCACAGGTACGATACTGCTTATCAATATTCGGGTTCAGATTGCTGATACCATTAGCCGCCCCAAATTATTCGACCAACTCCACCAATTGAAAACCCTCCAAAATCCACCAGCATCTTACCCGGGCATGGTAGAAACCAATAGTGATAGTGATGGACAACAGCGGCAAGCCTGGCACATGCCCCGAATGCAACGTCCACTACAGCAAGCTACTTGAACACATCACCACACAACACGCCGGTGACCGATTTACTCAAGACGATGTCGGCCATGCTGGGCTTGTTGCTTGTGAATGTGGTTGAGTGCTACTGAACTGGACTGTGATAGGTAGACACCAATTGAGATATGGATGCATGGTGAGAGACGTTCTACCGGGGTCCGTGAGGGAGAGGAAAGGAAAAGGTCGACAGATTTTACTTCGCTCTTTTCAACTCCGCCATCTTCGCTTCAAATTACATCCACAAACCAACTTCAATCAACTGTCTAAACAGCATCCCAGCACTTGACCGTAGCCCTTTTGGCCCGCCAAGCCAGAAGTAGCTCTCCACGATCCTCATCTCTAACAACGCCATCGGAGACACCATCGTCACGTCCCCAATGCCTTTCACGTATCCCTTCCTCAAGCACGAGGCACTGACAAACATTAATTCGTTCTTGATCCTGTTCATTGCTACAGGTGTGCATAACGAAGTTCAGGCAAGTTGGTATGCTCACGCAGCCACAGATGGCTACTCTGGGAGTCATGCATCTCCAAGTTTGATAGAGTCCGATGATAAGTCGGCCGAAAGAAGCTCACGGCCTTACGTCGCAGGCCCATTCTATAACTTCTTGCATTTTTCAACTTCTTGACTCGGGACCAAAGTCGAAAAAGGATCCAAGGATAGGATGCGAGCTACCAATACCTGTAGCACAAAGTGAGTGGAGTCTAGGAAGAAGAAGATTCATGTGGTGTTCAAGATGACCGGGGGGTTCTAGGCAGCATGAATGCTGTATTCAGGGGCGGTGTTGGATGAGCCTGATAGAAGTCAAGTCAACATGGGGCTTTTCTCTGAGCCGTTTTGATATAATGTATGATATCTATGGACCCTGATAGTTGCACGTCCGTTATTGTGGC
>Ga0308160_10003578_pt1 | contig 17408 bp, 29 predicted proteins | sample PhyFR1_FD_201036 | JGI IMG/M metagenome (GOLD analysis project Ga0308160, IMG submission 201036) | Phyllosphere microbial communities from UC Gill Tract Community Farm, Albany, California, United States - DLSLF.R1 | ecosystem: Host-associated > Plants > Phyllosphere > Unclassified | place: USA...
GAGACATGAAGCTCGACAAGCGTACCATGCCCTTGATCTCAACAGGTACGCGGCCCATCTTGGTGTCCCACTCATAGCAAATCCGCGCTACTACCCCCAACCGCCAGGAGGTATCGAGATAGCGGCGCAGGCTATCATCAGACTCCAGCAACATTACGGTGTTGGCGCCGACATCGTCAAGCAGTTTTCTTACGAGGTTCAGAAATGTATATGGGTAACCGAGGAAGGTGATCACTGCGATGTCGAGATTCTCCGAGGCATCGCCAGGAGGTGCAGAATCGAAGAGGGCGTAGTGATAGAAGCTGTGAGGGACAATCGGTCAGATTCGACGGATGCTGGCGTAAAGGAGTGGAATGCGAATCACAAAGAGGCAGTGGAGTTAGGTATGTGTTCATGCTGTCTTTTTGCGGAGAAGACTGATATTCAGGAATCTTCGGAACACCAAACTACGTCGTCAACGGAGAGATCTTCTGGGGTCAAGATCGTCTTCACATGGTAGAATTGAGGATTAGGGAGCTGCTGGCGTCTGGAGCCAAACCGCGAGAGTATGAGTGAGCGGGGATAGCGTACGATTTTTGACCCGAAGACCACAGCGAATTGTAGCTTCTTGTAGTACAGTATGACTTGAATGACCTCTTATAATGTACAGCATCAAGAGAGCACGCGCCTGTCGGGCAGTCGGGGGCCAACAATGCGTGCATGCTCATAGTCTCAGATTCACGGATCGCTAGACTGGTCTAAGTAGGTACACCCCATCCACCACCTCCAGGTGTCTTGACAGTGAAGATATCTCCTTTTCGTAGGCGGCAGAGACCATTGTTGCCCAAGTTGATCGCATCAAACTCGCCATTCCCATTCTTCCTGTACCAGGTGTTGACGCCCTTGGCTCCGTTCTCTCCTCCTTTCATCCCGAGTGGGGCGAATACACGTCGCTGACTCACGATCGAGCAGTTGACATCCTGTCGCGCTTCAAAACTACGCTCCATGCCATCTCCACCATTGAACGTACCACGGCCCCCGCTGCCCCGTCTGATTTGAAGATGTCGCAAGAGTATCGGGGTTCTGTGCTCCAGAACTTCGACATCCGTGAGCCGCGTGTTGGTGCAGTGCTAGATTATAATCAGCGACGCAGATGTGGCCCGTGGTGACACTTACAACATGAGTGGCATGCTTTCCATGCCAGGTCGGTCCAGCTCCGGTGCCTCCTCCCATCGATTCGCCGTAGGTGAAACCGGGCGTTACGTTACCGTACACATCCTTTCCGCCCAAACCTGTCATTGAAGTGAGCATGGAGCGTTCTACGAGTCAGAGGGCAAGGGTCTTACCGAAACCGGTAGCAGAAGCACATCCTTGAAAGCACGCAGAAGCTTCGAAAGCTCTGAGAATATTATCAATCAGTCGATGGGTTCCGATCGTGGATCCGGCTATAGCGACTACGCCTGAAGGATTGATGTACGTCCCTTCTGGTGATATGATGGTGACGGGGTCCATTACACCTTGATTTAGTGGCATTGGTATCTTTGCTGATGATGAGCTGAAGCAACAGAATCGGGTACTCACCATCGATCATGCTTCGCAGCGAATAGATGATCGCTGCATGAGTCAATGAGGGAGGCATATTAAACTGGTCTAGTTCAGCGCGTCGTCCAGGTATCACAAAGAACATACATTGCCATGTATCTGGGGGCCAGTGCCCGTCCAGTCGAAAACGGCAGATCCGGACGCTCGGTCAATCCGGACCTCAAGTACGATTTCAGTGCCATCGTCCATCTAATGGGGTCAGCACGTTGCCCTGATGGGAGGCTTACCCAATCGGTCGCCCTGAGGGTGCGTCCAGCAAACTGATCATATTTCTGGCGAAAGAAGTTCTCGACGGTCTCCCGGGCCACCAACTGGATTTCCTTCATATATAGAAGGACTTTGTCGGTTCCATACTCGTCAAAAAGCTTCTGCACCAAATGAGATCCCCGCTGATTTGCCGATACTGCAGCTTTCGCTCGTCAGTGTTCCTCCGCACCTCGAGTCAGTGACCTACCTTGTAAATCTGTGATATTGTGATCAATCCGTCTTGTCGCACTAGTACCGGGGTACTTGCCAGCCTCGTTGAAAAGCTCGACCACTCGGGCTTCGTCAAAGTCGCCTTGTGAGACCAGCTTGAAGGTGGTCACTTGTAGACCTTCCTCCCAAAGCTCTTTAGAGATCGGGTTCATCGAGGTAACTGCACTTCCGCCGCTAACGCTTTAGCTCCGTAATGTACTTTCAAAGACTTACATGTCTGTGTGGTGCCCTCGACTAGCAAGGTAGAAAAGTACTTTCGAAGGGTCATTGGGTCCAAAGATTGGCGTTACCACTGTCAGATCGGGCAAGTGTGTCCCACCCCACTTGGGATGGTTTGTCAACAGTACATCGCCAGGTCGTAGCTTGCCTAGCCAGTGGTTGTGCTGAGCCATCACAGCGTATTGCATCGAGCCGAGGTGAATGGGGATATGCGGCGCGTTGGCAACAAGGGCGCCATCGGTGCCGTGTATAGAGCACGAAAAGTCGAGCCGTTCCTTGATCGATACAGAGACTGACGTCCGCTGAAGAGTGTGGCCCATTTGTTCAGCAATCGACATGAATCGATTGGCAAACACACCGAGAGTGACTGGATCGGTCTCTATGGGGCCTTGGTCCTGAGATACCGTGGCAGTCCGCGGTTCGGGTACTCGTAAGACAACGTGATTGAGGAGTATGAAGGCTTCGACTGCTGGCTCGACGACGATCGTTTGCGTGGTATCGGCAATGATTGCAGGTCCTCTGATCTTGGTCGATACCGCTAGACTAGGCAGATTGTAGACGGGAGTCTCGAAGCCTACCACGCCATTGGGAGTTTCGAAGTGGGCGCGCTGAATGGAATCGGCCTCGCAGGGATCACTATGATCGTCAACTGTCCGCCTCAGCTCCGGTCCAAAGTCGGTCGGTCTAGGACCCAAAGATCTCCCAGCTCCGACTACTCGTAGGCCAGATAGCCTGACCTTTCTCTTGAGACTGAAAGACGTCTCCCGTAGGTGTTGGTCGATGAAGCGCTGCTTCAATTCCGGGCCCATCGTGAGCTGAAAGACCGAATCGGCGCCATCGTACTGTACACCAGCTTTCACTTCGTACGTGATCTGATCCGCCAAAAGGCCCTGCAGCACGAGTTTCTCCTCGACCTCCATTTTCAAGCGGGCCACAGTCTCCTCAATCCGTCGATAGAGATCGGATGAGACAAAATCGTCGGCAATTTCGCCGGTAAGCGGATTGACCGACTCGTCCGTAAGATCGGCGCATGCGATTCCATAGGCAGACAAGATCGAGGAATATCTGGGCACGACAACAGTTTTGATACCGAGTCCTTGTGCTATAGCGCAAGCATGCTGTCCACCGGCACTGACGATCAGCGTGTGCGCCTAACGAATAGTGCGTTTGCATTGCATGACTGACCCTCCAAAACAACACAGGTCGTGAGAAGCCAGAGCGAAACCCCTCTGCTCCGTCAACTTTCTCATTGGCCTACTCATGCCCTCGTTGGCGATTTTGAGGAAACCCGCTGCAACTTGATAAACGGTGTAAGGTACAGCTGCAGCCCGCTCCGAGTTGATTTCCGCAGTAAGCTGAGCAAATGCGGCGAACGAAGCCTCGGCGTATAGTGGCTCATTGGCCTTTGGTCCAAAGATACTAGGGAACAATGACGGCACAAGTCGACCCATCACCAGATTGGCATCGGTGATCGAGAGATGTCCGCCTTTCTTGTAGCAGACGGGTCCAGGACTGAACATCAGCTTACCGACCGTCATTCTCTTGGTGTTACCCACTGAGCGCCCACGCTTTCTGGGCCAACAATGAACATTCCGTTTTTATACATCAACCGAGAGCCACCCCCTCTGGATCGATGTCAGCTACAATACGCACTGAGGTAGACATCTCAAGCTCACGCTGCAACGGTCTCGATGGACAATTGTGGACAGGCGACCTTAATATTTGCAATCACGTTCTCGAATGATAGCTCGTAGTCGCCCGAGAATCGACAGACATCGGTGGAAGTTCCTCCCATATCAAAGCCAATTACGGGTCTGGACCTGACCTTGCTGTAGGCAGTGAGTGCACAGCCAACAAAACCTCCCGCTGGACCAGACAAGACTGCACGTAGTCCGGAGAATCTACCATAAGCTCCGACATACGATTAAAGCAAGCACTCACTTGCTCGCCGCGATGAGACCCCCGTCGCTCTTCATGAAATCCGTTCGGCGACCTGCTCGGCCGTTCACAAAACGTCGGTTGAATTGAGTAACATAGTCTTGCAGAACGGGGGACAAGTACGCGTCGAGCGCCGATGAATTCCCTCGAGATACCGCTTTGATTGAAGGCGAAAGAGCCGATGACAGGGATACTTGGGTGAAGCCAATACGTTTGGCAATCTCTCCGACCGCTTTCTCGTGTTCTTTACATTAGCGAAGTATTGGCCGATAGTAACGTCGCACTCACCAGAGAAAGTGTAGGAGTGGATGAGGCACACAGCTAATGATCGCAAGCCCCTGTTATAGAGGACTCGAAGGTCTCGCTCCATCTGGGCAGTATCTGACGTCAGCTGGAGCCTCGCACATCGAGCTCACCCAGAGCAGAGATCACCCGAACCGCTTCGCCGCTGTCTCCGAGAACGACTCTGCCTGGCTCCGTATTATAGTGCGCCCTTGCAACGAGTTCTTCCGGACCGAGCCCCTCTGTGTCCAGGGACCAGCCTTCCATTGTCACTCGCTCGTCTGCCTCCACAACGTCCTTCGGGTCGTAGAGAAGGTCCGGTTTTCCAGATATCGACAGGTCAAATAAGTCGGGTCGGGTTTGATCCCCAATCTCTAGCAAGTCCTTGAATCCCTTCGTCACAATAAAGCCAAAAGGCGCGCCTTTCTTTTCCAGGAGAGCATTGGTTGCGACGGTGGTCCCCATCCGGACAAATTCTAATATTAGTGCAGCTCGAAGCGGACGGTCTTACCAATGTCATCGGTCTGTAAGGCATCCCCTGTCGGAATGTCGCGATTCCACACAATTTGGAGGAGCCTTCGGATACCTTCACTGGGTGCGTCGTCGTATGATGCCGGATCGACACTGAGTAACTTGAAAGTGATCTCTATACCGCCTGTCTCTGGTGCGGATAATTTCACATCGGCGCCTAGAAGGTACTTTGAAGTGAGAACATTGGAAGGCGAAAGACGACTTGGAACATGTGCCCAGACGTCGCAAAAAGCTGGACAATTCAGCAGGCAAACATGGCGACATGGTAGACTCACTGCCTCCGCGATCAATGGCGATCTTTAATCCTGCAGTCTCCATGATAAGTTCCAAACGTGTGATTGTAGTGGATGACGATCCTCTGTCAGCCTAGTGACCACTACGAAGGGCCCACAAACGCCCATGGGCACCAGTATCCGAAGTCGCCTTTGCCCATGTAAATGACGAATGTTGGTTGATGCCCACATGACGCAATTCATGTCTATCGATCACTCCTCCGGGAAGTTGCAATCAGGATGGGTCATGGCGTGACATTCTAAACTTATTCGCTCTCGGGTGATGACACTATTGGATGAGAACCAAGTTACAGACCCGGGAGAGATTGGGGCGGAATTCTCCGATGTGATCACGTGGTCGTGGATCCAGCGGTAGTTTTATGCCAAGCGTATCTCAACATGCATCCTTGCTCATTGTGTGAACGCTCTGATCGCCTGTAATACTTCGCTGTTGCGATCTCGGTGCACAGAATGATTCGCACCGTCAAAGACGATCAACTTCGAGCCCTTTATCAAGTCTCTCATGAGCCGAGACTGGTCTGGTATCATGTCAACGCAGGTCATATCTTTTGATCGGGGACATAATACCTAAAGGGGTGATCCAGTCCGTTTCTCCCGCCAATATGAGTGTCGGTACCGTGAGTTCAAGCAAGCGGCTTCGATAGTCGAAATACTTTTCCGACTCTGAATACAGATCGTCTACAGAACGTGAGCCTGGCAATCCAGTGTTTGGGACCTACTATGAGATTCAGCGTTGAATATGATACCCCTGACTGCTTCCAAGGTTTCGTCTGGATCGACTTGACCCTCAGAGTACAAGGGCCAAATCGCAAACATGGTAAGGCGAAACTCGTTGTCGTCTTGAAACGAGCTAAAGACCTTGCGCAACATTTGCTCGCTCGCCATCGGCGCTTTAATTGATGCCCGTCGCCTGATGCTGTCTAGGGCGCCCGATTCATCTAACTGATCAGAGAGACACACTATTCGGAGAACGTACGGTGGTAAGACGGAGCAGTACTTCGAAGGATCAAGTATTTGACATTCTCGGGGTACGTGAGAGCGTACTGCTGCGCCAAAAACCCGCCAAAGCTGCCGCCGCATATAATTGCTTTCTGATCGCCGGTAAAGTGCCTTCGAAGTCCCTCTACGTCGTCTACGAGTTGCGCAAACGTGTAGGGCTTGGTCGCAGATGATCTTCCGTGTCCTCGAAAATCGAACGAGACTAGTCGCACGACGTCCGATAGAGGCTCAAAAGCCTTGAAGTCTCCTTGATGCGAGCCTGCAACTAATTCAGTGGTCGACTTCATGGCAGGACTTACCGAATCCTCTGCCTCCGTGAAGCGTGATCATCAGGGGATGGGAGGAATCTCCCTTGATGCGGTAAGCTAGTCGAGCCCCATTGATCGTCACGAAATCGACGGTCGACATCTCTAGACTCCAATGTAGGGATGTCGTACTCACTATTTCCCGCTGGTCGATTCTCGGGTTAGCTCAAACTGTACCACAGCCTCGGATAAGACCGTATCGCGACATTTCGTCATGTGGGCGTTTCGGATCGCTTTTGCACATTCCATGTGGGCACCCAAAATATGACGTGATTTGCCGTGGTGAGCAAAGGATCGTCACGACACCGTCTCGAGGTGTATACACATGATTTGTGGGCAGACATGTATAATAGAAGCAAGTGAGCGAGCTTGACGATGGCTCGTTCATCCTTCTCGCGCACTTCATCAAGATGAGCGCCCCACTCGATTCATTCCAGCCATCCGTCCTTATCCCGGTCGATGCCTCACAAGCACAAGATACGACAAAGCCGATGAACCAAATCAATGGTCGATGGCAGAAGTTTGTGTCGTGGATATGGGACGCGTGCGTCATCTTGGCAGGCATGGACAACGTTCACTGCTGATAAAAAGGGACTTTTACGACAAATCTCCCGCCGAGCGTAAACTTGTTTTCAAGTTGGACGTCGTGATGCTCACGACCATGACTATTGGCTGGTGGATCAAGAACCTGGATCAGAGTAACGTGAGTAGAACCCTAGAGCCCTTTGTCGTGCTGTCCATTCTGAAATGCCGTAGTTATCAAACGCCTATGTCTCTGGCATGAAAGAAGACCTCAATATCTACGGAAACGAGTATACGTACATGCTGTCGATATACGCGGCGGTAGTTGCCGTGATGCAAGTACCGAGCAACTTCATCGTCATGAAGATTCGACCTCGGTACCTGTTAGCGGCTAGTGAAAGTGCTTGGGGGATTTTCACGTTTGCACAGGCCGGAGCGCAATCTGTAGGTCATATGTGAGTACCTGAAAGTTACACAAAGCATGTTGTAAGTGCTGATCGATCGGGTACGGATTCCGGTTCTGCGTTGCCCTCTTCGAATCGACATACTATCCTGTCGCATTCTTTTTGTTGGGTTCCTGGTACACGAAACCCGAACTCGGCAAGCGCATAAGTTTATGGTTCATTGCCGGGCCGGCAGGCAATGCTTTCTCAGGATATCTCCAAGCCGGAATATACAAGGGATTGGACGGAGTCGCGGGCTTAGCGGGATGGCGTTGGCTGTTTATCATCTGTGGTATCATTGTATGTTGGCAAGACATGGGCTTGGTCGGAAGGACCGCTGACTATCAGACTATGCCGTTGGGCATCCTGACCTTTCTCCTCCTGCCGGACTTCCCCGAGAATACCACCACCTGGTACTTGACGGCGGATGAGAAGACACTGGCGAGGGACAGGATCGTCAGAAATGGTGAGTTCTGACCGCCGATATCCCACCTGCGCATACTGACATTCCAGGCGCCGCGAGAATGACCGGCAAAATCGACAAGAAGGTCATCAAGCAATCTCTTTGCAACTGGAAATTCTGGCTCCTGGTTCCATTCAACATTTTCTATTCTTTGGAAGCCGTTATCGGACGAAATTTTGGTGTATATCTCAAAGCATACGGATACAGTGTCTCCGACCGCAACACGCTGCCAGCGACAGCTTCCATCGTTACCATCTTTAGTCTGATCATTTATTCGTACATTTCCGATAGAACAGTCAAGTACGGAAGAGGATGGTGGATTGGACTGGTCCTGATTTGGGCGACGCTGCCCAATGCTGTTCTTGCCTTCTGGCCAAATTCGAACGCCATTCGGGTAGCCGCTTTCCTTATAAATGGAACCACCTATGTCACCCCGATCTTTTACGCCTGGGTAGCGGATATCTGTAGTGTCGGTCACATGGACACCACTCAGCGAGCTTTCATTACCGGCTGTATCACCGGTGGCTGGTACGCGTAAGTACTATCCGATCATCCTGAAGCCTGTAAAATGCTGACACTATAGGACCGATGCCTGGCTACCGACTTTGATCTTCAAGCAAACGGACGGTCCCCGATTTAAGATTGGGTTCATCACTTCTTGGGCTGCCGGCGTGATAGCCGCGATACTTGTTCCTATCATACACCTGCTTCAACAGAGAGATATCCGAATCGTTCGAGAGAAAGAGAGTCTGGAAAGTATTTCTGATTCGACTCCAGACGCAACTGTCTTGGATGACTATGACGACAAACGCGAGCCCGGCGACCTACCGGAGGTGAAGGAGTTGAGATCTTGATCCCTCACGTTCTCGAATAAGCGTAATTAGGTATAGTATACCTAATACTCATTATGAGGGCCGAATGTATGATTTGCTGCTAGTGTATGGAACATTTCGGTGTGAACAGACCAAGTCAGGATGGTCAATCGCCGCAGGGTCGACCCGATTGGCGATCAGCCGCACAGCTGTCCTTCATGACGTGATCTGTCTTTGATGAATCTTCTGCGCCTGAGAGCAAGGGGCACAGAAGCGACGGTGCCAATGCTATCGACGTGTAACCCATTGAGTTTCTGGAGCACGTGTTGCTTCGTGAGCTCGTGCCATCGATCCATACATTCATAAAACTGAAATCACAAATCAAGCGTCTGTCTGATATAAGCCAGTGCATTGACCGAATTTGCCGTATAACCTCCAACCACAGCGATAGCCGTCCACAGCACCACTCGCTGAATTGCTCGACGACGTTGTCTTGCGGTCATCTGCACTTCCTCAAGGGTTCCAGCAGAGGTAGATCGGACCGCCCGCCAGTCTGCCCACCGGGTGGTTCGGGTGGCACGCCACAAGCCAATAGCAGAAAGCGAGCTGGGTACTGATATGCGGCCCCCAGTGATTCTCCACCAGCTGGTACATTTACTACTCGCCATGGTCTGCGATATCAGATACACGTATGCATGAGTGACTTACGCTGTTCGAGAGCTGTTGCTGGATGGCGAAGTTATGTGCGTGGAAAACATCTTCACGAGGCTGTATTGAACTGAGATCGTTGTCGTACATCTCCTTGACCAGGCGAGCTATCACTGCGGTCTAGGATCAGCGTCGATTGGAATCATTTCACTCACCTGATTACCTATTGTATAACCCCAGGACCCGGCGATTGCGTTGGGGCCAACGACCATGAAGTAGTTGGGAAACTTGGGAACAGATAGTCCGAGGTATGATTGAGGTCCATCGATGCTTTTCCAGTAAGATCTCAACTCGATCCCATCTTCACCATAGAGTCCGACATTGAGACCGAGTCCGTGCTCCGCTACGTTGGAACCAGTCGCAAATACGATGATATCGGCCTTGGTTTCGATTCCGTCGACAGTCTGGATGCCGTCTTCGGTGATGTTGCTGATGGGACTATTTGTGAGATGGACATTGTCTTGGTGCAAAGATTCAAGCCAGCCAGCATCGAAAGCGGGCCGTTTGCACCCGAGAGCTAGGATCAGCGGTGCGGCTGGGATGCCACCTTACGATAATTGGGTCGTAGAGCATCCAGATACACGGCAGGAGCTGTTTCCTCCAGGTATTTGAGCAGAGAGTCCTCCAGAGCGGTGTGTTCGTCTCCGCTGGTCGAGTTGCGTACCTTCCATCTGGTATTGTGCTGAGTATGAGCTTGGTCAAGCTCGCGATCATAGCAGGACTCACATGGAGAAACAGTCTCGTTCGCTTGTAAAGCAGCCAGCCGGGAATCCACTTGAAGCAAAACAGTTCCCATGTAGTAAATTTGGGATTGGCTGACGATCAGCAAACGCCTGATCAATCACTTACGCTTTGGAAAGTAATATCCCCCCGATCTTATAAACTGAGTGACGTGCGTTCCCGGTAATTTTGCTATTCCAGGCTTTCATAAGCTTCTGCCGCTAATTGCACTCACAATCAATTGAACGGCTGAACTTCCGTTACCAATCACGGCCACTCGTTTGCTGCTGAAATCCACATTCTTGTCCCATCGAAGATTGTGAAACTTGATGCCTTTGAAAGACTGAAGACCGGCTATTCCGGGAATCTGTGGAGTCGAGAGTGGCCCATTCGCAGATATCAAGATTTCCGCTTCCAGATTGGTTTCTTCCTTGGTCTCAGAGTTCGACAAAGTCAACGTGTGTGTTTGCGACGCGTCGGACCATTTCGACGATTTGTATTCTGTATTGAACATAAATGTATCATTGAGTTCTTGTCTGATAAGCTCAAGTCCAAAAGATGGTGGCTTACGATATCGATCAATCAATCCTTCCCAGTACTCCAGCACTTGTTCCTGGGAAGCGTAAACGTTCGTCCAGTCATGCTTCAAATCCGAGTATAGGCTGTAGAGATGGATTGGAATGTCGACACCTGATCTCAGCCATATTCAATGTCCGAGTTCTAATGCGTTACCGGCTCCTGGCCACGTCGAATCCCGCCAAACACCTCCGGGCGAACTAGCCTTTTCAATGACCTATCGTTCAGTCTAATGCGTGTCGTTGAACTCACAGTGATGTCTACTCGTCTCCCCAGCGCATCGCGTAGTCGTATAGCCTGGGCCAAGCCGGATATTACAGCGCCTACGATAGCAACTCGTATTTGTCGTTGATCGGAAACCATGTTGAGTGATACTTGCTAGAAGAAGGTAGTCTGCCTTTCAGGCCATCTCGTTACTCTAGAGCCTAGAGCGATAGAGAGGCTGAGATCTCGTTCGAGAGATGTTGCCATTCTTCAAAGACGCAATAGAGACGGTGACTGAAGATACCGGAATGGCGACATGAGACCATGAAATCGCGTGAAATCGCGCCAAGCGCGTCGCGTCTATATATACCTGATTGAATTTCAAATTGATATTAGCCCCCGATCGGTTCTTTACTAATCAAAGGGTGTAGTGCGGGACATGAATTTAAGCTGGTCTGAGAGTCATATCAAGATTGGTTAGCATCGCAGAATATGCCATGCACGTTCGTTGGTATAGTCACGGAAAAGAGTCCCGTACGGAAGCAATCCCGTTCACCCTCACGAGAATCCTGTTTCGCTTCAAACGTCTACCAGAATGCATGATATCGAAGACTCTAAATCTAGCAACACCTCTCATTGACTCTCGCCGTACCTCTCTCCCGCGCCTGTCTACATTTCGCAATCACAACGACGACTTCAGATCCGTCCCACTTTCGTCTGCCGGAGATTCTGTACTGAACTCCGAGCTCTGACTCCGGCGTTCTACCTCGCTTTGCGCTGATGACTTTCTTCGGACCAGGTGAGCAGCTTTGCGGGCAATGTCGATCAGCGTACGCCGTCCTTCGATGATTGGTAGGACGGAAACGGCAAAGATCGCCCCGAAAGCCCACAACAGAGATACGATGACCCATCCTCTGAAGAACGATTTGGAAAAGATGTATCCCGAGCCGTACATTGATAGCGGCCAGATGATGAACAGAGCAAGGAACAAGAAAAGGGTGACTCCTCGCGCCCAGTACGCCGCTCGTCGCAGTCTTTCGGCGTCGTAGGTGGGGTCGTTCTTGGCGACATCGTATTCTTCGCCGTTGTCATCGATGAGACGTACTGCTTTGAGGGTTCCCCAGTCGTATCTTGCGTTCTGGAAGATAGAGATCGTGATGGTGATCAAGGCTGAAGCGCCGATACCCGCTACACATCCGTATAAACAGGGGTCGATAGCGCCGACTGATGCGATTGACACTTCACCGCTCAATCGCTGGGCAATAGTGATCCAGACAATGACCGCAACGGCAAATCCACCCCAGATACTAGAGACGATGGCGAGGGGGCCTTGCCGAGAGGAAAAGAACGTTCCCACTAATCCTGGTAGAGCCGACCCAGTAAAGATACCGGTCATGTTCTGCAGTGTCAGCGAGATCCCCTTCATCGAGCTCTACTTACATAGATGAAGCCAAGATCGATGTTAACGCCATGAAGCATCGACGCAAATGCCGCCATAAAAATGGCAAAGCCAATCACCGCCCACTGGCCTGCCTTTAGGATTTGCTTGTCGGTAGCTTGAGGTCGAAAGTAGGTCTGGTAGACGTCGACGGAGATGACAGTCGAGACACCGATAAGCTGAGACGATATAGCGGAGGTACAGGACATGAACATGAGTAGCAGGACTGCCCCAGCTCCGCCTGTTCCGGCAATCGTCTGTGCCGCATAGGGAAGTACCAGACCAGCTCCGATTTCACTTGTGTTCATCCTCCTAGGATAGGTCGGGAAAGCAGGTGTGTTCTCGAGGGCGACAGCGACGAGTCCCATCGTAGTCGCGAGGGCAAAGGGCATGGCGTACCAACTCAAGCCTCCCAGGATATATCCAGGGACGGCAGCCGCCGGATCAGCCGCAATTCCTTTTTGGTGGAAGCTATTGTCGAGGAACACCAGACCGGTGTATTCAAGAATGGACAGTATCGCGAATTTAAGAGCACCAAGGGATCGAATCGTGAGGTAGCTTCCTTCTTTGGTGGGAGCAGAGAAGAAATTGCGAACTTGTGCTTCTCGCAACAAGTCCCACATTCGGTCTGGGCTTCCGATCTGACTTCCTGTAGCGTAAACCTTGAACCAGAATACGAGTATGATTACAAGGATTATGGCAGTATGTAGCTGATATCAGAATATGATTTCGATAGGTGACTCACGTAATCCGTCAAGATCGTAGCTCTTAGACCGCCTCTTGCGGTGTAAGCAGCGACACTGAACGGCAGTAGCCATAAGCTGGTGTCATCAGCACGGTCACACACTGAACGTCCCACACTCACGATGCGTAGACACTCATTCCCGTCAATGCTTCGATGGCTGCAGCTCCGCCGATCAGAATGGATGACACGACTAGCGTGTTGGAGGCGAGACTGAAGAAGAGGAACGAGAAATGAGCCACTCGACCATACCGTAACCGAATGATGTCGAGGTAGGTTCGGGCATTTGGGGCCTTTCGTTTAGTTTGCTGGAGGGATTAGCAGTACCTCAGATCCATGCGAATGAACTCACGATTGCCAAGTTGGAGAAGACCATGATCTGGGTGCTGTTGCAAGCGGCATAGAAGAATGCACCCGCAACACCATACTGGTAGGCTACGCTCACACTGCTGAGGAGAGTGGTACTGGCATAAGGTCGGCTGCTGAACAAGAATATACGATCACATACCTCCAAGTCCAAGATGATATCACGGCGGCGGCCGTCAATCCGGTCCCGATAGATCGTTTGGCAACTGGCGTCAGTGTATCCCCGAAGATTAAACTTGCCTGTGAACTCTTCGGCATCTTCGACGTTACCACGTTTTCGAAGGATGGTGGTGATCCCAATCATTCCCAAAGCAAATAGAGCCCCAAGGCCGATCACGACACCGTACCCAGCGCCTTGGCTGAGGGGAGCTACAATACCGTCCGACATTGTATTCACAACGAGATGGTCTTTTTTATCGAACAGCGAGCCTGAGCAATCTTCAGATGATATATACCGGTAGCCAGTCTCACCAGAGCGCTTCAGGTATGGCGTGTCCTTTGTTGCAAAAGTCGTCACCAAACGTGACTAGCCACATTGATTAACCGCTGCCGCTATCACCAGGATCACGGGTCCGGTAATCAGGCACTGTGATCGAAGATCTAAGCTAATCTGTCGCCATAGATCTCTCCAAATGCGAAATGTGGCGTCATCCGGGATATAAATGGAATGCAGATCTCGCCGAGCACAGATCCCGGGGTCACCTTCAATGTCGCCATCTTAGTTGCGATGGCGTTGCGACCTCCCACAAAGATCCACGAACGTGGCAATGATAGCGAAGTCGGCGCTATCTGAGGTGTCTCCTTTCCAATCGTCGACAATCCCCAAATCGTCCACTTCCAAGAGCAATGCCACCCGTGACTGCCGGCTTCACCCAATTATTGAGCTCGACTTCTGAGCCTTGGTCGCTACATCCCAATCATCACCTCCCCAGCCCCAAAGACGATGAGGTCTTAGTGAGGAATTCGTACGTAGGCTTGAACCCGTTCGATTGGAAGGGAGTCAAACATCGGTTCAGCCTCAAAGATTCGCCCTCAGTATTAGGAAGGGACGGAAGCGGCATCATCGCGTCCGTGGGTCCAGCAGTGACGAGGCTCAAGCAAGGAGATAGAGTCAGCCAATCAAATATCCCCGCAAGCTGCGTTACTGACAATCAAGGTGTGGTTCTGCGCAAATTCGGCTTTGCTCAATAGCGGAGCCTTTCAAGAATACTCGGTACATAGGGCAGAAGAAGTGGGACTGCTTCCTTCGAATGTGTCACTACGGTCTGGAGCCACCCTGGGCACGGGTCTGTTGACCGCTGCCATCGTACTTTTCAAGTGCTTCAAGCTTTCTATCGACAAGCTAGACTCGGGGAAAGAACGGGTAGGAGGTCCCTGGATATTGTACGTTACAAAGGGTTCAAGTTGCTGAGTCTCAGCATTGTTTCGGGATCTGGAAGCACTGGACAGTATCTCATTCAGCTTTCGAGACTACTGGGACTTCGTATCATCTGCACCGCTTCAACTTCGAACCATCAAGTACTCGAAGCACTCGGCGCAGATCTCGTCCTAGATCGACACGACTCGGCCGATCAGATGGTCCAGCAGATCGAGGATATCACGAACGGAGAGGTAAGTCGAAAACCGGTATTCATCGCTGATTCGTCAGGGAGTACTTTACGCGGTTGACAATGTGGGCCCTGCCACCGTACAGCTTTGCCGTCGGATATTAGATAGTGACCCCGACCGGCCCGAAGCGCAACTAGTAGCTCTTGCGGGAGACCCCAAGGAGCCTTATGATACTGCCCGACGTATCTCGACCATACCGATCAGCTTCAGTACGACATTTTTCGGCCATCCCGACTTTTCCGTTCCCCTGCTGCTTGCAGTTCGCACAATGTTGGAGAAGAGATCACTGCGCCCATCCCCTTATGAGATGAGCTCAGGCGGGTTGTCTGGGATCAAAGATGCTTTGCTCCGCTTGGAGTTGGGTCAAGTCGGATCGATGAGAAAGTTGATTGTTGACGTTAGAGGCCGAGATCAGAAGCAGGGAATCCAGAAGAAGGAGGCGGCGGGTGGAGCGATAATCATAAAGCAGATCGTTGGGGTGAAGCGTAAAGCAACACACGATGGCGAGGAGCAAAGAGCCAGTAAAGCCGTGTTCGCGTAGGATGAAGGAGCATGAATACATACGCATGTGCGGGTCTGCTAGATGCTTGTCTTGAGTCGCTTGCTCCTCCTCTCATCTCCCCCTTCGCTTCCACTTTTTCCCACCTCGGCTCTCGGCGGATAATTGTCATAGCTTGGCCAGGAGTCTGCGTCTCCGTTGGCGATCGCCTCTTCCTCGTACTGTCTCACCAATGGCATGACTTGTTCGCCGAAAACGGCGATGTCATCTTGGAAGTGAAGGAAAGCGGTCTGCAATCCTCAGCGATCTGGATGACTGATGGACGATTGACTCACAAGAACCAAGTCGGCTCCGAAGCTCTTGAGCTGAATGATACGTCGAGCGACCTCTTCCGCCGTCCCGATCAATCCAGTCCGGAACCCTTCGTTGTATTGGACGAGATCCTTGACGCCTGCCGTTGCCCACATGCCCTGACCCTCTTTACTAGACTGACCAGCCTCCTTGACGGCATTAGCAAATTTGGCGAGAGCATCGGTGTTGGCACCATTGACTATCTCGTCTAGTACAGCGTAGGCTTCCTCCTTGGTATCCCGTATGATGACGAAGCCGCTGCATGTCAGGCTAGATTCGTGGCAGGAACTCACTTGATAGCCGTCTTGACCTGTCTTCCAAGAGCATGACTCTGTTTTCGAACATCTTCAATGTAAAGCTTGAAAGTTTCGTCCGTATTTCCGTTCATGAAGAACCAGTCACAATGCTTGGCCGCCATTTCTCGAGCTGCTACCGAATTACCCCCCATGAATATCGGTATGGGGGACACTTTCTCTCCTTCTGGTTCCGATGCCGCTTCAGATGCAGGCGGAGGGAGCGGTTTTGGCGACAGGTTGAACTCGTCATAGTTGTAGAATCGGCCTTTGAAGTTGAAGGGGCTCTGCGACCAGATACCGCGAAGACATTGGATGAATTCCGACGATCGTTTGTATCGCTCATCATGCTAATATCAGCTCTTGCCCTGAAAAGAAGCTCACCTCAAGCCATGGCTCGCCGATTGATATGAACTCCTGCTTGAACCAGCCAGATACGACGTTGACCGCTATCCGCCCATTGGTGTACAGACTGATACCGGCTAAGGTCTTGGCAGCGATGGTCGGATTCCATGGTCCCGGCAGTATGGCTGCAATGACCTGTAGACGTTCTGTTTTGGCGAGAATAGCGTGGGAGAACGAGACACTCTGATATGATCAGCTTTCGGTGGAATGGTGGGCTTACCTCATGCTGCTCCTCGGCACCGTAGCCAGCCAGGAAACGGATTTGCGTAAGAGCAAACTCGAATCCATTCTCCTCGGCAATCTGAGCTAGCCGTACATTGTACTCCAGCGAGTGGGATGTTCGTTGGGGTATTTTCGAGACCACCAGTCCTCCCGAAACGTTAGGGACCCTACAATGTTAGCTCCTTGCTCTAGATAATGTCACTCACCAGTACGCGAACTTGAGAGGAGCCATCGGATCCAGCTGCACGATACATGGCCGGCGCACCAACACGTTCAGCGAGATATATACTTGGAAAGCGGAAGATGGTGCCTGATGGTGCAATCCTGTTTTTAGATCTTTCGAGTATTTGATCACGCGTTTTTAGCGTGCTATGTTGTGCTATGCAACAATAGCAAACTAGTTGATCGGCT
>Ga0308160_10003580_pt1 | contig 17405 bp, 14 predicted proteins | sample PhyFR1_FD_201036 | JGI IMG/M metagenome (GOLD analysis project Ga0308160, IMG submission 201036) | Phyllosphere microbial communities from UC Gill Tract Community Farm, Albany, California, United States - DLSLF.R1 | ecosystem: Host-associated > Plants > Phyllosphere > Unclassified | place: USA...
ATATTCCTGCATTTAGGAAAAGAACATCTAATGTGATTCCGTTATCAGCAATTGCTTCTTCCAAAACTGCAATGCCTGCCAAATTTGAAGTGTCAGAAACAACCGTTTTTAATCTCGGACTATTAATCTCTTCGGTTGCTTTTTGCAGATTGTCAGCACTTCTACCTGTAATCCACACGTTTGCTCCGGCGCTGATAAATGCTTTTGCGGTTGCCAGTCCAATTCCGGTACTTCCGCCGGTTATTACTACATTTTTGTCTGTGAAATTCATTTTTAAATCTTTTTATATTTGACACAAAACTATTTTACAATTCATCTCATAGCAAGTACGCATAACTTTGTGCGTACTTGCTATGACACTTGATTGACCAAACGATGTACATTAAAAAAATCCCGATGAGAATGGAGTGCGGCCTGCACGTATTTAAGGAACTTTTGAATGGAAAGTGGAAACTTATGTTGATCTACTACATTTCAGAGGGGATAAAAAGACCAGGGGCATTGCAGAAGAAAATTGATGTAGACAGGCGGGTTATGAACAAGCAGTTGGATGAATTACTGAAATATGGATTTGTAAATAAAATTTCTTTCGATACTAACATTCCTAAAGTAGAATATGAATTAACCGCTCTGGGAGCTAGTTTGTTGCCTTTGATAATCAGCTTGGAAAGATGGGGCGAAAACAATAGAGCTGTTTTAGAAGCAGGCTACTCAGTCGAAAATAATGTAGGGGGAGTGTAACGCGAACTGTGTCATTTAAATTAACGCCTCTCAGAAGCCTTTGCGTATGCTCATCAGCAATACTTCTTTGTTCCATCGTTTGGATAATATTGAATTAAAGCAATTAAATAGCTGACCAAAAATTTGAAGCCATTTTTAAAGCTTTGCAAAGCGACAAGCTCCATAGCGAAAAAGGGGTCTTTTACAACGGGCAGGTTTTTGATGCCTACGCTTTTGTTTCCGATATCATCCGAAGTGCAAAAAGCTCCACTATCTTGCTTGATAACTATGTGGATGATACCGTGCTTACCTTATTGGGAAAACGGAATAATAATGTAACTGCAACCATCTACACCAAAAACATCAGTAATCAGTTAAGGCTGGATGTACAACGGTACAATAGTCAATATCCTCCCATTGAAATTGAGGTTTTCGCTGATGCTCACGACCGATTTTTTGATTATTGATGATACGGAATTCTACCATATCGGAGCATCCTTGAAAGACCTGGGCAAAAAATGGTTTGCTTTTTCGAGAATGGATATTGAAGTTGGCAGGATGCTGAATATCCTGCGAAAGCAATAACCTCTCCGAATTTCAGAGGGTTCGGGTTTAATTAATTGGCTTGATGCCAAAATATTGGATTTTCCGTCTGTTAGATTATGAAATTTTAAATGCGTTTCGGAATATCCACCATTACCCGTAAGAACTATCCGTAAATATCTTCTTTCATTTCCATTTTATAAATCTGAAGGAAAAGGAATTTCCTTATTTCAGAAAATCCTTTTCCTTATATGCCGGATTAGGGTATTTGTAAAATCCTTCGCCAGTAGCTACCCCAAGCTTGTTTTTGTCGATAAATTCAGACTTCAACATTTCCACTGCCTTTATTTTTGAAGGTTCTTTTGTTACATCAGCGGTCATTTTATTGATGTTGTATGCCGTGGTTATGCCTACTACATCCAGAATTCCAAATGGTCCTACCGGTGCGCCGGTGGCTACCATCCATGTTTTATCAATCGTTTCAACATCTGAAATTTCATTTACATATAGCTGTAAAGCAGCACTTAAAAGGGGTACCAAAAGCGAATTTACGATATATCCGGGTTGTTCCTTATGTATAGGCAAGGGTACCATGCCAATCTGTTTGGCAAAATCCAGGACAGAATTGAACGTTTCTTCAGATGTACCTGCATGTTTCATCACTTCACCGGTATTGTTGGTCCAGATATTATTGGCAAAATGTAAGGCGACGAACTTCGCTGGCCTGCCGGTAGCTTCTGCAAATTGGCTTGGTAGCAAGGTTGAGGAATTGGTGGCAAAAACCGTTTTTTCGGGAGCCACTAGGGCTAACTTTTGATAGAAATCTGTCTTGATTGCCGGATTTTCAGGAACGGCCTCAATCAATAAATCAGCATCTTTGACAGCTTGTGCTAGGTCGGAAGTATAATGAAGGTTTTCAAACGCTGTGTCCAACTGTGTCTGGGTAGCTTTCAAGTCCCGTTTGAACACTCTGCTCATCGTTTCAAACTTGGCTTTGGCTTTTTCTAAAACCTCGTCGTTAATGTCGTACACGGTTACGTTGAATCCGTGAAATGCGCTCTGGAAAGCTATCTGATAGCCTAAAACACCGCTTCCTGCAATGGTTACGTTTTTAAAATTCATAGTTGTAAAAATTAATAAAAGAGTGGCTGGCAACCATTTGATATGCCAGTCTTATATTGCCTTATCATAAACTGATACGATATCCAAGGGAAAGGAACCAGCCTTTATTGTAGGATTTTACATCATCTACGTTGGAGAGGATGCCAAGTTCCAGTCCGTATTGGGCTTTCTGGTAAATACCTAAGTCTGGTCAATTATGCTCAGCTCCTGTATGAAGTATGGACGGCCTTCGCCAATACTTCGGGACGTTTCCAATGTTCCGTTACAGGTGCTACTTCTTTATCCAGGCCTAGCAGAGTGTACACTGCTAGGCGTGCTGCCCTGACGGAATATTCTTCGGTGAACACCATATCTTCCGGTATTTCTACAAACTGGCTGATGAGGGCAAGATTGGTGCTGCCTTCCGGAACAACTGCAGGGCGGTCGGCTTTTGCCCTTGGCTGAAAGAGCGCATCGATGTAGGGCATCATACAAGGAATTACATTTACGACGCTTTCCTTGATTTCCTGCTCATACTCCTCGAAGTGCAGGTGATGCAGCAATTCGGTAAGGAGTTCTTCGCCAGTGCAGTCTATCATGGGCTTTTTCACGTAATTGCCAATATTATCGGGATACAGCCCGTAGCCCCATAAAATGGTAGTGTCCTTTTCCTGTGCTTTGAAATGAGGCTGGGCAGCTATTACTATAGATAGTCTCCATGACGAATCCTTAAATGTCATCAAAGCACCGCTTCCCGGTTTGTTTCCAGTGTAATCTTCGATGAGTTTCAGTAGTTTATTCCCCATGAAAGTCGGTGTGAAAGAATACCATTTTGTTTCATCCGGCTTGGTAAAGAACGGGGTGGGATTTCCCAGCTTTCCCGGTTTTTTGTCGGCAATCCTGCGCCATAATGCAAAACTTGGCGGATTATCGGGCAGGTATTTCGCCGGTGTATTATAATCGCCATTATTGGAATTGTCGGTAATACATCCATTGGTAAAGAATACCAGGTCGCCCTCATTGACGGTTATTCTCTCTGTCTTCCCTTCTGCATTGATGCATTCTATTTCCTTTACCGTAATGCTATCGTTATCGACAAATTCCAAATCGGTAACGGTTTTTCTTAGTGAAAAATCCACTTTATGCTGGTCAAGGAATGACTTCAACGGCAAAATCACGGATTCATATTGGTTGTAAGGAGTTCTTGTTACCCCTTCAAGGGTTTCGATTCTTGAAAATTCCAGTAGCATGCGTTTCATGTAACGCTGAAATTCAAAAATGCTGCTCCATTCCTGCCACGCAAAAGTAGTCTGCCACATATACCAGAAATTGGTAGTAAAAAAATGGTCGCTGAACCAGTCGCGGATGGTCACATTGTCCAATTCGCTTTCGTCGGTGAAGAACAGTTTGACCATTTTCATACGGTCACCCGTGTTGAACTGCATATCGGTAACCGGCAGGATAGTTCCATCTTTGTCTATTAATCTCGCTTTTGCCTTGGTGGGGTTTGCGTGGTCAAAGGCAAAGATTTCATCTTTGACAGAGATGTTGGGCACTTCCAATGAGGGGATACGGTCCGTCAAATCCCAGAAGTTCTCATAGGTTTCTTCGTTAAGCATTCTTCCACCACGGCAGATAAACCCCTCTTTTTTGGTTCCGGCTCCGTCATTACTCCCGCCCAAAACGGGCAGGGCTTCAATGATGTGGATGTTTTCGCCTGTGAAACCGCCGTCTTGCAAAAGGTAAACAGCCCCGGCAAGGCTTGCCAAGCCACCACCAACGAAGTAGGCTTGTTTCTTTGAATTATTTGCGCTCATATTTTACTCTTTGAAATTGATTTTTATAAAAGGCCTGCTTCTTTAAGGAGTTCTTCTGCATAAGTGCCTTGCATCTTTTTCAGTCCATATTTTTCTAAAAGGGAGAACAGCCAGGGAACCTTGATGTCTTTCAGTCCTTTCTTGTCATTGAGGTAATAAATAGATTTCAACAATACCCGAATGTCATAAGAACTGGCGAATACCTCCGGGACACCCCTGTCCACATTTAACAGGGTATATACCGCCTCCATAGCGGTGCGCACGGAATATTCCGTTGTGAAAACCGTGTCTCTGGGCGTTTCTGCGAAATTGCCTATAAATGCCAGGTTTACGGAACCTCCAGGAACTACCAGGGGACGGTCGCCCACGGCACGTGGCATAAAATAAGACGTGATATAAGGCATACGGCAGGGAATGGTATTGGCTGCTTTTGCAATATCCGCAATCTCGTTTTCGGGCACGCCCATGTGGTACAAAAGTTCTTCGCACAACTCTATCCCGGTGGCCTCCGTAATCTTTTTGTTTACATAATTGCCCGGTTTATGGGAATAAAGACCGTACACCCAAACGATGATTTCATTTTTTTGCTGGGCCTTGAAGTGGGGCTGCCTGCTTATGGAAAAGCCGTACCACCAATTGGAATCGTTGATTGTTACCGGGCCGCTGGTTACAATGGAGCCGCTGCGTGGGTCTTTTTTACAGATTTTTTCTATATAGGGTACCACTTTGTCGTCAAAAAAGGTAATACTACCGGAGATGACCCAGTTGGCTTCGGGAATATTCTTATAAAATTTTTCCGGCTTTCCGAAGGCGGTATCCTGTTCTGCAAGGTTCTGCCAGAGCTTCCAGCTGCCACCGATGCCTTCTGCTACCGGAGCAGGGGTATTGTTGTCTCCGTAAGTGCTACTTTCGGTAATGGAGCCGTTGGTTACAAATACAAGGTCATCTGCTGTCAGGTCGATGCTTTCTGCATTCCCATCCCTGATGTATTCAATTCTTTTGGCTACTTTTTTGCCGCCTGTGGTGTCAACCACTATATTCTGCACTTGGGTGCCGTATTGGAACTGCACTCCATGCGATTCCAGGTAGCTTACCAGCGGGCGTATCAGCGATTCGTATTGGTTGTATTTCGTAAAGCGCAACGAGGACATATCGGTCACGCTACCTACGTGATGGATAAAACGCAAAAGGTAACGGCGCATCTCCATGGCACTTGCCCAGGGCTCGAAAGCGAACATGGTGGCCCAGTAGGTCCAAAAGTTTGACTTGAAAAACTCTTGCGAAAATACTTGGTCGATTTGGATATCCTGTAGCTTTTCTTCCGGTGTAAGGACTACCGCAATCAGCTCTTCTATAGCTTTAGGAGAAAGTGTCAGTTGTCCGTCGGTAGCAAGCCTTTGCCCCTTATTTTCGATGACCCGGGCGTGTGAAAAGCTCGGGTCTTGTTTATTGAGCCAGTAATATTCGTCCAAGATGGATACACCCTGAGTTTCCAACGACGGGATGGAACGGAATAAGTCCCAAAGCGTCTCAAATTGGGTTTCCATTTCGCGGCCACCCCGGATGATGTAGCCTTTCTGTTCGTTCCAAATGCCATCCATACTTCCACCCGGCAGAGCCAGTTCTTCCAGGATATGGATTTTGTCGCCCTGCATTTGCGCATCACGAACCAGAAAAACTGCCGACGCCAAAGAGGCCAGACCGGAACCGATAAGATAGGCAGATTTTAAATCAACATTTGCAGGCTTTTTGGGACGGGCAAATGCCTCGTAATTTCCTTTGCTGTAGTACATAACTGTTGGTGTTGTTGAGCTTGAATTACCAAGGGTTTTACTTGATTAATCTATGATTTCAATACAAAGTTAATTATATACTATTTTTCAACTGTATACCCAAATTCGCCAATGTTGTACCGGAATTCATTTTCCTAAATGTGCTGCTGCCTCCTATATTCCTGCGGGGAGAGAGAAACATATTTTTTGAAGAATCTCCCGAAGGACGAAGTGGAGCTAAATCCTATCTCCGAAGCTATCTGGGAAATGGTTTTCTCTGGATTGCCGAGTAGTACCGAAGCCTCTTTAAGCAGGGTATTATTTATAATATCGTGAGGCGTTTTGCCGGTTGCCCTCTTTACAACAACAATAAGATACTTATTGGTGATGAAAAGCCTGTCGGCATAGAACTGCACATCCTTATGGGAGGAAATATGCTCTGCCAGCAATTCATGGAATTTTAAGAAAAGACTGTTCACTTCATGGTTGTCCTCCGTTTTTTTATCTCTTTCCTTATCGACAAGGGTGGCTGTTTCAAGCAGAAGGTTAATGATAATGGTCCTGATAATGTCTTCAATAAACCTGTCTTTTCGGCCAGACTGTTTTTGGAGATAATTGAGCAGGGCGAATAATTGCAGGGCAGATTCCTCATCAGAGGTGATTACACTAAAAGTTGATTTGTTAAATAACGACAGCTTCTCTATAAAAAAGGGATTGGCCATATTCTTGAGTAAAAAGGTCTTGTCAAAAAAGAGAACCTTCATCCTGAAATCCTTGTTGATGTTCACAAATTTGATAATCGTGGAAGGAGCAGATACCAAAAAACCATTTCTGGCTATACTGTATTGTTGATTGTCTATTTCCAGGTCAATACTACCAGAAACACAAATGCAGAAAGCATAAAAATCCATACGGAATGTTTTCTTCGGGAATTCAATTATAGGCTCTCCAGAAGAAATATAGTATGCTCCGTCACACCGGACTCCGTAAAACGATAAAGTTTCATTTAAACTCTCGTAAGCTTTCATTTATTTGTGATTATCACGTATACAAAAATAAAAATCAATCCCTCATGTTTTACTGAAATCTGCAAAATGTCACCTCTTAACGCCAAACCCTGCCAGTCTTTTAAGGGAAGGGTGTAATGAGTTTGATACCCTGATGGCAGACAATGAACTGCGACCGTTCGCCCTGAAAATGTTCGTTTTTTGAGACAAACTAAATAATATCCTTGGTATATCTATCTAAATAATAGGTATGCTAATATGGAATTTAGTCTTTAATTATTTCAAAGTCCGTAAATGTTGGTTTTGGTTGTGAAGAGGCAAGCGTTTCTTCCGAATAGTAAGGTCTTTTTGATGACTTTTTGTAATACTTTATTGGAAGATTGTATAGTTTGACTAAACTATCAAGGGTAATAACGATGTCTTTTTTCTTCATTGCCATAGGATTATTCTTAAACATTAGATGATAGAACGAAGCCCAAAATATTGCAATCTCATCCATATCTACTGTTTGTGAAGGGCCAATGAGAGAGTTGCATCTACTAACATTCATTACACTATGTGCCAGCGAATCATTAACGCTTGCGCAAGCAGACATGAAAAGTCTTCGAAATTTTAACTTTCCCTCAAGCATTCGTCCTAGTTCCGTGTGGCTAATCTTTTCTAGTGTGGTTTGTATCGACTCTCCATCCCCATGAAAAGAAAGATGTAGAAACCTTAGTTCAGAAGCAACAAAATCATCGATAAAATGCAGTAGCTCTGTCTTTGTTCGCACGTAACTATATCTGTAATCTAGTCCAGCAAGTTCTAATATATCAGATAATAGTTTTCCTTCCATTGGTCCACTTTCATCTTCAAAATCCAAACTCTCGATAATATATATTCCTGGAACGGTATTCTTTGTGATGACTGTCATTTAGTTGATTATATCGGACTGATAGATTAAATATTTATGACTATAAAACTTAGATTGTTTTAAATTTTTGCCCTTATATAGATCAAATATTTCGTTTTTTCACGGTATCGCTGGTTTGTTATTAACATTGAAAGTATAACCAGGCTCTAACGTTTAAATAGACGCCAAAGCCTAATGGATTTTAGAGAAAGGGGTTAACTGCTCCGTCTGGACTTTTCTTCTCTGAATAAGAATCCCAAATCTCTTTTCAATTGCTTTCTAAAGTCTTTATTTCCAGCTGATATCTTTTCTACCTGCTCGTTAGAATAAATTCCATTTTGCGCAGGACTTTTCATCATGGAATCACGGAGGATATAAAAGCTGGTCATTGCTTCATTTGATATAATTAGGTTGATCACCCCTTTCTTCCATTCAATTAATTCTTCTAACGCATTTTTGATCTTTACAGGGTCGTAAATCCCGCCTTTTTCCTTGAATATATTGTCCGTTATTTCAAAGGCTTTTGGGTAATGTTCCAATCTCAAATCCAATAACTTAGTTGTAAGGTTCCTGTCTAACGTTTTATTAAACTGTTGTTGTTGAAAACGCTGAGTTCTAAAAAACTGGTATAAGGTAATAATAGAAATTACAAGTGATGTAAGCGCCGCTATCAATGGCGGCGTTAAAATATCCTTCATTATTTTAACGCCTTATTAATAGCTTGAACTAACTTTTTCCATTGTTCAGTTTCAATAGTAGTCAATTTGGTAGCATCATTTGTTTTAGTCCATTTAATATATGCCTTGGCCAATTTGTATTTAGAAAAATCTTTTACTTCCTTCGCAAAAATATCAATGATCGGTCTGCTTGGGTTTGTATCCGCAACCTTCTTTACGTCTTTGCCGTATTCAGCTTTTACGACTGCAATCAGCGTTTCTCTTAAAAGGTCTTCAATTTCCGGCTTTGCTACACTGCTACAATAATCTTTAGTTCTAAGAATATTACTGTTACCAAGTGTATGAACGAGATTTTCTTGTTGGGCTGCCTGGTCACCTGCCGCATCGGAATCCAATAATGCTGCAATTTTTAAATGATGTGAATGCAGAATAGTAGCATAATAAACGACTTTGCCGGCTGAGTTTGCAAATACTAAAGCGATCTTTTCATCTAGCTTTTCGATATTATTGGCTTTTAGCAATGCGGCAGTAGCATCAATATACCAATAATCAGTTAGCCCCTCAAGAATTAGATTTTTCTGTTGCGTAAATAGACTCTGCGCCAAGTCATAGCCCAATGCTTCCTGTAATGGTAGCAATCCTGCCGGATCACTGGAGGAAATAGTAGTGTGAACTTTAGTGCCTTCTTCTCTGTCTTTTAATTCAACAACCCTTACAATATCCAATTCATCAGGGCCTACCAAAAATGGAGAATGTGTAGAATAAATAGTTTGATTTCTTTCAGCTAGTTTTGAGATAGTTTGACGAAAATCCCGTTGCTTCAAGCCGTGCAAACTCATTCCTGGCTCATCAAGTAACAGAATGGCGTTTTTATGTTTATCCATAGCTTCTGCAAAGAATACTACATAAAAAGATACCAGCCATTGAAACCCCTCAGACCTTTGATCAAGTTCAATCTTAACGCCAATTTCGTCTTCGACTACAACTTTTAGATATTGTCCGTCAGCAGAGATGCTTAGTTTTTCGGCCTCTGGGCGATTCGGGTTTGGGTTCCAAATACTTTTGATCTCCTTAGTTAGTTTGATACTAGCAGCATCAAGCTGATAGGATCTCTTATCAAGCGTGTCCCGGTACTCTTTTAGGGCGTCAAAGTCATCTTTATTGGGATTAGGAGTTTTACCAATATTTGATAATTCCCTAGGAGAAAATCCGAGCATTTTTAATAAGCAAATATTGCCGTAGTCATAATGCTTGTCATCGTCCAACAACTTTCGTTCTATTCGGTCAGCCAAATGTTCTAAATGAATTAAAGGCTTGACTTTGAAATAATTATTAAATAAGACAAAGACGGGCAGACGTGACTCCAAAATTTTTAGAACATCGTTATATGCGTCATTGTCTTTGAATTGTTCCATTATCTTTGCATATCGCTCTTCTTCTTTGGTATTGTCTTCGTCAATTGAAGTGTAATTTGTTTCTAACCAAGCAAATAAAGTTGGTGTGCTAAGTTTGCTTAGTATGGAATAATCGGAAAGTTTGTCCGTTATTATTTTTAGTTTTTCGCTAGGCTTGCTTCCTGCTACGACTGAAGTTTGAGTTGCAATGTGCTGTTGGTCTAAATGAGCAGCAAGTCTGGCTAAATCATTTTTAATAGTTGAGTAATAAATCTTAGCAGGTGCTTTTTCTAAAAAGTGGTGACCTTTGTTATTTAGTTTTTGGTACATCACATACACGCAATTGTGGAAAGCTTCTGGAATAAACTTTTTGTCTTCTTCATCTAAAGAAAACCAGCCACGAACGACTTCAATATTCTCGGCAACTACTTTTTTAGTTGTGATATCATTGTAAAGTGATCTTGGGTAATCTCTAATTTCATCAAACCCATCTACGTCATTAGGTTTATGAAGTTGTTGCAATGCTTTTAAAATAACGGTTTTCCCTGCTTCATTAGGTCCAACAAGAATCGTCTTTAAATTTTCAATTGCAAATTCACCTGTATCTTTCACACTTCTATAGTTCTGTACCCGAGCTTTAATTAATTTCATGCAATACGATTATTTTTGATTTGTCTAATAACTATATTTTATTAGCATTCTAATTTAAATATAGTATCTGAAAGATGTCGGAATAGTATCTATATTCTTTACGTTTAGTTCAGAGAGAATTCCACCAACTTGTCTCGAGAACGATATTGTTACAGGCTGTCCACCAGTGATACTAGCAGTGTTCCAGTTCATCCTTGCTAGACCCATTATATCTTGAGCAACTGTTCTGTAATTAAGTTCATCGTTACTTCGAATTTCAACAGGTCTAGGAATGTGTGGACCTGGGTATGTGCCAAGTTCTTTAATAAATCCGGTTGTAAACAGGTAAGCTGCAGCTTTATTTACAACACATAACGTTCCTCGATTCACTGGATAGGCGCTCAATTTCAGCATTCTAAATGACGTAGGCATTAAATTGATGAGTTCAACTTTCGCTGTGCTTGAAAAGGCTCTCCTAAACCCTCTTTCTTCATCGTCATTAAAGAACGATGTTTTGTGTATCACAATCCTAACCGGATTCAGACCTGTTCGATAGCTATACTCGTCAATTATTTTCACACCAAGTTCAAAGGACTGGTCCTCGGATAGGTGAGCCATTTTTGACTTATCTGGATCATAGGCGATGTCCCCACCGCGAAGCGCAAAACCCTCGCCATCTGAAGAAAAAGCTTGTGCAAGACATGATTTTACAATGCTTTTTTGATTTGTTTTTACATGATGAAAGGTGAGTCCCACAAAACAAGTATCTAAACTGTTTGCTTTTAAACGCCAAGGTATGCCTCCCGCCTTATAATATAAGGCGACAGAAAAATTCCATGCGCGAGTTGCTGCGTCTTGATTATCAGCCTGATTATCCAAGAATAAACGATCGTTTCCAATTTGAATCGGTATTCTTGCAAGAATTGCTTTAGCTTTAAGTGCTCTCCGAAAATCCCGGTATAGTAAATCCTCATCAGTTTCTTCGGTTAAAATTTCAAAGAGTGATAGTTGTTGAGTTATTTTATTTACCCCTGACATTTTTTTGAATGCCTTCTTTTCCTCTTTGGTCAGCTTTTTTTCAACATGATGACAAGAATCCATTACTGACTTTGGTATAGAGCAAATTATAATATTAGGCCGATTATTTTCTAAATCTGCAATCCGTCTAATGCCATCATCATAGAGTTGCAGTACTGCTTCGAAACGTTCAGTGTCATCCTTGAACTGTAAGGCAGATTGCAACAAATCGTTGTCGATATCATAACACCAGATGTCATTACAGGCAACTTCACAACGATAAATTTTCTCAAACCCATCGAAGTCTGGATATTGGGCGAAATTTTTCATCGTAGTCTCGATTGGTGACTTGCAAAGTTTTATCCACTGCTTTGCCTTTAGGTTCATATCAAGTGGGCCAACAAACCCGATTCGTATTTCTTTTAATTGTGCCGCGCCAAAACGCATATCAAAAGGGCCTGCTTCCTTTAATCCTCTTTTTGGGTCAGTATATGTTCCTGGTCCTCCAAATTCGAGACTAGATGCTTCTAATTCTATAATTTCTATTTCCATGTTAATCCTTGCTTAGTTCCTGACGTTCTTCATCAGCTATCTGGCCTATTTCTTCGTCTATGTCTAAGTCTTCTAGATCGCCATTATCTATATCTACATCTTCAATCAAAGATTCTACGTTGTTTAGGTTCTGAGTTAAGAAATCACGTTTCAAAATTAATTCGTCGCCAAGATTTTCGTGTTCTGAAGCATTTATCCGAAACACACCTGTTGCACCTTTCGCTAAGGCCCACAACCAAAAGGTTAAATCATTTAATACATTAATATTATAATCTCTTGATGCTTTCTTTGTTGCTAAGGCACCTGTCTTCAAAGGAGCAAACAAATTTTTGTAACCGTCTAAGGTAAAAACATAGCTCGACTCAATGATAATTGTCCAATCATCTCCGTATCTCTTTACTGAATAATAAAATGCTTTGTGTTCCCAGTACCTTATTTTATCTTTTGCCGCATTGTATCGTGGTCTAACTACCGTGCGTGTGGCCTTTTTGAATCTGGCCTGGTATGATATTACTCTTTCGCCATCTTCAGTTTTGGGAAAATATGCACGCTTTTTCTTAGGATCTACAATGAGGCCCAGTTTCATCATATAACTTCGCAAGTAATCATTCAACATTCTAACCAGCATCTTTTCTCCCTCTGGTTTCTCGACAAGTTCATTTATTAATAGGTGGGTAACTGCGGTTAAATCTATTATATTTCTTAGTGCATTGTTCGATTTATTTAACTCTGTAAAACTGAAAACCATATTTTCAGTGATGGTGAAAGGAGGAAAACGAACAGTCGGATATAACTCGAACATCTCTTTAACGTTCTTGCAAATAAAAGGTGCAGAATAGATGTAGTCCGGCAATTTTTCTATTTCAATGATATTAGTGGAAAATTTAGTAGTCACAATGTTCAGTGTGACGGCTGTATTTGTAATTTCATCTACCGCCTCGGGTCTTGACCATAAGGTGACTTCAAATTCTGTATTACTAAGATTAGGTCCAAAATTAACGGAACCAGAGTTTTGCTCACTTCTATAAACCACATCATAGAGACCAGAACCCCTTTTGTCCATATCGCCGGAACTATAAAATAAGTCTGCCAAAGCGGGGTTCCTGTATCCCTTCACACCTCTGACCCCTTTTTTTATCTCCCTCATCATATCTGTATCTTCAAATGCTGGTATTACTTCTTCCATCAACCCGCCTGGATTTTTAACTATAATTCGATCCGCGTGAACCTCAATAAGATTGTTAAGGTTAGTCTCGTATTCTCGGTGAACTAGTGAGTTAACAATCACCTCCTTCAAGGCAATCGGATCGTATGGCATTACATCGATGCTCTTTTCGTCTTTTAATCGGAATCTTTTATTCACTAAGGATAATGCATCTGTTATGTCATTAACTTGACTCCATAGATTTCCTCCTATAGTACGCTCTACAAAATCTTCTTGAATGCTTTCATCTTTAAAAACTTTCCGTAACCAAATCGCAGGACCAAGAAAACGGACTAAAATAGTTGCTGAGGGGATAAGGGTCTGAGTGTCTTTGGCAAACAAAAGTAGTCCGGCATTAGTGACAGACATACCATTTTTACTTTTTCGAATCAAATTGAGATTTTGTGCCTGGTTTATTAGCCATTCATCCTCAATTTTTTCAGGTATAAAGACATTAAGTTTCGTGCAATAATTTGTTATTCGGGAGCGAAAGAGTGGTTTGTCAAGGTCATTCTCATCATATTCGGCGGCAACTTTCAAATCGAAATTTTTAATTTCAATCGGTTTAAAATCCAAGTTCTGAAACTCACGAACGGGGTTAATTTCAGATTTTTCATCTTCCAGATACGGCCAGATCACTTTATCGAAAAGATTGTCAAAACTTTCGATTTCCACAAACTGGAAGTTTGTTCCAATTGTTAAGGCAAGCTGTTTTACAAAGGGGGTTGCGTCCTCAGCCTTTTCGCCACGTTTTAAGCACCAATATATACCATTTTTGTAATTGAAAGTTCTGGCAGCATTATTAATCAACAAATGTTGCATGACTGATTTTTCATATCCCCTATAGCCAATTACCACTAGTGGATAATCCTTAAGCAGAGGAACAAGGTTGTTTACAAGGTTTTCGTCCAGAGTCTCAACTTCTTCAATCAGATTTTTATCTGTATAATTTTCAACCGCGCCGTGGAGATATATCAGTGATGGCCAGGAAGGTGTGGAGGATATTTTAGTATAATCACTTGGATTATCAATTACATCTAAATGGTGAGGGCGATTTCTTTCAGTGCGCGCATTTAAAATACATGCATCAAAATTGGTGGTTAGGACATTCCTGATCTTATTAAGGTGCATCAACTCTACAAGCCGAAGATATCCAATACTTGATTTGACATCTGGATTGAGAATTTTAATCCAAAATTCCTTACGTGTTTTTTGGGGATTAAGCAAGTTCTCTACAGCATATGGAAATAGAGATGCAGGAGGAGTCTCCTCCTTAAACCAGCTGCTATGTCTGCTTAGTAACCAAGGATACCAATCGCTTTTTGTAATTCTAGGGTCGTCCGGATTTTTAGCATGTTCTCTAGCATATGCCCATTTTGCTGCTAAATTAACAATTTCTCCGGCTAATGGAATGCCTGATGTTACAGATGCACCACCACCGAGCAGAAATATAGGTTTTTGAGTATCATTTAGTAAAGTGGCAATTATCGTTGAGCTGTTAATATTTGACATAGACCAAAATTAAGGATTCTGTTAAGTAAAGTGTTATCACTATATGTTGAAAATCAAATAGTTTTAAACATAATATATCTCCCGCGATATTTACTACAGATCTCGAATCTAAATCGTATGTATCGCTTTATTTATAGAGACACTTACCCTCTATGATTAAAATCATCAGCAAAAGAAAAGAAACAGGATAGAACTTCGTTTTTCTAGCGAAATAAATTTTAAAGTTATTTGCTGCCTAATTTGTTAAGTTCTTGTTCAATTTCCTCAATGCTTGGCAAGTTAGATTTTAGATTGTCAGGTAAACTCTCAGTTAGTCCAAATTCGCTTACCCCCATTGGTTTATTGATATCCCTTAAGGCAAATTCGGTTTCAAAATTATTCTTATCTCTACATAGTAAAATACCGATAGTAGGGTTATCATCAGCTTGCTTAACTAAGGTATCTACGGCTGACAAATAAAAGTTAAGCTTACCAGCATATTCAGGTATAAATTTGGTGTTTTTTAACTCAATTACCACATAACACTTTAGCTTTGTGTGGTAAAATAGTAGATCCAGAAAATAATCTGTTTCACCTATCTCCAAATGGTATTGCTGACCAATAAACGCAAATCCCTTTCCTAACTCTAGCAAGAATTTTGTAATATGTGTTATCAATTGCCGCTCTATATCCTTCTCATGAAACGGCTTCTCCAAGCTTAGGAAGTCAAAAACATAAGGATCTTTAAGGGTTTGCTGTGCCAAGTCCGAAAATGGATCGGGTAATGTTTTCTTAAAATTTGTAACAGCTTTGCCTTGCCTGTTATATAATTGAGATTTTATCTGTAGAGCCAAAATATCCCTGCTCCATCCATTATAGATGGTCTGTTGTAAATAAAAATTAGCTTGTTCTACACTTTCCGATTTGCTAAAGATTAAAACGTTATGACCCCATGGGATACTTGAAGCCGGGTGGGCCATTATTTCATCATAACTACTGGCGAAAGCACTACTTTTGAAATCTGCAACAGGCTGTTGCAGATTTGACGGAGTGAGATAAAAGTGGTAAAACTGTCTACATAGAGCTAGGTTTCTATATGAAAGTCCTTTCATTTCAGGAAATTCCGATCTTAAGTCTTTTGATACTTGGTGTAGGAAACCGGTGCCATAAGCAGTTTGTGTTTCACTGATCATTTTGCCCAATTCCCAATAAAAGCAGATTAGCGCTGAGTTTATGGTAAACGCTGCTTTTGCTTGTGCAGATTTAATTTTGGACTTTAGCTCAGTAAACCAGTCATTATATTCTTTTCTTAACCTATCCATTATTTATATTACTTGTCAATTGCCCTTGTTTATCTTTTTTGTCATACTTAACAAAAGCCTATAATGCGTTTCCAATTGCGTCCGCACTGCGGACGCAATTGGAAACGTCCGATAAAATTGTCTATGACGCTCTAGCTGCCTTACAGAAAAGCCAGCGCCAAATTGGGCTGAAACTCACTGGAAATAGACTTTATCAAAAAAGTATCGTAAGCCGCTTTATTTTCACCGTGTTGTTCTTCTTCAAAAATCAGCTTTCCAATTTGCCAATACATTAATACTCTTTCGTGATCGACCGAATTTACTGCTTTAGTTTGGGAAGATGTTACAATTGTGCGTATTTGATGTAGTATGTCTTTCCGAATTTCCATTATAGTTGTTTATACCAATGCAGGTAATAATAAGCACTTTTCTATGAGCAATTTCAATTAATGATAATTACTTTTTATTTTCTAATACCCACTGATTCGCAATTTTTAAAAACCTATAAGCAGTTGCTCTACTAATCGAAAGATCATCTGCAATTTCCTGGACGGTCTTATCTTGTTGATCATAGAGTACCTTCACCGCCTTAATTTTGCTGATGATTTCCTTGCTATATCCAGGAGGCCGACCGCCTTTCCTGCCTCTTGCTCTTGCTGCAGCTAAGCCGGCCCGTGTTCGCTCACTAATAATCTCTCTCTCGAATTCAGCTAAAGACGCAAAGATGTTGAATGTAAATCTGCCTGTTGCCGTACTTGTATCAATGCTATCTTGAATGCTTACGAATGTTACACCTAGATCCTTCATCTTTGAAATCAAGTCAATCAGATCTCTTAAGGACCTGCCTAGCCTGTCAAGTTTCCAAACCACGACGCTATCACCTTTTCTTAGTATGCTGAATAACTTAATAAGTTGAGGTCTCTCCTTCGAAGCTCCAGATATTTTTTCCTCAAATATTTGTTCACATCCGAATTGCTTCAGTGTGTCCAACTGTAAGTCTAAGTTCTGGTCTAATGTACTGACCCTGGCGTATCCAATTTTCATACAAAACGTTATAAGAAAAAATAATAATACATAGATTATTGAGACGGATTAGTGAGATAATAATCTATTTACATCTTTAAAGATAACCTTATTTATAGAATTGTCTCAAAAATGGATCGTGGCTGTTGCACAATGGCTAAATTGTACTGAACATCTAATCATTGGATCATTTTTCAGCCATTAGGAGAATTAATACTAAGAAATTGGTTTCGGGGAAAATGCAAATACGTACCTCTCTAAGAT
>Ga0308160_10003581_pt1 | contig 17397 bp, 15 predicted proteins | sample PhyFR1_FD_201036 | JGI IMG/M metagenome (GOLD analysis project Ga0308160, IMG submission 201036) | Phyllosphere microbial communities from UC Gill Tract Community Farm, Albany, California, United States - DLSLF.R1 | ecosystem: Host-associated > Plants > Phyllosphere > Unclassified | place: USA...
CGTCGCTCATGATTTCCTTAATTTAATTAAAAAAACCTGTCTCCTGCGCTGCTGCGGATGCTTGTTTGCAATGTCATCCGCGCCCGATTATAGACCCAAAAATCGTTAATGGAAACGCAATTACCGTCGGCTGTCTCGGGTACCCATAGACGCCGCTGGGGAAAGACTGTATCCTTCGCATCACTCCACCGGCGCGGCTGTAGCTCAGTGGATAGAGTATTGGCCTCCGAAGCCAAGGGTCGCTGGTTCGATTCCAGCCAGCCGCACCAGATTTCATGCGCCTTCAAAGGGTGTTTTTGAATTCCGCTCCCATGTGGAGCGCATTTTGGGAAAAATTTGGGAAAAAAGTTCGCTTCCCAAGGCCGTCATCAAGGGTATCCCACCCTATACCGTAGCTCCAACACTACAGGAGCTTTCGGCATGTCAAAAAAACAAAGTTACACTCTCGAGAAGCACATCTACGTCGAGATGCGAAATGGCGCATTTCGTTTCAAGGTCAACGTGCACCCCCACAAGGACTCTGCAACCTTCTCTTGCGAGAAGAAGGGCGCTGCCTGGGCTCGACGCCGTAGGCTGGAGCTTGTGGAAGAACGTGATGGAGGTGTGGGGGACCTTTTTGCTCCCGCGGTCCTGCGAGCAAACTACCCAACCCTCGAGCCAGTTGCAACGACGGCAGTCACGCCCGAACAGGTCAGGATGTCGGATGTCTTCGATTCGTACGAACGCTACGAACTTAAAGAACTTGCCGGAGAAAACCAGGAAGAGTCGCGGCTGAGGCTGTTGCGCCAGTGTTTTGGAGCGTACACGCTTGACGAACTATCCGAAGACCTTATCAAAGCATGGAAGAGGGACCGTACTGCAGGTAAGTATGGCTCAGGGCGTCCTCCAAACAGAAGGGAATCGCTGGAATTCAAAGACGGGAAGCCCGTTACCAAGCACCAGCGACACTATCGAAAAAAATTTAAGAAGACGACCACAGACCAAGAAATCGCCGAGAAGGTAGTTTATCCAGTCAGCTCTCAAACCGTAAGGCATGAGTTGAAGCTGCTGAGACGTGCAGTCACAAAGTTCTTGAAGCGGGACAATCGTTGGCTGAGGTACGGCGCATGGTGGCAAATGCAGTATCTGATGACCATGGAACTCCCCGCTGTTGGCGACCCCCGCAGCCGGCGCATTTCTGACAAGGAGATGACCGCTATCTTCGGTCATGTAAAAGACAGGTTCTTGCGCGGCGCGATGCTCTTCGCTGTACTCACATCACTGCGTCGTGGTGAATACGTGTCCTTATTGTGGGAGGATGTGGACTGGAATCGTCCGGTTGTTCGGCTCCGTAATCCAGGTCATTCCAACAAATCTAAAGTTCGTCCAAGGGATGTGCCTCTGTTGCCTGCGGCGATAAAGGTCTTACAGGATTTGGGGCCACAGGAACGAGGTCTTATCTTTCCGGTGAGCGCCGTTGACGTAACCAATGCCTGGAGAGCCGCGGCAGATGCGGCGGGCATATATGACGCCGTTCTTCACGATTGCCGCCGTGAGGCTATTAGCCGTTTGGTAGAAGTGTACAAAATGTCAATTCAGCAGGTGAGGTTGTTCTCGGGACACTCTGAAAGTCGCACGCTCGAGAAGCATTACCTTAGGTTGGACGCGGGTAAGCTGGCGTCAGAATTGTCGACAATGCCTGACGCATATAAAGGTATGCCGTCGGTGTAAATCATCACGCGACTTCTTTCCTATACTTTCCTTTCGGAGGAAGTTATGTATTTGAAGAAGAAGGAAGTCGCGGATTTATTGCGTGTAACGGTCCGCACCGTTACCAGCTACATGCAGCATGGGGTGATTCCAAACCCCAGAAGGGTCGGAAAAATTTTGCTCTGGGACCAGGTCGAGTTGCAGCGAAGTTTAGACTTTTACAGCAAGATAAAGCCAAGCGCGCCCGCGGCCAAAGGCCGCGGGCGACCCCGGAAGATTTTGTCCTCCTGAGTCCTCAACGTGCAGCCTCTCGTGATGCTGTGTGCGTCGGATTATCGCAATTGGAAAAAAGTGTCCTACTAGGACACTTTTGCCGAGTCTTTCATCTCGCAGGCGAGACAGTATCTGGAAGGTGTTCCCAAACACGACATCTGCCCGCAATCACGATTGCGGTCTTGACGAGCTTGGCGAAGTTCGGCTCGAACGACGGTGCTCCCAACGCCAATCTACGGCATGCTAGCGCACCGTCACGCGGCTCATTCAGGGGCTAAGCGAAGATGTTTACACCTTTGATGGGAATGCGCTAGACATCTATTAAGCGCATATACCATTGCTGCCAAGGTAACCCTGCCATAGCATGGTTGCGCGTTACAATATGGCTTGAGCGGTTACCATAGACTCATGAAGTGGAAACAGTTCCTGGAAAGAAAATGCTGCCTATTCACTACCACGAATTTCGAGTGACACGTCGAGCAGAAGAGCTGGGTGGAGGATGGGACCTGCAACTCTTGAAGGACGGCCGGCCAGTAGGTGGGAGAGTGTTTGTGCCAGATGAGTACCGAGACACTGAGCAGACGTGTGCTGCCGCTGTGAAGGAAGGCGGCGCCTGGCTGGAAGCCCAGCCTGGCGCCGTTTGTTGGGCCGCATACCTGGAGACCCTAAGTTAGAAAATAAATCCTAAGTACACGTCGTGAAGAAGAAAACGTGCGGCAATTGTACTTTGACTCATATGTGCAAAGTTGCAGTAGACGCCGCTTGCACTGCAGACAGAATTCCCCTACAGAACACAGAGGGAATTAGAACTGAGGTTATTTCACAAGCCTCAATATCTGACCGGTGGCTGTTATAGCAGTTCGACCCGAAATTTTGATTGGGGTGGAGGCCCGATGCGGTTGTTGCACAATGTGGAGCGAGCCAGGAAGATGTTTAGGCCGCATTGCGGCCATGTTTCGACGTGAAAGCATTCGGGCAACGATTGCGCACAAGTCATTGCTTGATTTGGCCCGAATATAGCCGCGCAAATCCTCAACAAGTTCTTCTTCTGAACCCTCATCACAGAAGTAGCAAAGAAGTGTGCGCTCGTGCACAGCCTCCAGGGCTTCTCTGCTCAATTTGCCGTCCACATAGCCGCGCACGGCCTTCCGAAGCAAAGGGAACACCCTTGGGCTATAACCCCATTCCTTGTCAGCGTAATATTTGAGTTCGGCTTCGAACTCATCCCGTAATGTAGGAAGGTCCACATCTGGATTACCTGAGCAGGCAACAAAATCGTCGAGACTATCGGTTAGCATTGTAGATACTCCTAATTCGTTCGCACCGCAATCGGCGAGCGAAGGCGTGAATGCTGCTACGAAGCAGCGGGTTAGTGCCATTCGGCACATCGAAAATTCACGGAAGCCCGTCAAGTATAGTGAGCAAATATCTACATCCCAATTTTTCCATAAAGAAATAACCTTGTCAACGTAATATTGTTTGTCAGCTTCTTCTGCTCGGGATGACGAACCAAACATTGGAAATACATCGTAGAAAATTGCAATAATCACAAAAGTGTCCTAGTTGGATACTTTTTCCGACCTAAACCGTGGGGAACATAAGGTAGAGCGTCATAAGATGGGGTAACTGCGAACATATACTATGTGCAGTCGACGTGAATGCATACAATCTGCGCCATGACCCAACTACTCTCCCTATCCCTGAAAGAACAGACAATCTACAACGGCCACAGCACCGGTAAAAGTCTGCCTCCCTGCGTCAAGATTGGGACCAGGTTGCGCCTTCGACAATCTGATGTCGACGAATGAATAGCTGCACATGCCGTCAGGCTTCGACAGCGAGGTGTACTTCGGGTGCCTTGGCGAGCCTGCGCCGGAGCAAAGATTCGGCTTTAGGACGATACGGATGCCGTGACGAGTGTTCACGCCAACCCAGCCGCGACGCTCCTGTCAGATATTGCTCATCCTTCTTCTAACAAAGGAGCGGGGAGCCACTAAGGCGCTGACTGGGGGCTGTGCCACAAAATGCCTGCTCGGCACATGGCTAATTCTTGCACCTGAGTGAGAACTTGAGCGAAACACTTAAGTTGGAAGGTTCGCTGCCGGTGAGCGGCAGCTCGTCCTAATTGCCAGCGGTTTCAACTGATTGGCAATCCGTTTGGTGGCCTGGCACCAGCCGAGCTTCCTAGACAGCTTTTGGCCACAAAAGCGGAGGTGGCCGGATGTGGTTGAGCCACAGAGCTTGGTGAACCTTTTCGACGGCAGGGACGAGCTGAAGCTTGGCCAGCGCCGTGCAGTTTTATGCTGTTATTTTACTTGATGTATGTTGCGGTAGTGGCAATGGAGTAGAGGCGTGTAACGTCGGACGCCACGCGCGCAGTTTTACTCCGATTGTCCTTGAACCGCGCTAGTAAATGACTTTTGGCGTATCAGACCAGTACGAAATTCGGTCTGTAAGACTCAGCAGCTGCAATCGCCTCGTCAACGCCCTCCCACTCAATAGAGGCGACGATTTCATCGAGCATTTCCTGGACCTGCTCAGCAACAGGAAGCACAACCGGCTCGCGCTTATTGACGATGGCTTCACAATTCGACTCAAAGCTCACGCGGGCGAAAAGTTCACGCTCGTCCTGAGAATACATCTCTCTGAAGAAATCCAGTGTGCAGTCCTTACCGACCTGCTCGAGTAGCTGGTCAAACTCGGCTTGCGTCATTAAATACTCATCGCCGAGGTCGGGCAGCACCTTTTCGATGACCTTCATCATTTCCGCAGAGTCGTCTTCGATAAGATAGTCTAACGCTCTTTTAGTGACATAGGACCCTCCTGCTCCCGCGCCAATAGAGCCAGCCAACCCGCCGATAATACCTCCAGCCACAGTTCCGAGGCCTGGAAGCGCGCTACCGAGCGCGGCCCCAGTTGCTGCGCCGACCATCCATCCTGCTGACCCGGCTGCTACGCCGGCGCCGTTTACTAATAAATTCTTGCTGACCTGTGCCCATGACGTATTTTTCGAAATGGCGGCGCGGTAGACATCTGGCCCAGTGAGAACTACGGTCGTCACTACCGAAGTGATTACATTCGAGCGTACGAGCTTTGATACGTGATTGGTCGCAGCAGCTCCGGATAGGGCTTTGCCTGTAGAAGCCGACGCAATTTTATCGACTATCAGTCGTCCCCATTCCGTCCTGGCAACAGCCTTAACGCCGCTACGGGCGAAGACCGTCCCCTGCCTTGCCATTTGTGTACGCAACAGTTGCGAGGTAATGACGCCGGCCACAAATGATGTACCGAAGGAGAGCAAGCCGTCCATAGCCGCTCCCTCCAGCGCTTCTTTGGTAGGCTTGCCTTCCCACTTCGCTCTGGCAAAGCTGATGCCAAACCCAATTCCGAGCGCATAGGCGCTCGTGACCGCATTGTTTTTCACGTCGTACATGAGGCTGTCGATATTGCCGACACGCGCAATGTTCCTAGCTTGTTTATAGGTGACGCTACCCTCTTTCACGATATTGGTCGCCTCGTCAGGATTGGTGACACCCGGTACCTTTCCCTGCGCAATCTTCTCTCGCATTAATTTCACCGCGCTTTCGTACTGGTCGCGGGGAACCTCTAGTTGCATGCCTTCATAGCGATACGTGCCAGTAGCTTTATCAAAGGCATCATTCACCGTTTTGGCGGCGGAATCGAAATATTTGGTTTGGATAGGGATGCCGTCGGCAATTCTGTCGGCGCCGTTCTTTGCATTGTTGGTTCCTACTTTGTCGACTTTTGCGCCGCCTAACTTGTCATTGAGCGCGTTCGCATCTTCCGCTGCGAAGCCTGTGCCACCTTTGGTGCCGAACTTGTTAAGTTGCGTCGACTCCAAGTGGTCCGAGACGCGAGGACCTGCCGCATAGGTGTAAAGGTTCTCTTCAACGCCCTCGTTTTTAGCCGCTTGCTCACGAAGTTTCTCAGTTTCATCACGCCTCATATTCTGCCCTTGACTTAGTGTTGTTTTATCGTATCAACGTGATGCTTTTGTGGCCCATTACGCTTGGCGTCAAACGTTTCCAACGTACAGAACAGGCATTAGTGATAAAAATCAAATTCTAGCAAAATCTTAACAAAGCCGACCGCTAGGATGGTGTATGCACCCGCGGGCATAGCGCACCGAGGTCATGAACAGCATGTTGGTGTTCACGACTGACGTAATGGGCGCGCCTGCCAAATATGTATTCTGCAAAAAGTGTCCTACTAGGACACTCCTTATCTTTTTTGCACTTGTTGCCTTAGGCCATTGGTCAGGTTTGGCAAGGCTAGCGCCCAAGGTGTAAGAACATAATGTCAGTGGCAATGTACATTGCGTCAGTGAGCGGAACTGGCCTCGCGGGCCAGCTCATGCAGCTCAAATGCCGGCCTTTTCCAGTGCTTCCTGCTCGTACCAGGCGGCGTTGACAATATTGTAGTCGCCGGCCGATGCTGCTGACCTAAGCAGTTCTTTTGTCAGCCATGCGCCATGCTTGGCATCGAACTTCAGAATCCATGCAGCCACTCCCTTGGCACCGTCAGCCCGGGCACCGTGGGACTCACGCTCAGCGAGGAACGTAGCGAGCTGGTCAGCAATCTCGACCGGGGCCAAAATGCCTTCCGACGTCTCGCCGTACGGCAACTCGGCTGGTTCGACCGGAGCCGGTGCCGTGACAGGTAACAGCTTCGTTGGTGGAACAGCAGACGTGGCCGGGATGCACACCACGTCCTTTCGTGGGGTCAGGCGCAGCGCAGTACCGTACTTGGCGAAATAGTCAGCTAGGAATGGGCAGCTCTTGCTGATAGTAAGAAACTCCTTGTTTACGTACTTGACCTTCAGGTCTTTCTCCTTCAGCTCCTCGCCGAGCTGGTGACGGGCGCCTTCAACAATCCAAACGTACTCGCTCGTCTCGTCGTACTTGGCAAATCCGGTCTGCTCAATGGCAGCCAAGGTGGCGCGCACCTGGTCAAGCCCCAGGCTCAGGTCGTTGGCGATGTAAATAATAGGTAGACGGTACAGGCCAGTGTAGTTTGCGAGCGGGTTGCTCAGCAGGTAGAGGGCCACCAATTGGGCGGCGGCACCGGCGTTGCGAAGGTCGCGGCCAGTCTGACCAATCCAGAAAGCTGGTGAAATCATGACAAATTTGCGCATTTGAGACTCCTGAGAGGTTGGTTTATGCAGCGACACCATTGCCTCTGCATTAGGGTATAGCTTCATCTCACCCATGAAGTCCCTTCGTAGACCTTGCCAGTCCGAAAAGCCGGCTAGTATCGTCGCGCGGCACACTGCGTAGGCGTATGCGATGGGAGCCAGTAGAGCCAAGCTCATGCGACTGGATGCAGCCTGATAAGGGCCGAAGATGATGGTTCAGGTACTCGGCGGCGGCAGGTATGCTGGAATGACGGTGTTAAACCAGATTGCGAGGACATGCGCATGGCACGCAGCTTGAACTTGAAGCCGCTGAGAGACATGGTGAATATTCTAAGTGGTCGGCTTTGAGTTTCAATGCAACCACAGGCAGAGCCCTTCGGGCGACTGTCTCATTTCAGACCGTTTCGCCCGACAGCCGAAGATGTCGATTTTGGTAAAAAATGTCCTGTTAGGACACTTTCAACCCGCCTTGCCCAGCCATGCCACAATGTTGTGACTCTAACAAAAACTGTCCTATTAGGACAGTTTATATGCCGTCTGAGCACTAACGCGTTATCAGTGTTGCAAAACCTATGCTATAGGACAGCTTTCGTGGCGGAGAGATAGCTTCGGGGGCGCGGTGGTGGTGTCATGGACACTAGCGTATAGGAGGGAAGGCCATGGTTTACGTATTCCGCTCAGCTCAAAACCGGTTGAAGCGGCTGGGTATATTTGCGATAGTGCTCGTACCAACGGGACAATGTCACTTCGCTGGGTAGTTGGAAGCTCCAGTGCAGGCGGTCTGCCTCTAGCTCCAAGTTGCAGAAGCCGCAAAGGGTTTCAATGTAGGCCTCATACTCGGTGAAGAATGGGGCGCCTTGCTCGCGCACCAACCACTCGTGGTAGTCATTGCGAATAGCGGTGTAATTGGTTTTCTCGCAGGATTCCAAAGATACGATGGTTATGAGGATATGAGGTGTTTCGCCGGGCTCGGCGTACCGCTTCTCGATAGCCAGAGTCCGCACCTGCGCGTCGTCGCCCCAAATGCTGGTGGCAGAGATGGCGTCGAGAGCGGCCTTGGCATAGTTGTCTACGAGGCCGGTAGGGGCAGCAGCGGTGAGCGTCTGCGGACGCTTGCAGACTACGTCGATGAGCACCTTGCATAGCCCAAGGACCGGAGCAACCGGCGTCGGTATGTATGCCGCCGCGGCATTGCGCCAGGAAGCATAAGTCTTCGGGAAGTAAGGCCTGTCATGGTGAGGAACCCGGCGGCTGGATGCTGGCACAGGGGCCAAGGGGATAGTGAAAGTCAGCGTGGTCATACTAGGTATAGAGAAACCACTCAAGCATGACAGGGCACTTCGGATAACATATTTGTGCAGCTAGGTACGCAGCTTTGGTAGGGGCAGGGAACCGCTGGACCTGAGGCCCCTTCCAGGCCACTTCCAAGGGAGCATCGAAGCCCCTTGAAAGCATATAGATATAGAGATATAAAGATGAATCCCTTGAGGTGTGTTGAGCAGCTGTGTCCGTGTGCCTGATGTAGCGCGGCGCTTACTTTTTGTTGAGCATCTGTGTCCGTCTGCGTGCTCACGGTTGAGCGTGATGCGTGCATCTGGAGCCGGCAGGCCGGCGGGCAGCCAGGGAACGATGTTCGCAGTTGGCGCCGCCACCATGCTTCTGCGCGGCGTTGCTCGTTAACTCCTCGGAGGTACAGTGTAGCTGCGGTTTGGGTAGCGGGTCTGCAGGCGCTTTGCCGGCTTGGGATGGTAGAGGTGGCTCATCTTGGGAGTGCTGGCCTCGCCTAGCGCGTTTTAACACGTCGCGGGTCGCAGGGCAGGAACGCCCTGGGTGGCGGGCGTTGTCTAAGCCGCGCTAAGGCGCTTGCGGCCGGGTGTGTAGTCGGCATTTTGGGACGCGTTCGCCTCGCCTGTGCGTTCCTGGTTCGTCGGGCGGGCTTTTGGACAAGAATGCTCGCCTGCACTGGTCAGGGCGCTACACTCGCGACTATCGCTTCCTGGCTGCCTGTAGCGTAGCAGCCCTGATGTGCCCCGACCGTAGCGTTTTCCAAAGTGTCCTAGTAGGACGCTAATTGCCGCGGAGAAAATAGTGTCCTAGTAGGACAGTTGTTGCTATATAGACAAAAATGTCTTGGTACGACAGTTTAGGTCAGCTCAGTCAATCTCGAGCGGCGCCACAACAACCCTGGTGCATGCCGCCTTGCCTGGACGTATCGCTTGGTCAGATGCGAGGTCATGACTCGTACGTCATCGTCCCATAGCCCGGTGTTGGAGATAGCATCAAGTGTCGCATAGTTGTCACCGTCGCCGACAAGGTATGGTCGGGTTGGCTTCTTCGGCCGTGGGCAGACGAACTCCAGCCACTTCGACCGGTCTGCCGCTCAGCTACGGCAGGTCAGCCAGAATCTCTGGCAGCAGCAAGGCATCGGCTTTGCGCCAGTTGTTGTACTTTAAGAGGTAATAGTTAGGGCAGCGTGCCATGGCCCGTATGCGGCTGGCGGCCACCGATAGGCTCGCCCGATGACCATAATTTGTGCTCGAGCCAACTTTCCCTGGATGCCGACAGTCTACATTGGAGAGGCGTTATCCCGCATTATCCATCGATGGTATAATGCTTAAAAAATAGGCAGAATTGGCGTTGGTATCATGGACTATCACACGTTTGATACTTCTATTTTGGGTTCATACTTGCGCCTCACCAAGTCTTCCACGGCCTGAGGCCAACTGCAACTGCATAGGCTTCAAGCTCCATCCATTGGTCATCAGGCAAGTTAGCTGAGGCCTCAATCATTCGCGAAGCACGTGGGCTTGCAAGTTGTGCGCACTCGGCATGACGTCGTTTATGGCGTCGATTAAGTCAAAAGCTTTGTCCAGGTTCGTTGCCAACGTTCGAAGGTCAGCATCGAACACACCTATGCTCACGAAGAATGAAAACTCTGGTGTTTAGCGCACCCTGTACGACACACCGGAACTTCTATAGCTGCCATGCGAAAGTCAATTTACGGACACGTATTGAAGTTTCCTATTGGAAGCATAGGCGATTTTTATGCCACATTAATTGGCTATTAGTCTCAAAGTAGTCCAATATATGAGGCAACCATGCCCAAGAAGACACTACCAGCGTTTCCGAAAGCCCTTCTACAGTTAGCTGCTTTTGGCGAACGGCTGCGTTTAGCCCGCTTGCGGAGGGCCATCGCGGCGTCACTATTTGCCGAACGGATGGGGGTCTCTCGGGAGACTTTGCGTCGACTGGAGAAAGGAGACCCGACTATTGCAATCGGGACTTATGTGCGTGCGCTTCGTGTTCTTGGGTTGGATAGCGACCTAGATGCTGTCGCGAAGGACGATGTGTTGGGTCGCAAGTTGCAGGACATTGCACTCACTAAGCGAGACTAGAACTGCGTCCCTGCGTGCAGAGGTTTTTACCACTCTGCCAAATCTTCGGGCGAAGCAATGTAGCGCTCTTCTAGCCTCAGCTGCAGCTCGAGCACGGAACACCAGCTGAGAAGTTGCTTGAAGCTGATTTCCTCGGGGTGCCTCTCCAGGTGAGAGAGGCGGTTTGGGCTTAACCCGACTCGGCTGGCCACCGCAACCTGGGTGAGCTTACGCCGCTTGAGGGTTGCGGTGAGCAACTGGCCTAGATGTGGGGCGGTGACGATGACCTAGCTGGGAGGTGAAGTAGCCATAACAATATCCGGTATTCAGATAAACCATCTTAGCTGAATTCGGATAATTGGCTTATGTTAGTAGGACTTTTCCTCTTGAGCTTCAACGGGCACAGGCCAGTCAAGAATGCTGGCTACTCGGCGGATAATCCAGCGAGCTTCTTCTTCTGACGCCCACCGAATGGTGGCAACTATCCGCGGTAGGTACTGGCCCAGAATCTCGGTTTCCGACATATGGGCCCGCTTTCCCGCTTTCGACTCAGTAGACTTGTTGGCGAGCTGCGTGGCGAGGTGTTCGCAGGCGTCCCAGCGCTCGAATACTTCCGGAGGTGTTTCGCCCGCAGGGTACAGCTGACCGTTGTAGGTTTTCATCAGCAACTTGTCGTGCGCACCTGCCACGGCGCCGCGGTGCGAGGATCTGGGAAAGTTTGCGGGGACATTGCTGTAGCTCTCTTCGTTCATAGCTCTGCTCCTTATCTGACCTATTAGGGCACTTCCGTCTCGGCGGGACCCCAAAAGGCAACAGCGGCCTTGTTGAGACTGTGGTCTAGCGCGTCCCAGGCGAAACTGGCTCCGCGGATTAGCATGCCATTTATTTCGACCAAGCGTTGCATCGATTGAATGGTAGAGCCCACATCCCGCCATTTAATGCCCAAGGCACCAATGTCGATGAGCTGGTACTTATCGACCACGTGACGTACCTCCGTATATGCCGATACTTTGGCGCGGATTGTGTGGAAAGCTTTCGTCGAAGCGGCAACGGAGAGCTTAGCCCATATATCAACTAGCTCCTGGTGGAGTGCTAGAAACTGGGCTCGCAACTCAGCCTGCTCCTTGCGCTCCCATACACGTAGCGCCTCTACAATTTCGGGGTCAGTCTCATCTTCGATGGAGGGCGAAACGAACGCCGCGTATCGGTCTTCAAGAGTCTTTCGGAGAACCGTATCCCTGAGCGCCTCGACGATTTTATGGATGCTGGGAGTCCGCTCATCTCTGTCGTAGCAGAGCTTTGCTATGTCTTGCGCGCATGACAGAAACAGGGAGTGACGAAGTATGAGGAAGCCGCGGTGCTGCGCTCCGGAGCCGTTTGCACGTAATACGGTCTCGTCGAACAACATCGGCTCAAGCATGGCGAACTTCTCTCGGAGCCCTATGAAAATGTCGAGTAGGTGACTCGCATGTGCTTCAAGCTTTTCAATTTTTGTTGGCATCAATGCAATGTTGGATAAGCTTGTGCGATGGCTACTCTACACGGCAGCCTGCTACAGTTCCAGAGCCGCGTGCCGTAGCAGACAAGGAAGGTCGGCGACCGTCGGCAGGCTACATGACTCTACTCTAACGTCGGAGAGGTTGCCTACCCTACACATTTTTCACCCTGGTTTGGCCTTGCAAACCGAGTAGCCTCTTCAGGCGTTCCGACCTTCCCCGGGCGTGGCGTTGCAATGCTGGAAAGGCTAGGCATGTCTCTTCCTCAGTACAGCGTAATACCCCCGCGCGGCCACTACCCGAGATACGATAGGCAGGCGTCCCTCTCGCGCGCCAGTGGCGGAAGCGAACATGGCAGTGTTCCGGAAGTTTCTCCATCAGCTCGTTGCGGCTATACCGGGCATGCTCGCCCAAGGAGTGCGCAGCCCTACACTGAGAGGCTCCTGCGTGCGCCGCCTTCGCGCCGGCGCGCCCATATATAGAGGCACATCCCCCAGAGGCGTACCAAGCCCTTCCCTGGATGCGTGCGAAGCATCCCACATGGCACCAGGGCAGTCTCCTGCTTATCATCTCGCCTGGTCCTTGTGAACACCCACTAACCGCTTGCCGCGTGTGCAGCGCCGGACTCCGTCCCGATGGAGGGCCCCCGGCTTGCTCGGCTCGGCACTTGGAAGGCGAGGAGTGGCGTCCTGCTGATTCGGCCCGACCGGGATAGTGGGTTCGCTTGAGGGAAGCGACATGGCTCACGTTTGTGTAGCCAGCTGCTTCCGTTCGGAGATGCTCAAGCAGCACGGGCTGGCCCGGCTCGAGAGATACTCAATGGGAGGCGCGGTGGCGTCGTGCTCGGTGCACAATTGCGCGTCGAGATGGCGAAGCGAAAGCAGCCTGTAGGTGGAGCGCCCCGCCATCGCGCCTGGTCGCCGCGCCGCAGGCTCCAGGTGCACGGTCGAGAAGTAATGTTCAAATGCTGAGTTGGACCCGACTAAGAAACTGTCCTAGTAGGACACTTTTTGCACTAACGAAACTTAAGGCGAAAATCCTAGTAAAAGGACGAGCTTCATTGTCTTCACTGAAAGCATAGAGCATACCTCCCGAGTAGCAGATTAAGCACTTCGCCGGTACGGCTAGAACCCACCTCGTCAGTGCTTCTAACCTTGCAGCTAATACCGCCTGGCATCCCTATTTTACTTGCGTTAAGATAGCACATCGCTAGCGTTATGCTTACAGGAGTCATGCAATGCCCGTTGCCAAATCACAGGTTGTCAGTGTCAGAGTAGAACCCCATCTCAAGGCGGCTCTGCAGTTGGCAGCTGACCGAGAAATGCGGAGCCTTGCAAATATGGTCGAGGTCATGGTTGTAGCCTACTGTAGGGCACAAGGCTACCCCCTGGAAGGCGTATCCGAAGAGACATTGGCCAACACGAAGCTGCCGGGAAGCGTTGCGTGACTGAACGACGTTATTCGCTTCTGAACAAGCTTGGTTTTCGCTTCGGGCTCAATGGACCTCATGCTGCGCGCACCATGATGCTGGATGACCTGCGAGTGCTGCTGGCGCACACTCAACTGAATGCATCACGTGCTGACTACGTTATCGCCATCGTAGAAAATAACATCTTGGGCAAGCCTACACGCAAGGCACGCGAGTTGGCATTGCGGCACATGACGAGGTTGTACGACCTGGACCCGGCCAATCCAATTTTTCGTGCCATGCGCCATCTTTGGGCCTTGGACGAGGCTGCTCAGCCGATGCTGGCTCTTGCTGTCGCCCTCGCACGCGACCCACTCTTGCGCAGCACGCAGGAATTCGTCTTGGGTCTGTCCCAAGGAACTCCAGTAACGCGAGACGCCGTCGAAGCGTTTCTGGGCTCAACCTACCCGGACCGTTTCAGTCCTGCTTCTCTGAAATCCTTCTCCCAGAACGTGGCCGGCACATGGACGGCTGCAGGCCACCTGCTAGGTCATGTCCGGAAGTCACGCGCACTGCCCGAGGCGCGTCCCGAATCTGCTGCGATGCTGCTATTTCTGGGATTTCTCGAAGGTCGTAGCGGACAGAGATTGTTCACCTCCGAATGGGTGAGCTTGCTGTGTGTTTCGGCCGAGGAATTCGAGTTACTTGCCAGTTCCGCATCCCATCGAGGATTGTTGGTGTTCATGAATGCAGGGGGAGTAAAAGAGGTTCGTTTCCCAGGATACGTTACCCCTGAAGAAGAGCAAATCCGCCAAGAGGTCGCCCATGTCGTCTAAGGTATCAAAGCTAGTATCGGCTTATCGTCAGCACCTAACTGTTCCTTGGCAAGGAGGACTTGCTGCCATTCAGCGGGTTATCTTTGCTGTTTACGACAAGGCCGATGAGCTGCGCCTGCGAGCCAATGTCGAGGAGTTTGAGTTGGCCACTCATCAGGCGGGCAAACAGTGGCTATTGCTCGATGTGACCAACGCCTTTCCAGAGTGGATGGCCAGTCAAGAGTACCGCGAAGCCTACTTTGAATTTCCTGAGGACTTAGCGGGCTACCAGGCCGGCGAATTGACCGAGTTTGTCGCCGACCTTACGACGAAGCTGAAAGCGCGCATCGGTGCTGAGACAGGCTCGGACACCGTTGTGGCGCTGCTTGGCGCTGGCGCGCTGTTTGGTTTGGCGCGTGTTTCGTCTGTGGTGGAAGGCATAAAAGATGCGGTTCAAGGCCGCTTGCTCGTGTTCTTCCCAGGCGAGCACCATCCGGAAAACCACACCTATCGACTGCTGGATGCACGCGACGGCTGGGATTATTTGGCCGTCCCTCTGCTGGCGCAAGATTAATTACCCATACCGTAAAACGGGCAAAGAACACAACATGCTGAACAAAGAAATTTACAACAAGGCACCGAAAGAGAACCGCCTCGTCAATAACGGGGTGGCTGAAGTATCGGAGGACCATTCTGACGCGGCTCAGGCTGTCCTGCGCTATGAGTTGGAGTCTTTTGTTTGTGACGGCCAATATGAGAAGGGCCTAGAGACTATTCTCGACAAGTTCCTGTTGAATTTGGATGCCGGCACTGAGCAGCCGGGCGTCTGGATTTCCGGTTTCTACGGTAGCGGTAAATCACACTTGGTCAAGATGCTGCGCACCTTGTGGACTGATTATCAGTTCTCTGACTCTGCCACAGCTCGCAGCCTAGCCAAGCTGCCGACTGGTGTTTTTGAACACCTGACGGAGTTGAGCACCCAAGGTAAGCGATACGGGTCGCTGCACGCTGCAGCAGGCAAGCTGGGAGCTGGTGCTGGCGATAAAGTGCGCTTGGCTTTGCTGGGCATTGTTTTTAAGTCCAAAGGCCTGCCGGCGCAATACAACCAAGCGCAGTTGTATATGTGGCTGAAACAGGAGGGTATTTTAGAAGCAGTACGTGCTGACTTGGAAGCCGAAGGGCGTAGCCTCGAAAAAACCTTGGCTGAAATGTACGTGTCCATGGCGTTGGCTCAGTCACTCTTGAAGTACCGTCCTGACTTGGCGGGCAGTCAGAAGGATTTAAGACTGATTTTGAAGAGCCAATTTCCTGAGGTTTCCGACATCACTAGCGACCAACTGGTGCATGCAGTTGATGCTGCGCTTTCAGTAGACGGTAAGTTTCCACTAACACTGCTTGTCCTCGACGAAGTGCAGCAGTTCATCGGTGCAGATGCAGAGAAAGCTTTCCAGGTGCAGGAAGTCACCGAAACGCTCAGCAAGCACTTCAACGGCAAGTTGCTCGTTGTTGGTACTGGTCAGTCAGCGCTGTCTGGTATGCCCAACCTGCAGAGACTGATGGGGCGCTTCCCTGTTCAAATCATGCTCGGTGACTGGGACGTTGAGAATGTCACGCGTCAAATTATCCTGGCCAAAAAGCCCTCTGCGCAACCACAGGTAGAGCAAGTCTGGCGAGCTAACTTGGGTGAGATTTCTCGCCACCTGCGTGGTACTAAGCTTGAGCATGTTACCGATGACGAAGATGTTCTGACATCCGACTATCCGCTGTTACCGGTGCGACGTCGCTTCTGGGAGCGCGTTCTCCGCACAATCGACACGACAGGCACGGTGTCGCAATTACGTAGTCAGCTTCGCGTGGTGCATGAGGCCGTGCTCGATACAGCAGAAGCACCTCTTGGTTACGTCGTTTCTGGCGATTTTTTGTATGACCAGATTGCCGCAAACTTGCTTGCCACCGCCCAGTTACCCAAGGAGGTATTTGAGAATGTCCAACGTTTTGCCGCTGGCGACGAGCGGGCACAGCTGAAAGGCAAACTGCTCAAGCTCATTTACCTCATCAACAAGTTGCCTGCCGATGCTGCGCTGGACCTCGGCCTCAAGGCGACCGAGGATTCACTGGCTGACCTGCTGGTTACAGACCTATCCGCCGGCTCCTCTGAACTGCGCAAAAAGCTACCCGATTTGCTCGATGAGCTCCAGAACAAGGACCGCCTGGTGATGGCAATGGCGGGTAGTAGCGGCACCGAGTACCGCCTGCAAACCCGAGAGTCGAGTTCTTGGTACGACGAGTTCCGTGCCCAAGAGGCCGAGCTCAAGGCAGCGCCTCAACGAGTGGAGCAAAAGCGCGCGGACCTACTCAAGGCTCGCTTTAGCGACGTCTTGAAAAAGGTACGCGTTGTGCAGGGCAAGGACAACGTTGAGCGTCGTCTCACACCTACTTATGACGATAATCTACCCAAAGACCACGACAAGAATCTCTACCTGTGGATTCAGGACGGCTGGCAGGCCGACGAAAAATCTGTCATTGCCGAAGCCAAGGCCAAGAACTCCAATAACCCGACGCTGTTCGCCTTCCTGCCGTCACAGCATAAGACCGAACTGAGCAATGCTATCGTAGCACTGGAAGCAGCACGCACCACGTTGCAGAGAAAAGGGAGCCCCTCCACGGAAGAAGGCCGTGATGCCCAGCGCTCAATGGAGAGTCGACAGCGTACCGCCGAGAGAGAGTTGGCCGAATTGCTGGACCAACTCGTGGCCGGTGTGCGGGTGTTCCAGGCAGGTGGCCAGGAAGCAACTGACGGTAATGACCTAGCCGACCGCATTAACCGTGCGGCCAAATCCTCTGCCATTCGCCTCTACAGCCAGTTTGATGCCGCCGACCACGACATGTGGAGCAAGGTGCTCGATGAGGCTCGCAAAGGCAACATGGAGGCGCTGAAGGCCGTGGGGCATACTCAGGAGGCCGACAAACACCCAGTGTGCTTGAAGCTGCTGAGCTACATTGGGCCAGGAAAAAAGGGGGCCGAGATTCGCGAGAATTTTGAGGCACCGCCTTTTGGGTGGCCTCGGGATGCAATCGACGGTGCGTTGTATGCTCTGCTATCTGCGGGGCACATCAAAGCGAATGATGCGTCTTCCAAGTCAGTCGACGCCAAAAGTCTGGACCGTGCCAAACTTACTCAGGCCAG
>Ga0308160_10003582_pt1 | contig 17395 bp, 15 predicted proteins | sample PhyFR1_FD_201036 | JGI IMG/M metagenome (GOLD analysis project Ga0308160, IMG submission 201036) | Phyllosphere microbial communities from UC Gill Tract Community Farm, Albany, California, United States - DLSLF.R1 | ecosystem: Host-associated > Plants > Phyllosphere > Unclassified | place: USA...
TACGAGGCCTTGGCCTGTGGGGCCCTTCCCCTGGTGAACACCCGGGACGGGCTCGACGAACTCGGCCTCGGTGAGCTGCCCGTGTACTCCGATGCGGACTCGCTCCGGGACGTGGCCCTGGGCCTCCTCGCCACACCGGAGGCGACGGCACGACTCGTGGAATCCCTCCGCGACGTCGTCCTCAGCCGTCACTCCTACGACGATCGCCTGCCGACGGTCACGGCGTCCTTCGCGCTGGCGACGTCGAGGGCACGACCGCGGACGTCTCGTCCGGCGATGCTCACCTGGGCCACGCTGCAGCAGGAACGACTCCGCAACGCCGTGCGGGAGGGCGACGGGCATCTCATCACCGTCCGGAGGCTCGAGAAGGAGATCGCGACCCTCCGCGACGAGATCGGTGCCCTGCAAGCCGACCTGCTCGCCACGGTCGGCCCCCTCGAGGAACTCGACGAACTCAAGTCGAGCAAGGCCTACCGGACCCTCGAGCGCTACCGAGGCCTCGTCGGCCGGGTCTCGCCGCCGCGCTGACCTCGGCCAGGCGTCCACCCAGCCGGCCGAGCACGACCATGAGACCTGCCGGGCCGACCGTCAGCGGACCGTGACCGGGGAACAGACGACGGTGTTGGCTCCGGCTCCGACGTTGATGGAGTAGAGGCACACCGAATGCTGCCCGGCGGCGAGGCCTGCGACGGACGCGGAGAACTGGTGACGCGGGCCGAACGCGGGGAAGGCCGTCCCGAGGCTCGACTTCTCGACGTCGGCCGTCACCTTGGTCTGCAGGACGCCGTCGACGTAGACGTGCACCCGGAGGGGGTCGACGGTGTCCGGATCGATGGTCCAACCCCGGGCCAGCACGGCCCCCGCGCTCGGCGACGAGACCTCGTCGAGCAGCATGGACGGGGAGCCCGTGACCGCGGAGACGGTCCGGCAGTCGACGGTGTTGCCACCCCCACCGACGTTGATGGCGTAGGTGCAAAGGGTGTGCGCACCCGGACCGACCCCGGTGAGCGTCGCCGTGAAGGCGTGCTTCTCGCCGTAGCCGGGGAACGACGTGCCCAGACTGGCTTTGGCCACGTCGGCCGTCACCTTCGTCACGAGACGCCCGTCGAGGTACAGGTGGACGCGGACCGGGTCCACGACGTCCGGATCGAAGGACCAGCCCCGGACGGTGATCTGGCCGAGAGCCGTGCCCTGGGCCTGGTCGAGGAAGAGCCGCGGCGAGCCCGTCGGCGCTGCCACGTCGGCGCAGCGGACGGCGTTGCCGCCCGCCCCGACGTTGATGGCGTAGACGCAGACGGAGTGGGTGCCGGCGGAGAGTCCGGCGACGGGCACCGAGAAGGCGTGCTTGTCGCCGTAACCGGGGAACGCCGTCGCCAGGCTCGCCTTGGAGACGTCGGCCGTGACCTTCGTGGACAGGGCACCGTCCACATAGACGTGGACGCGCACGGGATCGACCGTGTCGGGATCGATCGCCCACCCGCGGACGAGAAGCTTGCCGGGCGACCCCATCGACACCTCGTCCAGGAACAGCGAGGGTGCGCCCGACGCCATCACGACGGTCTGGCAGGCGACCTCCACGGTCGAGCCCGCTCCGACGTTGACCCCCTGGACGCAGACGCGGTGCGAGCCGCCGGACACGCCCGTGACGGTGCTCTCGAAGGCGTGCCGGGTGCCCCAGCCGGGATAGACCGCGGGCAGGCCGGGGACCTCACCGGAGGCGATCTGGCTCGAGACCTGGCGTCCGTCGACCGTCACCCGGGCGGTGATCGGGTCGGCGGTGTCGGGGTCGACGACCCAGCCCTTCACGGTGAGTGAACCGGCCGAGGCCGAGACGCTGTCGACGTACCCGAACGGGTCACCCGTTCTCACGACGAACTCGCGACAGTCGAGCAAGGTGTTCACGCCCGTCCCCACGTTGATGGCATAACTGCAGACGCTGTGCCGGCCGGCCGACATGCCCGTGATGTTGGCCGAGAAGCCGTGTGCGGTGTTGCCCTTGCCGAGGACGCCCGCCAGGCTCGGGTAGTCGTTCCCGGCGACGGTGCTCGCGGCTCCGCGACCGTCGACGTAGAAGTCGACGCGGATGGGCGCGGCGCTGTCGGGATCGACGGCCCAGCCGCTGACGGTCACCTGTCGGAAGCCTGCCGCCGCCGTGTCGACGTAGCCGTAGGGCGAACCGCCGCCCGTCGTCGAACCGAACCAATCGGTGTAGATGCGGAAGAAGTTGCGGTTTCCGTAGGCCGAGCACGAATCACCCGTGCCGTACATGTTGGCGAGGGCCGCGGCGTTCGGCGTGTACGGCGTGTAGATGTACAGGGACGCGGTGGCCTGGTTCTGGATGTAAACGGGCTTCGTCCCGCAGCTCGCGTTGGGGTGATAGAAGATGTTGTTGGTTCGGCCGGCCTGGTAGCTCCACGACGTCGGAGTGGCGGCGTAGCGCTTGAACTGCAGCGCCGCCCCGTAGACCTGGTTGAAGAAGCCGTAGTACTGGGCGTCGCAAGCGGCCGTGTCCGGACAGCCGTAGCCGGTGGCGGACCTGTACATGTACGCGGTCGGAGCCGAGGACGTGACGATGCCCTGCTCCTTCTCGAGGAGCACGAGGAGCACCTTCGGACTGATGCCACAGATCTGGGCGACGTTGTAGATGACCGCTGCGGCCGACTGACCGGGCCCCCCGGGATACGTGCCGCAGCGGGCTCCGCTGTCCTGTCGGGTGAACGTGTCCATCGTGTAGCTCTTGAGGCAGGCGGGCCCGCTGGAGGCCCGACAGGACGGCACCTGCTGGTTCAGGAAGGACTGGACGTTGTCGAGGGTCATCGACCCCGCCGCATAGAAGTTCGCGTCGCTGATGATGTTGCCCGGATCGAAGTCCGCACCGGAGGCGGCCGAGGCGGGCCGTGGATCGTCGGCGGCGATCGACACGACGGTCAAGGCCGAGGCGACGAGCGCGACGGCGAGGAGACGAGCTGTCCATTTCTTGATCACGCGGGTACCTCTACTTGTACGGCTTCGGACGATGCCGCGGACGAACCGACCACGTATCGGAGGGTGACGTTCCAGAGACCCGGCGCCAGCTCGGCCCGGGGGACGACGAACTGGCCGCAGTCGACGCTCGAGGCCGAGGCCTGGGGCACGGAGTCACGGACGACGCGACTCGATCCCTGGACGAGGACGAGACGGCACGTCCCGGCGGGATCGAGCTGACCGCTGACCACCCCACCGGCCTCGAGCTGCCCCGACGCGGCGTTCCAGGTCGCGAAGGTGACGAGGGGGGACGCGGGGTAGTCGGCAGGGTCCGGCTCGTCGACCGGATCGGAACCGTTCGATCCCGGGAGGGGGGCTCCGGTCACGAACTCACCCCCGGTGACGGGTGCCGCCGAGGTCGCGGAACCCGTCGGAGCGACGGGCTCCGCGGAGGGGGCCTGTGAACCCGGGCCGGTGGTCGACACGGTGGGAGACGGCTCGGACCCCGACGACGTGCACGCTCCGAGGGAGAAGGAGAGGACGATGGCAGCGCCGACGGCGGAGACGAGCACGGGCGCCCCGTGGAGGGAGTGGTTCATCCAGATGTGCCCCGTCTGATCGATTGGTCGAAACAACCGTAACCCAGGGGATTGCCAGGTGCGAGGGCCATGCGGTCGTCAGTACCTATCGGCCGCCGACCGGGAGCCGTCAGACCGGGCGGCCGCCGAGCAGGCGCCGGTTATGCTGGCCCAGTCCTTTTCCGCCGACCGGATCGCGTGATGACCTCCAACTCCCGTATCGAAGCACTCTCCCGCGAACCACTCGTCGTCATCGGCGCCCCCGCGAAGGCCTTCCGCGGCACCGGCAAGTCGCTCCGCGACATCTTCGGCCAACGAGAGATGCTTTCGCTCCTCGTGCGTCGCGACCTGAAGGCACGCTACAAGGACAGTGCGCTCGGCTTCGTCTGGTCCCTCGTCAGGCCCCTCACCCAACTGCTCATCTACTACGTCGTCCTGGGGCAGTTCCTCGGTGCCGCGAGGGGCATCCCCGACTTCGCGATCTACGTCTTCACCGGGCTGACGGCGTACACGCTCTTCAGCGAGATCGTGGCCGGCTCCACGAGTTCGATCGTGGGTAACAGCGGACTCATCAAGAAGGTCTACATCCCCCGCGAGGTCTTCCCCCTCGCGAGCGTCGGTGCGGCTTTGTTCAACTTCTGCATCCAGTTCGCCATCCTGCTCGCAGCCACCCTCGTCCTCGGCAAGTTCCCCCTCACCGGCGAATTGATCTTCCTGGTGCCGGCGCTCCTGGTCATCATCGTCTACGGAACGGCGCTCGGGTTGGTTCTCTCCGCCCTCAACGTCTACCTGCGTGACGTCCAGTACCTCATCGACGTCGGCTTGATGGTGTTGCTCTGGGCGTCGCCGATCGTCTACGCATGGTCGCAGGCGAAGAGCGTCCTGGGCAGTGGACTGCTCCTGCAGATCTACACCGACAACCCCCTGACCCTCTCGGTCCTGTCGTTGCAGCGAGCCATCTGGACGGCCGGCCACGACACCGTCGCCTACCCCGAGCACCTGATGCTGCGTCTGCTCGTCGCCCTCGCGGTGGGCCTGCTGCTGCTGTTCGGGGCACAGCGAGTCTTCTCCCGACTGCAGGGCAACTTCGCCCAGGAACTGTGAGCGCCATGAGCAACGACGACATCCTCAGCACACCTCCGCGCCCGGCCGTCGAGGCGCCCGACGTGATCGTCGTGAAGGGCGTGTCGAAGAGGTTCACCGTCCGCAAGGACAACTCGCTCAAAGAGCGCCTGGTCACCCTCGGCAAGATGGGTCGACGTCACCGACAGGACTTCTGGGCCCTCAACGACGTCGACGTCAGCATCCAGGCGGGCACGACGGTGGGACTCATCGGCCAGAACGGCTCAGGCAAGAGCACGCTCCTCAAGGCGATCGGCGGCATCATCCAGCCGACGACCGGCACGGTGTCCCGCCGCGGACGGTTGGCGGCCCTGCTCGAACTCGGCGCGGGCTTCCACCCCGACCTGACGGGACGCGAGAACGTCTACCTGAACGCCGCCCTCCTCGGCCTCACGCGTCGCGAGACCGAGGACCGTTTCGACGACATCGTGACGTTCTCGGGCATCGGCGACTTCATCGACACCCAGGTGAAGTTCTATTCGTCCGGCATGTACGTCCGGTTGGCCTTCGCGGTGGCGGTGCACACCGACCCCGACGTGCTCCTCGTGGACGAGGTGCTGGCGGTCGGCGACGAGGCGTTCCAGCGGAAGTGCCTGGACAAGATCCGTTCGTTCCAGGCCGAGGGCCGGACGATCATCATCGTCACGCATTCGCTCGCCCAGGTCCAGGAACTCTGCACCCGCGCGGTCTTCCTGAACAAGGGCACGGTGATGTTCGACGGTGAGCCGAACGACGCGGTGGCCATGTTCCGCGACCTCCTCGAGGATCGGCGCCAGACGGAAGCGGAGCAGGCCCACGACCCCCTCGTCGGCTCGGGTCACGTCACGAACGTCTCCGTCGCGGCGTCCGGCCGGGTCGGCGACACCCGCATCCTGCCCGGGGACGATCTCGAGGTCACGATGGAGTTCGAACACGCGACCGGCATGGACGACTGGATCGCAGCGCTGCAGATCAACAGCGCATCCGGTCAGGTGGTCTACGGGACGACGAGCACGCGCATGGGCATCGACCTGTCCCGGTTGCAGGGCACCCGCAGGCTGAAGTTCGTCCTCAAGGACGTCGCGTTCGGTGAGGGCAAGTACTTCGTCAACGCCTCACTGATGGACCCCCGAGGTGTGCACGTCCACGACCTGCCCCAGGGAGCCTCCTTCGACGTGCCGGCCTACGCGCTGGCGGTCGGCACGGTCCATGCCGAACCCGAACTCGTCCAGCTCTGAGGTCCCGACGACCCTCGTCGTCGTCGTCAACTGGAACAACGCAGATCTGACGTCTCGGTGCGTCGCCGCCCTCGACCGCGAAGCGGCCGCACCCGAGGGAGCCGACTTCGAGGTCCTCGTCGTGGACAACGGTTCTGACGACGACTCGGTGGATCGTCTGCGAGATGGAACGACCGGTGACCGCCTCCTGGCCCTCACGCGCAACGGCGGCTTCGCAGCGGGGGTGAACGCGGCCATCCGGCATCACCCCGCGGATCGCTACGTGCTCGTCAACAACGACGCGGTCCCCGCTCCGGGGTTCGTGAGTGCACTGGTGGCGCACGTCGACGCGGCGCCGACCGCCGTCGCCGCGGTCACCGCGCGCCTCGAACTCGAAGGGCGATTCGTTCAGGTGCCGACCACGGCCGGACGACCCGACGACTTCGTCGCCGCGAACGGTTCCCGCTGGCGTCGAGACGACCACGGCCGCACGCTGGTGAACTCGACCGGTGGTGTCGTCGACCGATCAGGCAACGGACTGGATCGCGACTGGTTGGTCCCCCGGGAGGCCGTGACCGGCGGGCGGGACGTGTTCGGTTTCTCGGGTGGAGGCGTCCTGCTGAGAGCGTCCGCCCTCGAGGACGTCGGTCTCTTCGACGAGAGGCTCTTCATGTACTACGAGGACACCGAGCTCAGCTGGCGGCTGGCGGAACGCGGTCACGTCGTGCATCACGAACCGGCTGCCGTCCTGGTCCACCGCCACTCCGCCTCCTCGGGCACGACGTCGTGGACGTTCGTCTTCCACAACGCTCGCAACCGCATCAAGGTCGCGGTGTGGCACGCGTCGGTGACAACGGTCGTGCGAGCCGTCCTGCGGACCCTCGTCCGCGTCCTGACCACGACGGCCCGCCGATCCCCCGACGCGCCCGCGGTCCGGGCTGCCCTCCTCGCGTCGTTGACGGGACTCCCCGCCGACCTGCGGCACCGTCGCGAGCTGGCTCGTCGTGCGACGTACCGACGTCGGGACATCGACCTGACGACCGGACTGCGCCGACCAGGCGTCCCAGGCCGCTGAGGGCGGGCCGGTCGGACGCTCGACGGTATGCTGGACGACGGTTCATCGAGTCAGTCAGCGAAGGGCGGCGTGTGCCTCACTACTCCGTTCTCATCGACGGCACGGCCATGCCGGTCGACCTGGGAGGCGTGGGCCGTTACGTCGAGGGTCTCCTCGGAGCCCTGGACCCCCTCGACCTCGACCTCGCGATCGTGGTCCGCCCCGAGCACCGGCAGCACGTCAGCGACGTCGCTCCCGGTGCGAACGTCGTCGTGGGTCCACGGTGGCTGCGGACGAAACCACTCCGCTTCGTGTGGGAGCAGCTCGGGCTGCCCGCTCTCGCCAGACGCCTGGGCAGCGACGTCGTGCATTCGCCGCACTACACGTTCCCTCTCCTCCGGCGTCGGGGGTCCGTGGTGACGCTTCACGACGCGACGTTCTTCAGCGACCCCCAATGGCACTCCGTGACCAAGCGCCTCTTCTTCACGGCCTGGACCCGCCTCGCACTCGGTTCGGGACGACCCTGTGTCGTGCCGAGCGACGCGAGCGCCCGAGAGTTCCGGCGACACGTCCAGCGAGTGCGGTCGACTCTGACCACGACGGCACTCGGCGTCGACTTCGAGGTCTTCCACGCGCCCGGGCCGGACGAGACCGCCGCGTTCCGAGCCGCCCACGGACTGTCCGACTCCGAGCGGTGGGTGGCGTTCCTCGGGACCATCGAACCCCGGAAGAACGTCGGGCCCCTCGTCCGAGCCCATGAGCGACTCCGGCGCGAACGCGAAGACGTCCCGACCCTCCTCATCTCAGGGGCACGCGGTTGGGACGACGACGCGGTCGCCGAACTCGACCGCGTCGCGGCCCAGGATGCGGTGCGCGAACTGGGCTACCTCCCCCTCGAGCAGCTCCGCAGCCTCCTCGGCGCCGCCGAGTTCGTCGTGTACCCGAGTTCGGGCGAAGGCTTCGGCCTGCCCGTCCTCGAGGCTCTGGCCTGTGGCGCCTGCGTGCTCACCACCGACCGCCTGTCCCTGCCCGAGGTGGCGGGAGACGCGGCCGACTACACCGAGCCCGACGAGGACGCTCTGCTCGACGCCCTGCGGCGCCTGGTCTCCGACCGTGCTCGGCGCGACGAGTTGCGCGACCGGGCGATCCCCCGAGCCCGCCTCTTCACCTGGGCCGCGACGGCCGACGCGACCCTCGAGGCGTATCGCGAGGCTGCCGCGTGACGGCGCGGATCGCGGTCGTCACGGTCACCTTCAACACGGGTGATACCTTGAGGCCTCTGCTCCAGAGCATCCCGGCCGCCGCCTCCGTCCCGGTCGTGACGGTCGTGAGCGACAACGGGTCGAGAGACGTCGACCTCGTGCGCTCCATCGCCACCGAGCACGGTGCCCGGTTCGTGGTGTCCGGTCAGAACCTCGGATACGGCGGCGGCATCCGCTACGGTCTCTCGACGATCGACGAGGACGTCGAGTTCGTGCTGGTGACGAACCCGGACGTCGTACTCGAAGCAGGGTCCGTCGATCGCTTGCTCGCCGCTGCCGATCGACTCCCCCTCGGCGGCTCGTTCGGCCCACGGATCGTCGACGAGGCCGGTGACGTGTATCCCTCCGCTCGGCGGCTCCCCTCACTCCGGACGGGGATCGGCCACGCCGCGTTCTCCCGGGTCTGGCCGCACAACCCCTGGAGCCAGAGCTATTGGGCGGCGCGCGAGACGACCGCCGAACGAACGGCCGGCTGGCTCTCCGGCGCCTGCGTCCTGGTGCGGCGCACCGCTTTCGACGCGATCGGTGGATTCGACGAGGGGTACTTCATGTACTTCGAGGACGTCGACCTCGGCGCACGACTGGGCCGCGCCGGTTGGGACAACGTCTACGTGCCCGACGCCGTCGTCATGCACAGCGGCGCTCATTCCACCTCGAGCAATGCCAAGACCATGGAGCGCGTGCACCACGCGAGCGCCTACAGGTACTTGTCGCGACGCTATCGCGGCCCCCTGCTCTGGCCGGTGCGGTTGGTCCTCCGCGTCGGCCTGCGCGTCCGAGGCTGGTGGGTGACTCGATGAGCATTCCTTCACGGGCACTGTCCCGTCTCCGGCACGAGGCGCGTCGCGCAGCGCGGCGACTCGTCGATGCCGCCGGCCAGGGAGAGCGTCTGTCACTCGTGCTCGCCCGTCGCAGAACGCTGTCCACCCTCGAAGCGGGCGGATGGCACGAGCGCCTGCTCGCGGTGCTCGAAGGAGGGGTGACGTCCACGAGGTCTGCTCGATGGACGGCGCCCGACGACGATTCCATCCCGCTCGTCATGTGCCTGTGGAACAGGCCCGAACGGATCCACGACATCGTCACGATGCTCGAACGACTGGACCCGGCCCGCCCGGTCCGGGTGCTGCTCTGGAACAACGATCTCGCCCTGAGGGCGGAGTACGCCTGGCTCGACGATCACGTGCCCTCGGGCTCGCTCCGCAGCGTCGACGTCGTGCACAGCCCGACCAACCTCGGCGGGCTCGCACGATTCGTCGCGATCCGCCTGCTGCGCAACGGTGGTTACGAGGGTCCCGTGGTCATGCTCGACGACGACCAGGACGTGCGCCCATCGTTCGTGGACGACCTCTTGGCAGACCACTCCCCTCGACGCATCGCTGCCTGGTGGGCGTTCGACTTCGGTCCGTCGTACTGGGATCGCGTCCAGATCTCGGTCGGCAGCATCGCGGACCACGGAGGCACGGGAGGCACGATCGTGGACGCGTCGCTGGTGGACGACGACCGGTTCTTCCTGTCGCTCCCGGAGCGCTACGCATTCTTGGAGGACCAGTGGATGTCGCACTACGCTCGCACGCTCGGCTGGACGATCGTCAAGGCCGACACCGAGATCGGCTTCGTCCTCGAGCACAAGAACCAATACCACGGGTTGCATGAACGCAAGGACGAGTTCCACCGAGGACTCGAGGATGGTTCGTTCCCGATCGGACCCGAGATCGGGTCGTCGGCCAAGGGGCGTCGTCAGGGTCGGTTGAACCCCAGACCGCCCCACCCCGCACACGCAGCGGGCGCGTAGCCGACTCGCTCGACAGGGCCGTTCGGGCCCCCGACGAGGACGAAGGACGAGGGCCGAGCTGCCGGCGGCGGCTCGGCCCTCTCCGTGGTCAGGCCTTGAGGAGATTCTGGAGGTAGACGCCGTAGCCGCTCTTGGCCAGGGGCGCCGCCAACGCAGCGAGGTCCTCGTCGTCGATCCAGGCGTTCCGCCAGGCGATCTCCTCGATGCACCCGATCTTGTGGCCCTGACGGTCTTCGATGACACGGACGTACTCCGATGCCTGCATCATCGATTCGAAGGTACCGGTGTCGAGCCACGCGGTCCCTCGATCGAGCACCTGCACCTGCAGTTCGTCCGCCTCGAGATAACGCTCGTTGACCGTCGAGATCTCGAGCTCCCCCCGGGCGCTCGGCTCGATCGTCTTGGCGATCTCGATGATCTTGTTGTCGTAGAAGTAGAGGCCGGGCACGGCGTAGTTGCTCTTCGGAGCGATCGGCTTCTCTTCGATCGACACGGCTTTGAACGACTCGTCGAACTCGACGACGCCGTAGGCCTTCGGATCGGCCACGTGGTAAGCGAAGATGGTCGCACCGCTGACGTCCGCGTTCTTCTTCAGATTCGACCCCAAGCCGACCCCGTGGAAGATGTTGTCCCCGAGCACGAGAGCGACGCTGTCGTCGCCGATGAAGTCCTCACCGATGATGAACGCCTGGGCCAAGCCGTCGGGCGAGGGCTGGACGGCGTACTGGATGTCCATGCCGAGCTGCGAGCCGTCACCGAGCAGGGCACGGAACTGGTCGTTGTACTCGGGTGTCGTGATGATGAGCACCTCTCGGATGCCAGCCATCATGAGCGTCGACAAGGGGTAGTAGACCATCGGCTTGTCGTAGATGGGCATGAGCTGCTTCGAGATGCCCTTGGTGATGGGCCACAGGCGCGTACCGGACCCGCCGGCGAGGATGATCCCCTTCACGTCAGACGCCCTTCTCGAGGGCGGACGCCCCGTCGAGCGAGTCGTAGAACGCCCGCATGTCGGACCAGGTGGGCAGCAGCCCTGCGTCGGCCGCCTCGGAGAGAGAGGGCGCGTCGGTGTCCTTCGCAGACAGCAACGGTTCTCCGGCTTCGTCGGGGAAGACCAGGCCGATCTCGGGATCGAGGGGGTCGATGCCGTGCTCCCTGTCGGCGTTGAAGGTGTCGGTGACCAGGTAACTCACCGTCGCGTCGTCGCTCAAGGCGACGAAAGCGTGCCCGAGCCCCTCGGCCAGGTAAATGGCACGGCGGTCGACGTCGTCGAGGAGGACCGTGTCCCACTGACCGAACGTCGCGGAACCCACACGGATGTCGATGACGTAGTCGAGCACCGCACCGTGCGTGGCGGTCACGTACTTCGCTTGCCCTCGAGGCACGTCGGCGAAGTGGATGCCACGGACGACGCCCTTCTTCGACACCGACGTATTGGCCTGACGCAGGTCGATCGGATGACCGACGACGTCGGCCAACTTGTCGAAGCGGTACCACTCGAGGAACACGCCACGGTCGTCGCCGAACTGCTTCGGAGTGATCTCGTAACTGTCTGGGATCTTGAGTTCGCGGATCTGCACCCGGGCAGCCTACCAAGCCGGATGGATGCGGTCGCGGGAGGAGCGAGCGGGAGCACGACGAGGCTCCCGACGGGGGGCGATCAGCGGCCCGACCAGTCGGCGCCCGTCTTCAGTTCGGTCCGCGGGATGCCGAGGGAGGCGATGAGATCGTAGAACCCGGCGGCGTTGATGTTGCGCGGAGCCAAGCCGACGGCCCGCAGCGCGACCACCGTCGATTCGGTCGTCACGTGGCGGATCATGCGCGGGGCGACGACGCAGACGTAGCCGCGGCCGACCTCGGGAAGGCTGTCTGGGCAGTGGAGGACGATCATGGAGTTCCTTTCTCGAGACGCTCAGCGGCGCCAGTAGTCGGAGTCGCCGGTGATGGCGGTTCGAGGGACGGAGAAGGCATCCACCAGGAGGTAGAAGTTCTGCCGGCCGACCTCGTAGTAGGGCACTCCCACGACCCGGAGGGCGTTCACCTTGTCGATGGTCGTCAGGTGCCGGAGGGAACGGAATCCGAGCAACGCCGTGTACCCGGTGCCGACGCCGTCCAGCGCCTCCGTCGCCCGGACGGTGACGAGGCCGCTGTCGCCCTGGACGGCACCCGCGGGCCCGGCATAGGCACCCACGTAGTCGAAGTGCCAGGGCTCGGGTCGGGAGAACGTGTTGCCCGTGGGACTCCACCCGTACGACGGAGCGTTGGCGTCCATCCACCGCTTGGCCACGCTGCCGGCCTGATCGACCCCGGCCCCGAAGTCGCAGGAGATGCCCCAACCGTGGTTCGACGTGCCCGGGTAGGCGGCCAGGTTGCCGGTGCCCGCCTGGTAGCGGTTCCAGTAGTCGACCTGCCGCTCGTAACTGCGATAGCCCTCGGTGATCGTGAGGGATCGTCCTACGGCGCTGCGGAAGGCGAGGCTCAGGGAGAGGTACTGACGGGCCGCGTCGTCCCGGAGGTACCCGGAGCCGGCCACGGACGCCTGGACGGGCGACATCAGAGCTGCGGGGACCTTGCCGTTCGTCTGGCCACCCCAGGCCTGGAGCGCGGCGGCCGCCAAGGCCTCGGCCACGGTGTCCACGCCCGCCGTCGTCTCACCGAGTTGAACAGCGGCGGCCGCCCGCTCAGGCCTCGACAAGGCGGTAGCCGCGGCGACCGCACCGGCGACGCCGACACCGAGCAGGAGGCCACGGCGATCGAGGGAGGGAGCCCCGGAGGGCAGACCTCTGGAGTCGGATTCGTCTAGGGGCATGCGACGACGTTCGCACGAGCGACGCCGACGGTCCAGACCTTTCTCCCCGGGTCGTGTCGTCCCCCGGGCCGTGTACCCCGGTTTTCCGGCGCTCCCGAGGATCGCTTCCCCCCACGACTGGGGGCAGTCGACGGGATCGACCGTCCCGCCTGCTGTCGACCACCGTCACAGCCGCGGCGCTTCCGGAGACCTCCCGAAGGCGAGCGACCGGTCCGATATGATGGCTCGACCGCCTGCGATCGACCCCAAGGGACCACTGTGAAAATTCTCGTCACCGGTGGAGCCGGCTTCATCGGCTCCAACTTCGTCCGCCGCACCCTCGAAGACGCCTACCCGGGCCTCGAAGGGGCCGAGGTCGTCGTCCTCGACGCGCTCACCTACTCGGGCAACGAGGCCAACCTGGCGAGGGTCGCCGACTCCCCCCGTTACACGTTCGTCAAGGGCGACATCCGTGACGGTGCCCTGCTCGACACGCTCTTCCCCGAGGTCGACGCCGTGGTCCACTTCGCGGCGGAGTCCCACGTCGACCGCTCGGTCCGCGACGCCTCGATCTTCGTCGAGACGAACGTGCTGGGAACGCAGCAGTTGCTCGACGCCGCCCTGCGCAACGACCTGAAGCGCTTCGTGCACGTCTCGACCGACGAGGTCTACGGCTCCATCGCCGAGGGCTCCTGGGCCGAGGACCGACCGCTCGAACCGAACTCGCCCTACTCCGCCTCGAAGGCCGGGAGCGACTTGCTCGCCCGCAGCTACCACCGCACGCACGGGCTGAACGTCTCCATCACGCGCTGCAGCAACAACTACGGCCCCTACCACTTCCCCGAAAAGGTCATTCCGCTCTTCGTCACGAACCTGATCGACGACGTGCACGTGCCGCTCTACGGCGAGGGCAACAACATCCGGGACTGGCTGCACGTCGACGACCACACCCGTGGCATCGCCATGGTCCTCGTCAACGGTCGCGCCGGAGAGATCTACAACATCGGCGGCGGGACCGAGCTCACCAACAAAGAGCTCACCGAGATGCTGCTCGAGGCCACCGGCAAGGACTGGTCGTACGTCGACCGCGTCCAGGACCGTCTGGGCCACGACCTGAGGTACTCCGTCGACATCTCGAAGATCCGGGACGAGCTCGGCTACGAGCCCGAGGTGCCGTTCGAGAAGGGTCTCGCCGACGTCGTCCAGTGGTACCGCGACAACCGCGAGTGGTGGCAGCCGCTCAAAGAGCGCGCCGCCCTCTGATGGCCGCCCCTCAGAACTCGAAGTACCTCGTCACCGGGGCCCGGGGAATGCTCGGCACCGACCTGCTCGAAGCGCTCTTCGGACGTGATGTGACGGTCCTCGGCCGCGCGGACCTCGACGTGACCGACCGGGACGCCGTGTTCGCCGCCGTTCGGGGACACGACGTCGTCATCAACGCCGCCGCGTACACCGCTGTGGACGCGGCCGAGACCGACGAAGACACCGCATTGGCCGTCAACGGCACCGCCGCCGGTCTGCTGGCCGAGGCGACGGCCTCCGTCGGGGCGAAGCTCGTCCAGGTCTCGACCGACTACGTCTTCGACGGCGACGCCACCACGCCCTACGCCGAGGACGCCACGATCGCGCCGGTCAGCGCCTACGGCCGCACCAAGGCCGAGGGAGAGAAGCTCGCCCTCGCCGCCAACCCGGAGGGCACCTTCGTCGTGCGCACGGCGTGGCTGTACGGTGCCCACGGGGGCAACTTCGCGAAGACGATGGTCAAGCTCGCAGGCTCGCACGACACCGTCAAGGTCGTCGACGACCAACTCGGTCAGCCGACGTGGACGGCCGACCTCGCTGCCCAGATCGTCGCGCTGCTCGACTCCGACGCTCCGGCCGGCGTGTACCACGGCACCAACTCCGGCAGTACGAGCTGGTTCGAGTTCGCCCGGGCCGTCTTCGACGAAGCCGGACTCGATCCGGCCAGGGTCTTGCCGACGGACAGCTCCACATTCGTACGTCCCGCACCGAGACCGAGCTACAGCGTCCTCGGCCACGACGCATGGGGACGGGCCGGACTGGCGCCCATGCGTCCGTGGAGAGAAGCGCTGGCCGAGGCCGCGAGCAGGGGAGTGTTGCAGACCGATGACCACGCTGCGAGTAGTCGTTGACCAGATCCTGGCTCCCATCCCCGGAGGCATCGGGCGCTACACGGAAGAGTTGACCCGGGCCCTCGTCGAGACGGCTCCCCGCGGCTGCGACGTCGAGGGCGTCGTGGCGGCCCACCCGCAGACCGACTACGACCGGTTGACGGACCTGCTGCCGGGGCTGTCCCGCGTCGCCAAGTCGCCACTCGGTCGCCGCGAGTTGTCGCTGGCGTGGCAGGGCGGCGTCGTCGGTCTTCCCGGCCGGGGGATGGTCCACGCGACCAGCCTGCTCGCTCCCCTCTACCGTCACGACCGCGCCCTCGACCCGGGAACGCAGACCGTCGTCACGATCCACGACACGGTGCCGTGGACCCACCCCGAGACCCTCACCCCTCGTGGCGTCCGATGGCACAAGGCGATGACCAAGCGCGCCTTCAAGCACGCCGACGGCGTCGTCGTACCGACGCACAGCGTCGCTCGCGAACTCTCCGAGTTGTTCCCCTTCGGCGACCGCCTGCGCGTCATCGGCGGTGCCGTGAGCCCCAAGCTCGCCGTCCCCGCGGACGCCGACGAGGTCGCCGATGCCCTGGACCTTCCCGAGCGGTACGCCCTCAGCGTCGGCACCCTCGAACCGCGCAAGGGCATCGAGCCCCTCATCCAGGCCCTCGCGCACCCCGACGCCCCCGACCTGCCTCTGCTGATCGTCGGCCCCGAGGGATGGGGAGACCTGAAGGTGGCCGACCTGGTCGCCGCGGCAGGGCTCCCCGCCCACAAGGTCCGCACGATGGGCTTCGTGTCGGACGAGCAGCTCGCCGTCCTGTTGCAGCGCGCGGCCGTCTTCGTGTTCCCCAGTCTCGCCGAGGGGTTCGGGCTGCCCGTCGTCGAGGCGTTCAGCCTGGGCACGCCCACCATCGTCTCGGATGCCCCCGCCCTCCTCGAGGTGGCAGCGGACGCGGCCGTCAGCGTGCCGCGGGAAGACTCCGCCGGCTACCCGGAGCGCCTCGCCCAGGCCATGTTCCAGGTCGTCTCCGACGTCGAACTGTCGACACGTCTCGGCATCGCCGGGATCGACCGGGCGCGCGCCTTCAGCTGGCGGGACTCGGCCGACAAGGTGTGGCAGCTGCACGCCGACCTCTGAGGAACCCGGAGGCACGGGTCACGACGCGCGTGACCCGCCCAGCCGCAGAGCGCCTCCTCACCCGGCCGCCTCCGCCGACCGGCCTCGACGGACGGCCTGAGACGGACCGTCAGGGTGCGGTGACGGACGTCGTGGCCTGCGCCACGGCGGTGCGCATCGCGTCGTAGTCCGGGTAGACGTTGTCATAGGTGGGCGGCACGAGTTCGAGACTCGTGATCTGCTGCGACTTCGCCTTGACGGCCAGGTCGACGAAGGCGGCAAGGGCACCCTGCGGGATGTCGGTGTCGACGGTCTGCACACCGGCCGACGCGACGGCCTGGAACTTCGAGAGCACCTGCGCCGGCTGGAACTGGGAGAGGAGCGCCTGCTGCACCTCGCGCTGACGAGCCATGCGGTCGTAGTCGCTGGTGCCGTGCCGCGCCCTGGCGTACCAGAGGGCGTGGTACCCGTCGAGCTTCTGCTCGCCGGGCTCGATCCAGCCGTCGACGTTGATCGGCTGACCGTTGCCGTCCACGCCTCCGTTGATCGGGATGCGCTGCTGCACGTCGACCTGGATGCCGCCGAGCGCGTCGATGAGGTCGACGAAGCCCTGCATGTCGATGAGGGCGTAGTACTGCACCGTCAGGCCCGTGATGCCCTCGACGGCGTCGCGCATCGCCTCGACCCCGGGGTTGCTTCCCCTCGACTCGGCATCGGGGTAGAGGTCGGGATGCTCTTCCCCGTAGGTGTACAGGAAGCTCACGAGGCAGTCGTCACCGCAGTCGTAGCCGTCGGGGTACTCGCCGTACAGCGGCGATCCCGCGACGAAGGGCGCGTCGTACAGGTTCCGCGGGATTCCCACGATGGTGGTCGCACCGGTCTCGGCGTCGATGCTGGCGACCGAGATGCTGTCGGGACGCAGACCCGTGCGGTCGGCCCCCGCATCACCGCCGAGCAACATGATGTTGTAGCGACCGTCCACAGGAGGTGCGGCGTCGGCCCTCGAGGTGAAGAGACTGTTCAGCAGACCGTGCTGCACCCCGGCGAGGTAGGCCCCGTAGGCGGCGGGCCCGACGGTCACCACCATCAAGAGCACCATCGCTCCGGCGAGGAATCCCCGCGCCGAGGGGGCCGTCCGGACGATGCGGGCCAAGCGCAACGTGTCGACGGTCAGCACCACCCACAACATCGCGTAGTACGCGAGGAAGACCTGGACGATCGTGAGGGCGACGACGTTGGTCGCGATCTCGATCAGGGGCGAGCGGAAGGCGAACGCCAGGACGATGACGACGACCGCGACCGCCCAGAAGACCAGGGTGGAGGCGAGCCCCCACCGGCCGAGCCGGCGGCTGCCCGCGAGCACCTGGGCCGAGCCGGGCACGACCACGTTCAA
>Ga0308160_10003583_pt1 | contig 17395 bp, 25 predicted proteins | sample PhyFR1_FD_201036 | JGI IMG/M metagenome (GOLD analysis project Ga0308160, IMG submission 201036) | Phyllosphere microbial communities from UC Gill Tract Community Farm, Albany, California, United States - DLSLF.R1 | ecosystem: Host-associated > Plants > Phyllosphere > Unclassified | place: USA...
GCCAGGACCTAGATCCCTCGGACGATGTCGTCCAGCCCCAGGAGACACAACTCACCGAGGGCAATTGGTTGTCCAGCCTTCGTGCCGGCTTGGTTCCCGGCTACGTTTGTGTGCGTCAGAGCGGCCATTCTTGCACCTCCTAGCCCAAGAGACGTGGGCCCACCGATGGTGGTCGCGGCGGTATCCACGCTGATGGGATAAGAGATCGTCTCAACAGTCGTGGTCTCGATGAATCTTCCTGGCGATCCGTCGCGGGGCAAATGCGCAGCGGGCGCGATGGGAGTGGACGGCGCTAGCGGCATGGCTTCGACAGAGAGAGCGCGGAGAAATGATGCCTCAGGCGGATGATACGAGGCGTCATTCACAACGTACGCCACGCCAGGCGGTGCGGCCGGCACATACGCGGTCGGCGGAGTCGGTGCTTTCGTGGGCGAGCCAGCTCTTTTGCTGGTCGTAGTCGTAGTCACTACCTTGGTGACGACTTCATCTCCGGCCCGCAAGTCCGTTTCGAGGATATCATCGGTCTCCTCGGGTATCGCCTGGACGTACGCGACTGAAGGCGCTCGTGGCTCGTGGCGCAAGATTTTCGGAAGTCGCATGCTTCTGACGGACGCGGCAGGGGATGCGGGTGCAGAAGCGATCGACGCAGGAAGAGGGATGGAAGATGGAAAGACCGGGATGGGAGCAATGATGCTTGGAGCCTTTATGGCAGGGACTGCTGCAGCAGGCGCAGACGGTACGTTGACGTTGACGACGATGTCTGGGTGGTGATGGGACCGATGAGAGTGGTGGGATCGGACGGATCGGATGGAATGGCGGGAAGGCGTGGGGGATGGCGGCGGAGGGACAGTCACCGGCAACGGGTCAAGCAGAGCTGGTACAACAATAGCTGGCGGTGCTGGGTCGATCACTATGGACGGGGCACGGATGGAGGGAGCTCGTATAGACGACTCTTTTGGCGCAGAGGAGATGGTCTTGGTGACTGTTGTAACTGTCTTCGAGACGACCTGGCCTTCTGCGGGAGCGACAGGGTCTATCACCCCTGCAATCGACGATGGGCGAGAGACGACTGTCGGAGCTCTTGCAAGGTTGGCCGGGGCCGAGACAATAGCGATCGGGTCAACGGTCGGGATTGTGACGTTCTCGTCAATATCGACAACTCGATCCACCTCTTCCACCACTGTGCCTTTGCTCTTCTTCGCTTTCTTCTTCTTCCCTCCACCTCCGTCGGCGGCTGCAACGGCAACAGCAGCAGCGACTGCGACAGGACCTTTCTCACTGACAACCTCTTCGGTCACCGTTGTTTCGCGCACCGTACCGTCTTCGTCGACCGCACGTTCGTAGTGCGAGTGATGGTGGTGGTGTTCGTGGTCGTGGTGATGCTGCAACGCACGGATAGATTGGCCATCATCCGCGACATCTTCGACCGTCGCGACTTTCGCCATGACGCGGACGAACAATGGAGTCGACTCGGCCTGCCGTCGGCTGTAAGCAAAGACAATTTGAGACGGAGCTCGTAAAGGCGGTCGGTTGAAAGGCAGGAGGATAGAAAGGTCGAAGGGCGGAGAACAAGGGGATCAAGAAGCGCACAGACTTCACGTGGGGCTTATGATCAGTGTCGCAAACAGGTTTGTCAAAACTGAAACGAATGTTCTTTTCGAGGTTGATTCGAAGTCCGACGTTTGCTTGGAGTCGATCACTCAACGTCGGCGCAAATTCCGGCGTGCCCGTGGCTGGGAGAATCTGAGCGCTCAGCAGAGGGTAAAATACTCTAGTGTAAGGGGAAGTTGGAAAGACTGCAATTCAGCTTCGACCTGTGTGTGCTCGAGACTTTGTCGAGTTCGCCATCCTCGTGTTCGTGGTCAGAAAGGCACACAAAGGCACGTCGAGGCATGCAGTCGGCCGGATGCGTCGCTGACAAAAAGGGCTCTCCGCACGATTCCTTCAGTGCCTGCGATAGCAGAGGTCGATGCATCACGAGCCCGATAGCTGGACCCAGGCTGACCCCTTTCGCGCAATTGTGATGATCACTTCGAGGGTGCGGACGACGATCAGTGATCAGTAGTCGCCAGGGGCAGCAGTTGAGCCGGATATATCGCCCAAAACCCCGAATCGCCACCCGATGTGGCACGGTTTGTTGCTCTCGTCACTGTTCTACGCTTCCAGTTCAACACCGGTTGAGCGAGCTTCGACACTTTACCACATCTTCGCCAGCATCGCTTCATCCAGTCAATCCAGTCAGACAGCTCCAAAATAGCTGCATCAATACATCTGTCACTCTATTTTAGCTTCATACCGCTTTCCTCAGCTCCTGCAAAATGGCCAACGAACTCGAGAATGACCCGTTCTACTTGCGGTACGTTACAGCCAGTCGTGCCGTTCGGGAAGCTGACCACCGTCTTCCTTCTTGCAGATACTAGTAAGTTCAAGCCTCTTCGTACATTCGGCCTGGCGGGAGAGCTCTAGCAATTTCTGCGCGGCTTGACAGCTGCTTGCCCTTGCGCCCTTACTGACAAAATAGTACCGGACACCAGGGCATGCACGGACACGAGTTCCTAGAGTTCGAATACTCACATGGTTAGCTTCGTTGTCATTTTGCACTCCACAGCTAATGGTCAGGCCGAATCCGATATGCCAACAACTCGAATTACCGAAATGACTCGCTAATCCGAAAAGAGAGTGAGTGGGCGTGCCCGCGCTTCGCCCTCGCAGACACGAGCGGATCGGCAAGAAGAAGCGCTGATGGAAGTGTTCGTTTCGCCGGCTGTGGTTGAGGAACTGAAGAGGATCATCAGGGATAGCGAGATCACAAAGTGAGTAAGATTCCGAGTTCGAACGCGGGAAGGAAGAGGACATGAATCAAGTCTGCGCAGCCCTGCGACGGCCACTACAGTAGGGTTGAAACAGGGCGACGAAGATCAGAGGATCGCCTCTTTCCCGTCGTAGAGACTGACGGAACCAGAGAAGACGACGCATCATGGCCGAAGAAGAACATCGTGGGCAGGCAAGAGCTGGAAGTGCGCGTGGACAAGGAGCACATCTCGTTCGAAGTGAGCTACTTTCGTCTGGCAGATCAATTGCAATGGCTGACGTGCAGACGGCGAAGATTGGGTCACTGGCAGATGTCAACGAGAGCGCAGATGCTGAGGGACTACGGGTGTTCTACTACTTGGTGCAAGATCTCAAGGTGTGCATCGCCGACTCGATCTGGTCGTAATTGCTGACTTGTGCAGTGCTTCATCTTCACTCTCATCACCCTGCACTTCAAAATTAAGCCGAGTAAGCTGGCGACTTCACTGCAGCACCCCGTCGCTGACAATCAGTCCAACAATAATCGGTGTCGGGTATCAGCGGGTTCTCTAGCTATGCATCATGTATTACGAGTCGAGTACTGGCTTGTATGATATTCGGCAACGAGGAGACATCCATCTAAGACATGAAAGGGGATGTACCCATACTCAGCACTTTCAGAGGTTGGGTGGCGATAGGCGTGCCGCCCATCGGAAATAGACGGTGGCCATGCTGGGGCGAATTCCAATGCGTGGTTCCGTTCCGGCATCTTCAACCGCCAAAGTGTAAACCACACATCTTTGCTTCATCATCTTGCATTCCGCTCTCATTTCTCATCTTTAGACATCATGTTCACCCGTACTCCTGCTGTAAGTATAATTTCAACGCGAGACCCGTCGCACAACTGACGCGTCGCAGGCGGCCAACCTTCTCCGACCCCTTACTCATCCATCTTCCTCCCACACCCTTTCGCGCGGTCTCCTCCGATCGACCGTTCTCGCCTCGCGAGGACTTGCTACCCAGACCGAGCCGTACGATGTTGTCGTTATCGGTGGTGGACCAGGTGGCTACGTCGCCGCTATCAAAGCTGCCCAGCTCGGCCTCAAGGTATGTCTTAACTACCCTTGGCAACCTCGATCTTGGCGATGGGCGCTGACTCCAGACCGCCTGTATCGAGAAGCGAGGAGCCCTTGGTGGAACGTGTTTGAACGTCGGATGTATCCCATCGAAGGCTATGTGAGTTTGATTTCCATACTCGTTGGCTAAGCCACCGCGTCTGCGGCGAACGATTTTTCGCATGACTATTGCTGACTATTCAGGTTGAACAACTCTCACATCTACCACCAAACGACGCACGACCTCAAGAGCCGAGGTATCGACGTCGAGGGCGTCAAGCTCAACCTCCCCGCCATGTTGGCCGCCAAGAACAACTCGGTCAAGGCGCTCACCAGCGGTATCGAGTCTTTCCTGTTCAAGAAGAACGGCGTCGACTACATCAAGGGAGAGGGATCTTTCGCCTCGCCAACACAGCTCAACGTCAAGTTGACCGACGGTGGTGAGACTCAAATCGAGGCTAAGAACATCATCATCGCTACTGGATCGGAAGTTACGCCGTTCCCAGGAATCGAGATCGACGAGAAGAGGGTCGTTTCCTCTACTGGTGCTCTGGACCTGCAGGAGGTACCAAAGAAGGTGAGTCTGGCAACAACGATCAATTGATTAAGCTTACATCCAGATGATCGTCATTGGTGGTGGTATCATTGGTCTGGAGCTCGGATCCGTCTGGTCCCGACTCGGTTCCGAGGTCACCGTTGTCGAGTACCTTGGGGCCGTCGGAGCTGGTATGGACGCGGAGGTCGGGTGAGTGCAAGAATTACGAGATTTGAAAAGTGCTGACTTGCAGCAAACAGTTCCAGCGAATCTTGCAGAAGCAGGGCCTTAAATTCAAGCTGAACACAAAGGTCGTTGGCGCCGATGTCTCTGGCGAGACCATCAAGCTCAACGTCGAGGCCGCCAAGGGCGGAAAGGAGGAGGCTGTGAGTGGCTGCGGATTCCCGAATGTATTTGTCCCATCACTAATTCCCAGCTTGATGCCGATGTCATCCTTGTTGCCATTGGTCGTCGACCTAACACCAAGAATCTCGGTCTGGAGAACATTGGTGTGGAGACCGACAAGCGAGGCCGAATCGTCATCGACGACCAATTCAACACCTCTGTCAAGGGTGTCAAGTGTATCGGAGACGTAACTTTCGGTCCCATGCTTGCCCACAAGGCCGAGGAGGAGGGTATCGCCGCCGTTGAGATCATCAAGCACGGTCACGGGCACGTCAACTACGACGCCATCCCATCAGTCGTCTACACCCACCCGGAAGTCGCCTGGGTCGGAAAGAACGAGGAGGAGCTCAAGGCTGCTGGTGTCGCGTACAAGATTGGAAAGTTCCCGTTCACCGCCAACTCGCGAGCAAAGACCAACCAGGACGCCGATGGTTTCGTCAAGTTCCTCGTTGAGAAGGAGACCGACCAGGTTTTGGGTTGTCACATCATCGGCCCCAACGCCGGTGAAATGATCGCTTCCGCTGTCCTTGCCCAGGAGTACAAGGCTTCAGCTGAAGACATTGCACGAACATGTCACGCCCACCCGACCCTGTCCGAAGGTGAGTTAGCGGTCTTCACACTCCGCCGTGCGATATGCTGACAATCCAGCGTTTAAGGAGGCTGCCATGGCCAGTTACGACAAAGCTATCCACGCCTAAGATGTAGATTGGGGTATTCTAGCCTATGCATTGAGGACGGCATGAAATGTAAATACACGAGTTTTGCAGCGCGTCGCACGGAAGCGAATGGTAGTTAGTGTTCCGTGACCATTACGGTAAATGTTCGGCCACTGGAATAGACCGGGTGCCTCGTCGCCTTTCGGTAATTGAGTCATTGGGTGATTCCCACCGGCATGTGATTCTCAACAACCTCATTCATTCATTGTCCATATAACAATCATGGACGATTCTCTCGAGATGGATGGTCCTTTGGACTGGTCAGTGTATGACGACAACGATGACGGTAGTAAAGCACAAAGAAGTGAGTTGCAGCTTGCGAGTCTTGGGGCTGACAACCAGCTCTTAAGCGGTGAGACTCGAAGCGAATTTGTCCGACCGGCGACTGACGTGTAGCGGAGACGCCTGTTTGGCATGCAGGAAGCGGCGTATAGTAAGTATGAATATATGGAGCGTGTCCACGGCTGATCTCAGCGATGCAACGCGGAGAAGCCAGCTTGCGTGACTTGCGTGCGACTGAAGAAGACCTGCGTGTACGAGACGGTACAGGCTCCGAGCCGGATAGCGAAGCTGAAGGATAGAATAGGTAAGCATTTGACGATCTATAGCGTCTGGACCATGTAGCGTGACTAGTGAGGTTGGAGCTGATGACTAGCCGAGCTCGAGGGGCAAATGGCGGCCATGCTGCAGACGGCTTCAACGGCTACCACTGCGGCAGCGCCTCCGATCGCGCCCACGAACGCGACCGTGACTCCACCGGCGCCATCTACAGTTCCACTAATGAACGGGTACGACCCCGACTTCAGTTTCATGTACCCTCCGACGGAGCCCGCGGTTCCGATCGTTCCTGCGCCGATACAGTCCGTGGGGATGGGCGCGGATGAACCGGCCAAGACCCCAGCTTCGAACACCAACGGCGGCAGCACCGATCCCTCGCACTACCTCCATGCGGATCATCTGCATATCCCTAACGTCCATACCACCCCTTCACCTACGCCCGCAGCTCAGCTATACGACGCGCAGAGCTCCAATCCCAGACCACTTCAAGCGCCCGATCCAAACTTCGACTTTGATTTCGGTCTTCTAGACTCGTCGATGATGGATCTGGGCTCTGCGTTCGATCTATCCGCCAGCTTGTTTCAGTCCAGCCCACACGACATGTTCTCCTTCCCTGCTGTCACGCCTAGTCCGCGTTCAGCCGGGAGTTACGACCAGCTGCGCGACATCAACGCTTTACCTCAGCAAGGCGCCCAGTCCTCCGAGTCGATACCCCACCTTGCGACCAATGGACAATCACAGCATGTGTCCGATTTCAATGTGCCTGATTTCTTGAACGCTGCAAGCGGGGCAATGATCAGCTCGGGGCTGGGGGGATACGTGGACGCTGCGCCAAAACCGCAGAATGCCCTCTCGGGCGGTTGGTTTGAAGCCGACGACGTGCCGTCCATGGTGCGGGATCATCTGTGAGTACCCGGCGATCCTTGATCTCTCGCCCAGACTAACAGGCAGACTCGACCTGTATTTCGCCAATTCGAGCGTGTTTCACTCGGCCTTCAACATTCCCCGCTTCTACGCTCGTCTCACCCTGCCGCCCGCCAAGCGGCCGCACCCGGCGTTGGTGTATATGATGTACTTATACGGGTGTCAATCGTCGCCGCAGCAGTCGCTCCGGAATCTTGAGTCCCGTTTCTACGAGATTGCTCAGGCAAAGATTGCGCAAGGGATTCGAGAAGCGGACAGACCGCTAGATATCGTACGGGCCCTGACGCTGATGTCGTCGTACCTCTTCGCGAAGGAGTGGTACAACTTGGGTTACAACTTTGTGGGCCAAGCTGTCCGGTAAGTCGGGACTTCTCAACAGATGTGGGTCCGCTGACCGGCAGATTGGCCATCACCTGTGCACTTCACAAAATCCCCTCTGGCGTTTGGACCCCACACGTGGATATCACTGTCCCAATACTGCACACTCTTCGAGCAGGCAACGCCACCTTGAAGCCGCCCGAGGACGCTGTCGAGCTGGCTGAGCGTATTCATATCTTGTGAGCCGGGCTGCGTATGTGCGCTCATAAATAGTTGGTACGTGTACGAACTCGACCAGTGCACCTTCGTGACGTATCAATGGAGTCCCATGCTGCGGATCCAGGATGTCATCACGCCCCTCCCGCGTCCCATGCAGGACTATGGCCAGGTGAGTGATACAGACTGGTCCTGGAGCAATGCTGACTGTCAGGGTCTAGTTTCCCGACTCGATGATGTGAGGGTTTCTTGTGTGTTCGGTTCTGCGCCGTACGGGTGGGACCCGAAACGGCACGGTCATTTCGCGTCTTTGAGGATGAGAGCACTCACGCTCCTTGCCGCCGCGGTGACACTTCGCTTGACACCCGTCGCGCCAGAACACGAAGCGATGCATCACCAGCCCCCGGGATTCTTCTTAGGCTACCGTTCTATAGCCGACATCAATCCTCAAGCGCACGCCAATCTGCGACACGCCCTCGATCGATTCCGGTCCGAACTGCCTCCTGGAAACGCGTTGCCATGGCGATCGTGGGATGAAGGCGAGTATACGCCTCTGCGACCACTGACGCGATCGACGCAATCGGCCTCTATCGTAAGTCCTTGCCACGCTGGAAAGCGTGTGACTGACTGAACGCAGAACTTCATCGTGGCGGCGTCATATATGCATTTGTGGGACGTGCGGTCCATGTCGTTTCCTAACAAACGAGCGCTATTGGTGGCGCGCCGCCTGACTTTGCTGGTCGACGTGCATGTGAACGACTCGATACCGTCCGAAGCGGAAAATGTGAGTGTGGTAGATGGCAAGGTGCGCCACATGCTAATGGAAGATGGTCGCAGGGTACGGCGCGTTCTTCATGTCTATGTGAGCCGTTTCGGATACACGACATGATAGTGCTAATCGCCAGCTGGGACAGCGCTGCAAAGATTATCATACGCGAAATCAAGCGTCTCGAAGGGTCGAATGATATGGACGGTAAGTCCCCGGCATCTTTCTGTACCAAGCTGAACAAGCAGCCGCCAAGATCCTGCGAGCCGACTTGAGCACACTAGACAGCAACATCGCCCATTGGGGCAAGGTCATGACGCAGCATCAGGGCGATACGATGAGTATCGCGAGTGTATACGTCAAGCTGCACAACTACCTACTCGGTATCCCACAGGACGTATGGCGGGACAGCCAGATGCAGGCGGACAAGAGGTACTTGTGATGACTTGACGTTGGGCTGGGAAAGTTTAGGCGGATGGACGACGGATACCCTATCTTTATCTTTAATGGACATATGACATGCATGTGGATGATTTGGATCTGCGCCGGGAGCTTTCCGAACGCGATAGCGACGATGGTGATTGTTCGCGCGATGCTGCCGGCCAGAGCGCAACCGTAATTGGAAGTGACAGACGATGAGTACCAGATCCGAAACGAGATCACAGCAGAGCACCGAAAGGCGTGTCCGAGGGGTTCTCCCCGTCCCAAGCTAATTGACCACGGAGGTAGGTCTTCTTGACCCAGCCTCGAAGCTCTTTGCCGATATACGGCGAGACCTTGTTCTTGAACCGAAGCTCGGCCTTGTCGTCAGCGGAAAGTTGAGGTGCCAAAAGTCCAATCGACCACTCACCAGAGAGACCGACCGTGTCTCTTCCGGATCGAAAATGACAAAGTCCGCGTCCATTCCTTCTTTCAATGCGCCTTTCTTCGCCTCCAATCCGACCTGCTTGGCCTGGACGTCTCCAAGCAACTGCACAATTCTGCCGAGCCCGATCCGGTCTCCCATTTCGTTGTGCACCAACGACAGGCCCAAGCCTAACCCCGACACACCTCCCCAGGCGGACATGAAGTCCCCGGCTTTGAGCTCGGGGATGCAAGGACTGTGGTCTGAAACGATGTAATCGATCAGACCCTCTTCGACCGCTTCGATGAGTTTCTGTCGGTTACCATCGCTCCGGATGGGCGGGCAGCATTTGTACGCGGTCGCATTCGCCTCGATGGTCTCGGACGACAGGGTCAGATAGTGGAAGCACGTCTCGACGGTGAGGTTGTTCACGCCGTCTGCTCGAGCGCTACGGATCATAGGTAGAGCAGAGGATGCTGAGAGGTGAACGATGTGGAACCGGAGGGAGGGGTATCGTCTGGCTATGCGAAGGACCACTGACAAAGCATCAGTCTCGAGCGATTCGGGCCGCGAGTCGAGGAAGGTCGAGTAGTGGTGTGCCTTGTCGTGATCGTGAGCGACGGGGTCGCCCAGCTCAGCATGAAAGAGAATCAATGCGTCGGTTCCCTGGGCGTCAATTGAGCACTCCAATTAGGTAGTCGCGCGAACGTACTTCCAGAGCATCGCACGCCTCGACGAGGTCTGATTCCTGGACGCAGGGAAACTCCTGTCATGAGTAAATGTTCTCAACAGCCCGGCAGATGACTCGTCGTATAAGAGAGACCCACTCACATCCACTCCAGACTCGATCAGGAAACACTTGAAACCCTTGACTCCAGCTTGGATCAACGGCTTCAGATCCGCCGCGTTGCCAGGGATAATCCCGCCCCAAAATCCTACGTCGGTATATACTCCGCACTCCTTCGCTGATGCGCGCTTGATTTCGAGGTGCTCGACCGTCGTAGTGGGTGGAATCGAGTTGAGCGGCATATCAACGAGCGTCGTCACGCCGCCAGAGATAGCTGCTAGTGTTCCCGTAGCAAACCCTTCCCAGTGCGTGCGACCTGGCTGATTCAAATGGACATGTGTGCTGAGTGACTTCAGTGCTGCCGCGTCAAGAGGTATGCTAACTCACTCAATGAGGCCTGGCAGTAAGACATGACTCGGCTCGAGCTCTATGAATTTCTGCTCCCCTTCTGGCCGGTGCACACCCTTCTTCACTGATGTTATCACACCCGAAGCAACGTCCACTTCCAGCGTGGCAGGTTGAGCCGATGTGCTGTCCGCGAGGATCGCCTTCTGCGCGAGCACGAAGAGCTTCGTACTCATGGTTTAAGGGCCGAGTCTACCGGAGATAAGAAGAGGTCGAGTTGACGGTGGAAGCGGGGGCCGAAGAGATGGTCTTTGGGGCAAGACAGATGTACGAAGAGGGAGTCTGGTCAGAAAGCGGCCTTTTGAATGCCGGAAAGAAGGAAGTTGAGGATGAGATTCAGACAAGAAGGTCAAGCCTTTAGGGGACGGGCGGGCGGATATTACCGACAGCTACCTCCCGGCTCAGGCACGCCGATAACGATACCATGCCGGGGCGTCTTGGGCGGCTCAGCCTTCCAAAGCTCGAGTCCATGCATCCTCAACGTCCACAAGACAGTTGGCCGACGATGATGCCAGCGAAAGGGGCAAAGTCAACCCTACATCTCAACTTCATGGCGCCTGAAGTCTTAGAGCTTTACCCGCCCGACAACCTTCCATCCGTCCGCCATTCCCCTCACGTCCACCACAGCAATCTCTCCGATCGTAACACTTTCTAACATCTCTCCATTCTCTTCTCCCTTGACTTCATTCGCTACCTTCGCGATCTCGTTGCGCCGGGCGTCGGTCGCCTCGCCGTAGAAAAGACTAAGATGCGGGAAATAGTCCTTCGTTGCCGGCCCCCATTCCGCCTCGCAAGCTCGTCTCAACGCCAGCAAGGCATCTGTAGACTGCACAGGTGCCAAGACGGACTGAAAGTATTGATCACCTGTCGTAGCTTGTTTCAGGGGGAGTTGTAGATCGGACAACGGGTACTCGGTCTTCAGGCGAGACACGATGGATTCCAGAGTCGAGGTGATTTGATCGACGGGTTGAGTGATTGGAACAGGCGACCATAGTGTGATATGAGGTAGGAACACTGGAGAGGTAGATTCTAAGCTTGATAGATGGGCGATGAGCCTTGAGATGACCGTGCGCGCCGGCTCAGTCGGGACGAGCCAGAGAGAGTAATCTGGACATATCAGCTTGGGACGTGCCTGGGAGATACCTGTCAATTGCGGTTGCTCTGACATGTCGGCGTAGAGGTGCTGCCTGTGTGCAAGTTGTCTGTAAGCCTTTTAGATCTTTGTGCGCTGTCTACGAAAAAGGAGGTCGCGAAAAAGGGGGTCGCCTGGATGTTGTGAAGACTTGGTAAGGGTTGAAAGGACAAGATGACATTTCCCCACGCTTGACGCGACGTCATGCCCCACCCGGCAACTGTCCCATCTGACGCCAGGCGCCAGGATTCTCGGTCTGACCATCCAATTCAGTGTACATCTATATATCGCCCGCGTGCGATGATCACACCATGGCATGCATCATGTATCGACGACGTTGCATCGCTAATCCGTCGCCAAGCATTATCTCCCCCACAAACCATACTGCAACCGCCCGCCTACCGCCCTTCCTCCTGTCTGACCACATACCAGACAAGAGCCTTCGAACTCAATGAGCTCCAGGCCAGCCAGTTCTTCCGCGGGTGCCAACACAACGCGTTGATCGCTGCTCTCGTATCGTATCGCGCGATCAGTTCTCCGGAGTAGATCGATATCTGTAATCAGCTTGCGTCCCAGCAGAGAAAGACACGCTCACTATACAAACAACGCCCTCGTCACCTCCAACAGCTAATAGCTCGCCATCTGGCGAAAATGCAAGTTGCCGTATAGCCCCACTTGGAGTCAGCTGACGACTCTACGTGGTACAAGACAACCCACGAGCAGTGAGAAAATGCGCGTTGACATATCCAATCTTTCGAATCTAGTAGCCGTACGAGAGCGTCTTGACCCGCTACAGCGGTGTAGCTACGCGTCAGCTTCGTTCAGGGCGATTATGTAGGACGCACCGTCCCAGAGGATCGAAAGCGAGTACTAAGAGCGAAGCAGGATTGAACACGACATGCCGTATTCGCTGCAGCTGCCCGGCACGTTTCTTCGTAGGTTCTGGTTTCCGTGTTCGCTGAGGAGACGGGAGCCGGCTCGGCGCCGCAGATGGTGCGGGTACGGTGGCTTTGCTCTCCACCATATCGATGTCGTCCGTTTGAGGTTTGGGCGTACTGACTTCCGCGCCTGCGATCGCGGGCTCTCCGGCGTCCACTTTAGCCTCGGCGGCTTCTTCCGTCGTCGTCTTCTCATCCACCACTTCAGCCATTTCGACGTCGCCGCCTCCTTCGACCTCGTTTGTATCCTCCTTCGATCCTGGTTCCCCTTCTTTCTGCTCTTCCACTTCTTCAGCCTCCTTTTCTTCGGTGATCGCCTTTCCATCGACCGTAGGATCCGTCTCCGCCTCGTCAATATTATCCGTCGCCTCATTCTCGTTGCCGGCGGCCATGTCCGCATCCCGCTCTCCCTCCTCCGCCTCTATCGGAGGTGTCGCCTCTCTCGGTGTCGACGCACGGCTCACCACAGCCTCTTCAGCGTCTACGATATCGCCCGGAATCTCCTCAAGTTGCACCTCCGGTGAAAGCGGTCGGGGGGCTTCCGGAAACGTCCAGGCGTTGACACTACCTTCGTTAGAAACGGCGCACACGGCCTTTCCAGAGTGGTGGAATCTCAGCGAATTGATCTTTTGTCAGCGCTACGACGAGCTGCACAAGGCGGACTCACCTCTTCGTATGCCGTTTGAGTTGCTGATTCTCCCAGGGCGATATCGCTCCGTTCCCTCCATACCGGCTTTCCATCCTCGTCTTCCGTCTGATAGTAGAATAACACCTCGTCATATCCGCTCCGCGGGCATACAGCCGCGAAATGTCGTCCGGATGGGTGGAACGTGATATGCAGCACGTCACCTGTTATCTTGAACGAAGCGACGGGTTGCTTGGGTCCTGCGAATCAATACCAGCCGTCATAAGAGACTCACGCTTAATGTTCCATACGACTACACGATGATGTTCCGCCTTGTTCTGCTTGCACCCAGAGATCAGAATATCCGGGTCGACGGGCGAGAATGCCATTGCAGCTGGAGTCAGCTCGATCCCCGTGCAAAATGCGCGAATCTCACAGACGTGCGCCGGGTGCTCTTGAGCCAGCGAGATGGATCCTTTCGAGTCGAACTACCCGTTAGCCCAGCTCAGGCGTCAATACCGACTCACCGTCGACCGCGATTCATAAACCTTGATCTCGCCTGCCTCCATGCCGACCGCTACCCATTTCCCATCACAAGACCATGCTATTCCCCTAACGGAACGATTGACGCCTGACCTTACCTCTTCATACTTTGAAAAGGAAGGTCTCTGGACGCAGTGAGCTAAGTGCCAGAGTAACATGAGGAAAGGCGTACAGGCAGTTCACGGGTGTAGTACTGGTTACGCAGGAAAAAGTCGGATCGCGCGATATCAGCCGCACTTGCTGAAGTGCTTGCTGGGATAGGCGCATTCCTCACTGCTGCCATTGTGTGGGAGAAGAAATGTGATACAACTGACGAAAGGAGAGCTTGAAATGGCGGTTGGAAGTCCAACGAACGGATGGGCGTTTAACCGACGTTCGCGTACTGGCGTCAGGTATTGGGGTCGTGTTATCTTTCATCCCTTCTCCTCTCCATCATCTCACGCCTGACATGTCGCTTCGGCTGGCGTTCGCCAACACTCTCCGACCATGTAGCCAGCTACGCCCACGGTATCTTTCGACCAGCGCGCCGCGATGGGAGTCCGTCGTGGGCACGGTCAGGAACGTTGTGCATCAGGTCAAAGACGCCGTTACGGCCAGCGCGACACATACCGAGCAGTACGAGGGGGTGCAGGAAGAAGGTCTCAGGATGTTGATGTTTGGCAAGCCGGGGAGCGGAAAGGTAAGTCCGACGAAGCGTCCTCATAGCGACAATCATATCACCCTCGCCCGGTTCGTTCGCTGACATAAAGGGTACATTGTCGGCCAGGTTCGTCACGCCGCGTAATGGCCCAAAGAAGGGCACTGACACATAGGCTGGTGGAGCAATACGATGTCTCGTTCGTCTCGACCGGCGATGTACTGCGTAAGGAGATCATGGCGAAGAGCGAGGTGGGGCGCAAGGCAGAAGCTGTCGTTGCGAGGGGAGGTCAGTCGCGTCGGGTCGACCGCGTTGGCAGAGCTGATACTAGGGCTTGTATCTGACGAGCTCATGCTGGAGATAGTGAAAGCTGAGCTTGACCGTCTCCGCGGCAAGGTGCGTGTTGTTGGGCGCAGGAGGGGTATTGGGCATTGTTGACGCGCTAGAGCTGGATTATAGATGGATTCCCACGCACGTTGCACCAGGGCCACCTGCTTGATACTGTGTTGAACGAGGAGGTCAGTGATTGTCTCGCGTTTGGCTCGCTATCCCTCGCCCGGGAGCAAGTACTGATACCAGGGCCGACCGTTGAACATGATTGTGCACCTCAACGTCCCGGACAGCGTCATCATGGGCCGGATAGCGGGTACGCCGCTTCCTACTCCCATAGCATACCGCCACACAAGCCCTCGTGACTGACACGCAGCCCGGTGGGTCCATCTCCCAAGTGGAAGAGTGTACAACACGACGTACTCTGCTCCCAAGGTCGAGGGCAAAGACGACGTGACGGGAGAACCACTGAGCAAACGTCCCGACGACACACCGGTTTGTCTCTCTTCCTTCGCGCTTGTGCCATCCTTGGCACCCTCCTGATACTCTAGGAAACTTTCTCCAGGCGCTTGGAAGCGTACTACGAGTCGACGGCTCCTCTATTGGAGGTGAGTATATTCGTCATTCACGCGTCTGGTAACCGGAACCCCGTCCCGCCGACCGGGATACGCAAGGAAGCCCAGAAAAAGACACCCACTAACCCCAGTTCTTTGCCAAATCATACCCCGACTCTCTCATCTCGCTAAGTGGTTCATCTTCCGACGAGGTACTTATCGCCGCCGGCCTCCTCCCCCCTCCACCCCTTGAGAAGCATGTCCCTGATAACCTTTCTTCTGTCGATCAGCTCTGGCCACAATTAGTCCAACTCGTCGAACCGTACGGCCTGCGGAAACGCTCCACAGCCGGAACGCCAATCACAAAGGAGAACGTCAGCGAAGTGCGAAGGGAGGCGGACGATCTGGGGGATCCGGCGCAAATGGAGAGAGACGCGATGAAGCGGTGAATCGTAGCCTATGAGAGCGAGTAATCAAGAACCAGGTATTGTACACACAGCATAGCGGAAGAGATGACTATGGAGCAGAAGACAGGTAGAAAGCCGATGAGATGGCCAGTGAATGCATGATGTCAAAAATGCTAGTCTGCAGAAGCGGGGCTATGTACAAGGAGCGGGCAGATGACCCGTCCGGAATGTCCGATTTACATGATGGGGGAAAGAAGACTAAAGGCGATTATTGCGAAGCGAGCTTGGAGAAGAAGTGGAAGAAGTCGACGTTGGAGGCCTGCATCGAACACGAGTAGATGTAGTTCGAGCTGACCCAAGCAGACCAGATGGCGCGTTGGTACTGTTCCGGCAGTCGGGTCATGAGCGTGTCGAGACCGACTTTGTCGACGAGCGTCTTGGGAATGGCTCGGGCAAGAACATGCTTCCTGGACGAAACGTTGTCGTAGAGATCAGAGACCTCGAGCTCGTTCTGCAGGTCGTTGAGCGTCGACGAGAGCAGGTCAGAGATGGTAGTTCGGGCCTTGGCGCCCTTCTGTCGGTTCCACTCTTTGGCGATACACGAGTACTCGTGAGCGGCGTTCTCGCAGATCTTCTGCTGGATGTCCTTGACGTAGGATTGGTCTGTTTGTCAGCACGAGCTCGATCATTGTAGCAAAGGTTACTTACAGAAAGCGGATGACTTTCCATCCTTGAAGATCATGTTCTCGATGTACTCCTCGTCGTTCAGACCCATACCGGCAAGGACCTCCAACGATGATGAGGTGACACCACCCTTGTTGGTGCTTGAATCCTTGTACAGGACCACACCCCTCTTTTCGAGCCAGAAACGGGCTTGCTGGGTGAAGAACAGGTTGGCGCCCTCCACCACGTACTTGAAGTGGGGCTTGCCGTCCGCGTCGACGAGCTTGGCGACGTTGGAGATGTTGACCGCTTCGGGACGACCACCGCACGGGACGAAAAGGTCGGCCTTGACACGGAAGTGGAAGCCGTTTCGGAACTCGGTCCCGTCCGGGATGATCTCTCCGCTGGGCAGCTGGTAGTCTTGGTCCTCGACGAGGACTTGGTAGCCCTCTGACGAAAGCTTCGCTTTGTCAAAGTGCGAGATTGGCTTTCGGGCCTTGGCGAGACGGACAAGCTCAGATCGGTCGAGTCCATGCGGGTCGTGCAAGACACCAGACCCATCGATAATGGCGACAGTCTTGTCCTTGGACAAGAGGATCTCGTTGGATCCAAGATCTCCATCCGGTCCACCAGTCTGGAACTTGGTGACGTCTTTCTCGGCGAGGCCGTGGGCCTTGAGCACACCGTAGATGTACTGTCGAACCGAGAGCGAGGTCATACCGTAAGTGTCGTGAGGAATACCGCCGAGCGCTTCGGCGGATTTACCAGTGGTGAAAGACTTCCACCACGGCGCAGATCGTGCACGAGCGTGGTTGGCGGCCCAGTCCATGAGCTCGGCGGTGTTCTCATCCGGGCCGAAGAAGAGGATCTCCGGGTCTTGTCGACCAGAGACATCGACGATTGGGCCCTTGATCCCCGGGCTCTGGCCCGGAAGCAAGAGATCGATGATCGAGTCGACGTACTTTTCAAAGCACTTGGGGTAGTCGGCGTCAATGGTAGGGAGGATGGTACCCTTGGCACCACCTTCCGGGATGTCCTTGTTCTTCAAGTTCTGAGTCGCGGCTAAGGCGTAGTTCTCGTCGAACAGAGTTCGGACGTTGGTGTTGTAGTTCTCCTTGCCTCGCGATCGGATGATACGGATACCACCACGAGCGACGTCTCGGAATCGGACGTGGAAGCCTCGGAAG
>Ga0308160_10003584_pt1 | contig 17390 bp, 24 predicted proteins | sample PhyFR1_FD_201036 | JGI IMG/M metagenome (GOLD analysis project Ga0308160, IMG submission 201036) | Phyllosphere microbial communities from UC Gill Tract Community Farm, Albany, California, United States - DLSLF.R1 | ecosystem: Host-associated > Plants > Phyllosphere > Unclassified | place: USA...
TGCATCTAGCTCTCAGAAAGGCTCTCGCGAGACAAGGCGGCGATCGGTAGTGCAGAATGCCATGTTCCAAAGCCCTGCGCCGACGCACAGCTACGCACAGCTACGCACGAGCCTCCTCCCGGCCTACTCACCGGCCCATCGCACGCTGCGCCTGCTGCCGCTGCGAACGAGGAAGAGAGAGGGTCAGTCGAAGCTCAACGAGTCGAGCACCGTGTCCCGAAGTCGAGCGAAAGGAAGAGGAGAGAAAGCTCGACGCACAATCTGCAGGATCGTGTTGCGGCTAGTCTCGTCGAGAGCGGCGATTTGGGCGTCCGTCATGCTGAGGACCTGCTGGATAAGCTGTGTGCGTGAAAGGGTGTGAGTCAGGGAGGGCCCGCCTAGGGATGACGAGAAGCAGGGCGAGGAAGGAGAGGAGGAGACGCACAGCTGCCTGCTCGGGCGTCGTGCCCGGCGCGGCCTGCGCCTGCTGCTGCTGCTGAGGAGGCGGCTGCGGTGCACCCTGCGGCGGGCGCTGGTAGTTGCCGTAGCCCGAGGCGGGCTGCTGAGGCGGCGGCGGCGGCGGCCCACCGTAGCTCGCCGGCGCGCCGCCCGGCGCCGGGCGCGTGTAGCTGCTCGGCGCTGCACCAGGAGGCGCGCCGTACCCGCCCTGCGCGACGTGAGGCGGCGTGCCGTAGCCGTAGCCGGCTGCGCCTGCGGGAGCTGCAGGAGCTGGTGCGGGCGGGTAGCCGCCGGCGCCGGCCGAGGGTGCGCCGCCTGGGCCGGCGGCGGGGAAGGCGCGCTGGAGGACCGACGGGTCGACGATGCCCATGCAGAGCATGGCCTGGAAGAGGGCGTACGAGAGCTGGGGCTGGGCGGTGAGAAGCGCACGAGCCTCGTAGGGGCTCGCCGTGACGAGGGCCTGCGCGCAGTAGAGAGCTCGAGTCAGCGCCGCTCAAGCAGGGTCCGAGACAACTGATGGAGTAGAAGGCAGGGACGCACCTTCATCTGGCTCATGATGTCGAGGAGCTGGCCCGGCGCCATCGTGCCGATCGTCTCGGTGATCTTGTCCGTCGCCTGCTTGCCCGGCTCGACGGGCACACCCTGCGGCAGCGGTCGCGGGCCCGTTGCGCCCGGCACCGGCGGCGGGATGTTGTACCCGCCGGCGGGAGGCGCAGCGACGAGCGGCGCGGCGGAAGCCCCTGGAGGTGCGGCTCCTCCGAGGGGCGTCATGCCGCCGCCGCCGCCGCCCGGGGGAGGCTGGTACCCGCCGTACGCGCCCGGTCCCGCACCTGCTCCTCCCCCACCGCCCATCCCCGCGCCGCCGTACGCCCCGCCGTAGCCCGCCGGCCCTGCACCGCCCATGGGCGGTCCACCTGCTCCCGGTCCGCCCGGCCCGCGGAAGCGCTTGCTCGGCGGCGCGTCGTCCGTGTCGGCAAAGTCGAGACGGAGGCCGCGGCCGCCGACCTCGACGCCCTGGAGGTTGCGCAGCGCCGAGGCGGCCGTGTCGGCGTCGCGGTACTCGCAGAAGCCGAAGCCTTTGGGCTTGCCGGTGTTGTGGTCGAAGACGAGGCTGCACGGTGGAGTAGTCTGTGTCAGCTGTGTCCCTCGCAGCGGGCAGGCGAGAGGGGCTAGTGAGAGCGAGAGGACGAACCGGAACGAGACGACGGGGCCGACCGAGTTGAAGACCTGCAGGGGGCACCAGAGTCAGCTCGAGGCTCGCAGAGAGAGCAGTGAGGCAAGCTGCGCACCTCGACGAACTGCTCCTCGGTGTAGTCGAAGGGGAGGTTGCCGACTGGACGAGGAGGAGGGGGAGGAGGTGAGCGACTCTCTCTCGGGCTGTGCAGGCGAGCTGAGAAGCTGTGGACGCACCGAACACGACCTTGGACCGAGTCTGTGGCTGGCCGTACGAGGCTGGTGCGCCAAACATGCTGCGTCGAGCTGATGAGGAGGAGCGAGAGGGAGGCGGAGCGAGGATTACACTTGCTCGCTTGACTTTGCGCTTGACTTTTGTAATCGGGCCTGGCCTCGCTCTCTCTCTCTCGCGGCAGCTCGTGAAGATGGGGCAACTCGTTGCTACAGGTTACACACAAGGTCATGCGCACTATCGTACACCAGGGAAGCCCGCTCACTTGCGGCCCTTGCCGCCCTTGCCACCGCGCCCGCCGCCCTTCTTCTGCTCGAGGCTGAGCGCGCCTCGGCCGCCCGTCAAGTGCTTGATCGCCTTGCGGTCGTTGACGAGGCCGCGCGTCTCCTGGCGCGCGTTGGGCGCGTCGTCCGACACCTTGGTGCGCTTGTTCGACGGCGTCGCGCCGATCGACGACAGGATCGCCATCGACTTCTTGCGCTCGTCGTTGGCCGACACCTCGTTGGCGTCAAACTGCGGGCGGGCAAGGCGACGAAGGCGTCAGCACGAGCTCGTTGGCGAGGAGCGCACGAGAGGGAGAGGAGAGACGGGACGCACCTTGCGCTTGATGTTCTTTTCCCGGCCCTCGCCCTTGAGCTTGTCGTCAAACTTGCCGAGGCTCGCCGTACTCTTCTTGCTCGCCTTGAGCGTGTGCTCGATCTCCTGCTTGCGCGCGTCGCGCTGGCTCGTGCGCGCCGACGACGCCTGGACCTGCTGCGCCGCGTTGGCGGCGACGCGCTGCAGGTTCTGCAGCCGCTGCGACTCGTTCTTGAGCGAGCGCGCCTTGCGCTCCTGCTTGGCCGCCGCGCGAGGGTCAAAGTTGGGGTCTGCAGGAGGGACAGGCGTCAGCTGGGGCCCGAGAAAGGGCTCGAGCGGGGAGGAGAGAGGGGGACGTACCGGCGTTGTTGGGCACCTCGTGGATCCACTGCTCCTCCTTGTCCTTGTTCTTGCCCTTGTAGCCCCAGCGCGGCACCCACTCCTGACGCTCCTCGTCGTACACCATGCGGTCCTTCTTCTCCTTGGGCGCGATGCCCTTGGCCTTGGCGAACGCCTGCCACTTGGTCTCGGGCGCTTGCTTGGGCAGCTGCGGGCAAGGGGGCGGGCGCACAGCGTCAGTGAGGGGCCGCCAAAGTCAGGGTGTGCTGTGCGCAGGACGTAGAGAGCAGAGGGACGCACAGGCTTCTCGCGAGGGAGGCCGGTCGCAATGGGCGGGAGGTCGGCAATCACATCGTCGTCGACGATGCGCGTCTTCTGGGACCACAGCTCGTTGACGAGGAGCTGGATGCCGTCGCGGGCATGGTCGAGGAGCGAGCGCTCCTTGTCGGTCCTGTTGCGAGCGAGTGTCAGATGGGGGCGGCGCAGGAGGAGGAGGAGGCGAGGTGGGAGAGGGGAGGGGGCGCACTGGTACGACTCGAGGTCGATCGGGTTGGGGTCAAAGACGGCGAGGAGGCCCAAGTCGAGCTCGACGGGGATCTCCTTGGTGACGGTGATGGCCTTCCTGCGAGCGGGGAGATGAGGCGAGGTCAGCTCGGCGGCGAGGGGAGCGAGGCTCGCGCGAGGGGGACGAGGGACGCACTGGCGCTCCTGCTGCTGGTCGAGGATACCGGACACGTCCATGGCTGCACTGCTGAGGTCGAGAGGGTGGTGCCGGGGCGACGAGGCGGCTTGCTCTACTTCCGAGCTCACGACGAGGCGATGCCGGCGCTTCGCTCGACCTCAGCTTTGGACGACTTGCTTTCGAGGGCTCAAGTGATCGATGATAGCTACTTGAGCTCGTAGGAACAGCTCTCGCCTCGCCCGGCGCTGTTGTCGAGGAGCGAGGCCTTTCGCCGCGGGGCGGCGCTGTCGGCGTTCGCGTCGGAGCGCGTCGTCCTCGTCCATCCAGCTCGCTCGCTGTCCACCCTCGACCACACGGCCTGCACCGCACAGCTGCGAGTGCACAGCCCGCGCCATGCCCCCGAAGCACCTCGGCTACGGCACCGACGACGAGGGCGACGACCACGACCACCAGGAGGCCCGCTCCGAGACGCCCTTCGACGAGGACTACGACGCTCCCGGCTCAGCACAGCAGCGGTCCGTCCAGCTCTCCCACACCAGTTCACTACACAGCCCGAGCTGACCCACCACCCTGCCCGCCCCGCAGCAAGCGCGATGTCCTGCACGCGCCCATCTCGTCCGTCTGCGCCGCCCTCGGCGGCTTCGAGGAGTTCCTCGACGAGAACGGCAAGGTCTACACCGCCTACTCGCTCGGTGACCAGGTCGTCGGTGCGTCCCTCGTCCCGCCGTCCCACTCCTGCGCCGCGTCGAGAGCTGACGTCTCCTCCATCCCACCTCTCCTCCGCCCGCAGGCTGCCTGAAGGACCTCAAGCGGTTCTGGCGCATGGACGAGAAGGACGACGACCGCACCGTCGCTCGCATCTTCCACGAGGTCGGCGTCCTCAAGAAGGACCTGATCCCGATCCTCAAAATGACGCTCGGCACCGGCAAGAAGGGCGACCGCATCGCTCTCGCTTGCGGTGCGTCCCCGCTCGCATCTCGCCTCGATCTCCTGTCCCCTCGTGCTGACTCGCGTTCACCTACAGTCGAGCTCATTGGCGCCATGACCTGGCCGATCAACGTCGCCGAGGAGCTGCGCGACGCCCAACTGCTCGGCGAGCTCAAGCAGTCGATGGACTACACGACCCTGATCCAGGCGCAGCGCTCGTACAAGGCCGCCATCCTCAAGGACAACGTCCTCAAGCACATGATGATCATCCTCGCCAACAGCCTGTCCAAGAGCCGCAGGTGCGTCTCCTCTCCCTCCTCGCTCAGCACGCCACGGTGCGCTCGAGCCTCGAGCTGACGCACATCATTGCCCTCGCTCGCAGGGAGCGCACGCCCAAGGACGAGAACGTCATTTCGCTCGTCCTGCACGTCTTCCGCAACCTCGCCTACCTCGTCGACCGCCACTCGACGTCGACCTCGGCCGCCGCCGTCGAGGACTCGTCGCTCCAGTCCGACATGGTCGTCGCCTTCCAGCGCGAGGGCGTCCTCGACCTCCTCCTCGCCATGTCGTCGCAGGCCGACTCGAACGACTACGCGCCTTGGAACATGGTCGTGCTCGACATCCTCCACCTCGTGTACCGCGGCGTGCGGCCCGAGGAGCTCATGGTGCCCGAGGGCAAGGTCGAGCAGAACCGCCTGCGCCAGATGCTCGATCTCGAGGCGCGCCAGTCCGAGAACGCGTTTGGGCTCAAGGGATCGAGGCACTCGCGCTTCGGCACCACGATCGCCGTCCAGTCGGTACGTCCTCTCTCCCTGTCCTTCTCTTCGTGCCGGCACTGCGTCTCGCTCCCGGCCGTCCCTGACGCTCCTCGACGTCGTGCACGTCCCGCAGAACGGCAAGAAGTACATCCTTCACAAGCAGTCGACGCTCGCCGAGGGCCCCGAGAAGACGCTCGACAAGATCAAGAAGACCAAGGTCAAGAAGCTGCGCCAGGAGGACGACCTCGCCCCGCCGTCGCAGCTTCGGTCCGAGGCGATCGGCGTGCTCGCGCAGACGAGCAGGCGCTTCGTCGAGTCGGCCTTCAACCGTGCGTCGCTCGTCCCCTCTCCTGCGCCTCCCGATCCCGATCCGGCCTTCCTCAGCTCCGACCCTGACGTTCCGCACCTCGCCGCGCAGCCTTCTTCTCGTCGGTCCTGCGCGACATCCGCATGGAGCGCATCAAGGTCCGCGAGTCGGACACGGTCCGCTTCCTGTACCTGACGGCCTTCTTCCTCGAGTTCTTCCTTCTCGTGTACCGCGACGACGAGAAGCGCGGCATCTCGCACCTCGACGACGAGCACGGCCACGACTTTGGCATGGTCGCCGAGATGACCGAGCCGCACGCCATCGGGTTCGTCACGCTGAGGATGAAGACCGCGCTCGAGGAGAAGGTGCGTCGGCGCTCTCTTTTCCTGCCTCTCGTCGTCGTCCTGCGCGCCGGTCCTCGACTGACGCCACTTCTTTCTCCTTGCCGCCGCAGCCGCCGTTGTGGACCGACCTGCACGCCGGCGTCGAGTGCTTCACCCAGATTGTGCATCCCCCTCGGCTGGCTCTCCTCTCGTGAGCCCGAACTGACCTAGCACTCGTCTCTCTTCGCGCAGCTGCTCGTCATCGAGGCGCTTCAAGCCACCGGCAACCAGGACCACATCGACGTCGCCGAGATCCTCCAGAACAAGCTGTACTACGAGGCCGACACGCTCGACATGGTCGTCTCGCTCGTGACGCGCTACAACGGCCAGTCGTACAAGTGCGTCGCTCGTTCTCTCCTCTACACTGCCACCGAACCGACGCCGCAGAGCGAGAAGGTGTCAGGAAGCTGACGAGCTCGTCGTGCTCGCACGCAGGTACCTCGACGCCGTGCTCAACCTCGCCTACACGCTCCTGCGCATGCTCGAGAAGTACTCGAAGAGCAAGTCGTACATGTACGTGCGCAAGAAGAAGGCCAAGAAGGCGGCGAGCAAGAAGAAGAGTGCGTCGCTCGCCCCCCTCTCCTCCCTGCCGCCTCAACCTGCCTCGTGGAGCTCGTCACTGACGACTGCACCTCGCAGAGCCTGACGGCGCCGACGAGAACGAGGGAGACGGGCTCGGCATGGACGGCGGCGAGGACGAGGAGGAGCTCGAGGTCGAGAGCGGCACCGTCTCGTTCGGCGAGCACGCGTTCCAGTTCGAGAAGTTTGAGCAGGTGCGTCTTCCCTTCCTCACCCTCTGGCTCGCTCTTCCTCAGCAGCAGGTCCTGACGATGCCTGTCGCAGCGCTTCGCCGACGAGTCCGTCCTCGCAACGTGCATGGTCCACCTCGAGTCGTACAAGACGTACCGCTCGCCCGAGCAGATGAAGCGCATCGTCGCCCTCATGCACCGCCAGGCCGTCAAGGCAAAGTCCGAGGGCCTCTTCTACAAGGTGCGTCGTCGTCGTCGTCGTCGTCGTCTCGCAGCCGCCCTGCCGCAAGCCGCGCACTGACCCTCCCGCCCTTCCGCCGCTGCAGCCGACCGTCCTCGAGCTCTTCCGCCGCATCATGGAGGACCGCGACATCACCGACGCGCGCGAGGGCCCCAAGCTCGACCTGCGCAAGCTCATCGAGTTCATCCTGCGCAAGTTCTTCAAAGCCGTCCAGGACCACCCTTTCCTCCTCCTCGAGGTGCGTCCCCCTTTCCCTCCTACGGCTTCCCTCTTGGCCGTCGAGTACTTCCACGACCAGCTGCTGATGCTGGGACGATGCGCGCAGTGCTTCTACCCCAAGACCAAGACGCAGCTCGGCAAGATGCGCCTCGGCGAGGCCGACCCGTACGGCGACAGCGACGACGACTCGCTCATCTACAAGGTGCGCCGCCTGTTTCGCTCCCCCTTCAACGCACTCTCAAGTCTCGAGAGTGGAGCTGACGTTCTTGTGCCGCTCTCTCGCACGCAGGCCAAGAAGATCGGCGAGGTCGAGGTCGCGCCCGGCTTCTCGCACACTCAGCAAATCGGCATCGCCATCGCCTGCTTGGTCGAGGCCGGCGACGACAAGCTCATCGACCTCATCAAGAGCGTGCGTCGCTCTCTCGCAGTCCTGTACCGCTGCTGCCGAGCCCGCGCACTGATGCCGCTCGGACCTCCTGCAGCAACTCGTCCTCGCCTCGGCCGCCCGCACCGAGGTCGTCCTCACGGTCGACGGCCTTCCCGACGCAGACTCTCTCGCAGACGTGGAGACGGACGAGGCCATGCGCGAGAAGGCGGCGCAGCTCAAGGGTCCGTCGTCCGAGGCCGTTGCGCTCTTCGTCCCGCACGCGGTCGACCTCGGCGACGACGAGGGCGTCAAGGAGGCGGCGACGGTCAACGCACACTTCAAGCTCCTCATGCGCCTCTTGAGCTGGGAGAGCAGCGACGGTGCGTCCCTCTCTCTGTCGCCGTCGTGCTTTGAGTGAGTGCCTCGGCTGACCCTGCTCCTCCCTCGCTCTCCCTCGCTCGCAGCTCCCGAGTCGGGCCAGCTCGTGTGGCACATCCCCGCATCGCTCGTCCCCTCGAAGCTCGATGGCGACCTCAAGATCGTCGACGACTTCCTCCTCGACCCGGTCGACCCGCAGAACGGCAAGTCGGCCGCCGAGCTCCTGCGCAAGCAGCGCAAGAAGCCCGTGCGCCGCAAGCGCAAGATCGCGAGCGAGGACGAGATGGAGATCGGCGAGGACGGCGAGGTTGTTGTCACGGCCAAGGAGAAGAAGAAGCGGCAGGCCAAGCGCAAGGAGGAGGAGCAAGCCTACAAGTCGGCGCAGTTTGTGCGTCCCCTTCCTTCCCTCGCAGCCAGGCCGTCGCTGTATGTCAAGCTGATGCTCTTTCGCCGCCCTGCAGATCACCGACACGGACGACGAGGGCGACGAGGATGGCGACGCCGCCTTCTTTGCCCGAGAGGCTGCTGTGCGTCCGACTCTCTCGCCGTCCTTCTCGCCCACGAGAAAGCGTGCTGACCTTCTTCGTCATTGTCATTGTGTACAGCTGCGCGAGAAGCTCAACGCCGGCCAGATCTCGACGGCCCTCGACGCCGGGTCCAAGAAGAAGAAGGTCAAGAAGGCCGCCACCACCTCGTCGTCCAAGCGCGCCGCCTCGCCGACCGACTCACTCGACTCGTCGCCGCCTCCAGCGGCCAAGAAGGGCGCTGGGCGGCGCGGCAAGGGCAAGGAGAAGGCGCGCAAGGTGACCAACTTCAACCCGGCCGCCGTCAGCGACGTCGAGGACGACGACGACCTCGTCAACGACCTGCGCAAGGAGGCCGGCAAGACCAAGGCGTCGGCTCCTGCGGTGGACGGCGACGAGCGCGACGGCATGGTCGACGACGACGAGTCGTCGGCAGCGCCGTCGTCATCCGGCTCGCGAGGATCCGGGAGGAAGCGTGCGGCGTCGGCGTCGTCCGATACCTCGGCGCCGGCACAGGCAGCCGGTGACGTCGTGAGCGAGGACGATGAGCGTGTCGGGGCGGTGTCGCAGGCCGCCAAGAAGCGGCGGGTCATCGTCGACTCGGACGAGGACTGAGGAGCTGTTCGTTCTTCCCTCCCCCTCTCCCTCATTCCCTGCCTTCCCTCCTCGTGCACCTTCGTAGTATCTTGTTGCCAGTTTGTATCTTGTTCTTCTGTCTGCACGTGCTGGCCCGCCATCTTCGCGCAAGCGGAGAAGAGGCTCGAGCGCTCTGCTCGAGCACACGGTCGAGCGAGCACTTGCCGGAATGGTTTGGGATTATCGGTTCGTCGTCGCATCAGCGAAAAAGCGCGCGCTTCTTCCTCCTCCTCCTGCTCGAGCACACGGTCGAGCGAGCACTTGCTGGAAGGGTTTGGGATTATCGGTTCGTCGTCGAGTACACGTCTCGATAGGGCCATCGGGCTCTGCAACGTCGAGAAAGAGCGAGTGCCACCAGCGAAAAAAGCGCGCGCTTCCTCCTCCTCGCCCGCAGGCTGCGTCCACGAGCGTCCTCGCTGAGCCTTCCGCTGTGGAGCGCAGGAGCTGTTCGCTCGGACAACTCCTCGCTGAGGCCTGGTGTGCTTGGCTCGGTGACGCCCTGCTTGCGGATCAGCTACAGCAGCGCTGCGCAACTCGGCCTTCCCAAGTCGGAGCAGATCCCGCGAGAGCGCTCGCAGGCACGCGCGCTCGTTCACAGCGTCTCTAGCCCGCTCGAGACGCTCTGAAGAAGTGGCCGAGCAGCATAGGCTAGACAGGAGAAAAGCCAGCCCTGCGCTCGTCCTCCTCGTCTGTGCCGACGCCGGCCCGAGCGGCCGGGGACCGTGCGCAGAGGCGCACAACACCTCTCGAGATGCGCGCTCTGGCGCAGCTTACTGCACCCGCTGACCTCTCGCAAAAAAGCTCTCGTTCGAAGGCTCGAGAGGAGGTCGTTCAGAGAAGAGGGAGGGCAAGTCGAGTGTCCTTGCAGGTCCGAACGAAGGGGAAGGTCGTCATCGAGAGCGTCCATGGAGGAAGGGAAAGAATGTCGACAGGCGTGAGAAGGGAGGAGAGAGGGGAGGAGGGGAGCGAAGGAGCTATTAAAGGGCAAGCGGAGGGTATGCAGGATGAGGAGGGACAGGACCGAGTGCGATGCGGACGGAGCGCGAGGAGGAAAGTGTCCATGACGAAGAACGAGGGAGAGGGAAGAGAGAGAGGTTGACGTTCGACTCGCTCACGCCGCCCCGCCGCCGAACGAGTGCCTCGGCGGGGCCGCGCCGGGCGGCAGGTGCCCGCCCGAGCTGCTGCCCGAGTGCCCGCTCGTCGACTCGCCGTACCAGCTGTCGGTCGCACCTGGTCCGCCGCCGCTCGCCGACGACGGGACCGAGCTGCCCTGCGTCGAAGGGCGGCTCGCGCGGCGCGAGTGGCGCTGCACGACCCGGACGCCCTCGCCGGTCGAGGCAGGGACTGGGCCGACGTCCGACAACGAGACGCCGCGCCGAGGCGGACGAGGCGAAGGCGGGTTGGCGAACGGGTTGTTGCTCGCAAATGCCTGCGGCGGCGGCGACGAGAGGGGCGACGAGCCGTTCGAGGTCGACGCCGAGCCCGACGCGATGCCGGGCGGCGGGAGGAGCGCCTCGGGCTCGTTCGAGTAGAACTGCGACACCGAGTCGGTCGGCGGCGAGTGCTGGTACAGGATGGGGCGGTCCGCCTCGTCGTCGTACCCGGCGTCGTGGAAGGACGGGTAGTCGTGCGCGCCTCGTGGAGGGGCCGCACCGCGCTGCACCGGCTGCGCCATGCCGCGGCCTGCGCGATCGAGGCTCGCGTCGGACGAGGCGGGCGAGATGTTGGCGGCGGGCGCGAGCGGCGCCGGGAGCGAGAGCTCGGTCGGGTACCGCGCGCTGTGTGGCTGCGCCGAGTCGGTCGTGTCGGTACTCGAGAGGATCGACTGGCGGTGACTCGCAGGGCGACCAGGAGAGCCGCCGCGGTACGACGGGCCGGCATGCTGCTCGATGCCGTACATCGAGTCGCGCGAGTGCGTCGCCGACTTGTACCGACGGTCGCGCTCCCAGTCGGCCCAGCGCTTCATGGCGATGTGCGACGAGTCGAAGTCGCCCTCCTTGGCGCTATGGTCGTGCTTGCCCGTCTCGCCCTCGACTTGACGTGTCGCGCCCCAGGAAAACTGCGAGAGTGTATCAGGGCGTCAGCGACGTCCACCAAGAGGCTGTGCAGAAGGAGAGGAGCGAGACGCACGTCGTCAAAGTGCGTGAAGGCGTAAACGGGCAGGATGAAGTTCCAGACCGGGAGCGAGACGAGCTGCAGTAGGAGAGAGACGTCAGCGGGCGAGACGGGCTGGGTGAGCGACGAGGGGAACGAGGTGACGCACGTAGATGAGCATCCAGCCGAGGTAGGCCTGTGGAAGGAGAGGGTAGAGAGAGTCAGAATCTCGCTCGAGCAAGAGGCGAGAGGGAGAGAGGGGGACGCACGAAGCGGCGCGAGGTGACGACGATGAGGATGGCCGGGATACCGAGGATGAGGGCGAGCAGGACGAGCGAGACGACAGGCTTGACGGTGCCGGGGATGATGGCGACGACGATGAGGTAGAGCGTGAAGGCGATGGCGGCGGGGAGGACGAGGGTGCCGGCGAGCTCCATGAAGACTGTGCGAGGGTGAGGCGGTTCGAGCGTCAGCCGACGAGGTCCCGTACGCTGCGCCCGAGGTCTCGCTGAAGACGAGAGGAAGAGAGGGAGGAAGGGTGACGCACTGACGAAGCGCATGCTGAAGCAGAAGACGCCGCACAGGTCGGGGACGACGATGAGCTCGAACAGGTTGTGGACGGTCGAGTTGATCCAGCGACGGCGCTGCGACAGGAGGATCGAGAACGTGTCGGGGACGATCGTCTTGCAGACGGCTTGCGGGCAGAACATCATCTTGCGGCGGGGGAACGTGCGCAGCATGAGGGTCGACAGGTACCGGTCCTCGCCGAGGAGGAGCAGGTTCTTCTTGTGCAGCGTGTCGACGACGTTCTCCGAGTAGTGCTGGACGATGTCGGGGTTGGCGAGGATCGGGACCCAGTAGCCATCGCCGCCCTTGGGCGCCTTGATGCGGTACATCGAGAAGCACCCGGGCAAGCACGTGACGCCGCCGAACATCGACTCGAACGCCTTGGTCTGGTGGTGCGACACGTAGTACCTGCAGGGCAACGACAAGAGTCAGCGACGGGACGACGAGTCGAGGAGAGGGACGAGGGAGAGACGAAGCAAGAGGGAGAGGGACGCACTCGAAGACCTGGATCATCGTGACCCACGAGTCGCTCTTGTTGGCGATCTTGGTCTCGCCGCACAGGCCCATGATCTCGGGGTCGTTGACCATGCACGCCGTCATGCGGCTGACCGAGTCGGGGAAGACCTTGGTGTCGGCGTCGACCATGAGGACGAGCTCGTACTTGTCGGGGGAGACGCCCGTCGCACGCCACAGCGAGTTGAAGAACTCGTACTCGAACGTCGTCATGCGCTCGTCGAACATGACCTTCTGGAGGAAGCTCATGAGGACGATCTGCGAGTCGCGCTTGCCGCGGTTGCCCGGCTTGGCGTCGTGCGCCTCGGCCGGATTGCCGACCTTTGCGACGAGGAGCATCGGCACGCGCTGCTGCTTCGAGCGCTCGACCGTGTTGTCGTCGTACGCGTAGAAGCCGGCGTAGACCTTGGCCATGTTGTGCCGCTTGTGGCCGTCGGCGATGGCGACGTACGAGTACGACTCGACCTCGGCCGGCGCGACGACGAACTCCTTCATCATGCCGAGCACGATCTCGGGCGTCGTGAGCTCGTTGCCCGAGCCCTTGACCATGCCGTCGGCGATGACGAGGATCGTCTTGTGCGAGTTCGGGTAGTCGGTCGTCGAGAGCGAGTCGAGCGTCGTGCGCAGGCCCTCGACCGACTCGGAGTAGGCCGTGACGAGGAGGAGGGCGTGCGCGAGCGGGTAGTTGAACGGCTCGAAGTCGGCCGACGGCTGGGCGACGACGTCGCCGAGCGGGAACGGGCACGCGCCCATGGCGCCCTCGGACGCCGAGGTGCCGCCGTTACCGCGCGCCGCGAGGCCGTCGAGCGTGAAGGACGACATGGGCAGGCTCGTCGAGCTGCGCGAGGCGCGCGGCGTGCCGGGCGACCCGGGCGGCGAGTTGCGCATGCCGGCGCCGAGCATGCCCTTGCGCGACAGCGAGCCGTCGGCGCCCTTGCCGCCGCCGCCGCTCGTGCCGCCGGCCTTGAGGAGGTCGGTCTTGGAGTAGCGGCTCGTCGTCGGGAGGACCGACTTCTTCTGGAGCTTGTTCGGCCCGCCGGCGCCGCCGCCTGCGCCGCCTTGCTGCGACTTGGGCACGCTCGGGCGGTACCGCGCCGGCGCCGGGCGGTAGATGTCGTCGGTCCAGTTCTCGATTTCGGCGGCGCGGGCGCGGCGCTGCTCGTACGTCTCGTCGGGGAACTTGCCGATCTTCCACGAGAGGAACCAGCCGAACATGACGGCCATGAGGAACCGCAGGAGGACGACGCCGATGATGACGACGAGCGAGACGTAGAGGACGACGTCGGACGCGACGCAGCCGAACGTGACCGAGTCGACGAAGCCGACCCGGATCGTGTCGACGAGGCACTCGGCGACGTCGCGCTGGCCCGAGTTGACCATGAGCGACGTGATGTCGCGCCCGGTGAACGAGTCATTCGTGCCCGACTTGAGGCTGTCGAAGATGGTCGGGTACGCGACCTGGGACGAGTCGAGCCAGTTGAGGAGCGAGAAGTCGAGGACGGCTCTGCGAGGCGAGGCGCTCGTCGTCAGCTGCAGGCTCTCACTCGCTCTTGCGTCGTGCACAGCGTCGAGCAGAGGGTGGAGAGGGAGGGGGGAGACGAGACGCACCCGTCGTACACCGCGAGGTTGCGGCTCGAGTTCTTGAGGTCGTCCCACTCGAAGTAGACCTGGCCGAGCGACTTGAGCTGGCTGAACTGGACGCGCGCGTCGGCCTGCGTGTGGCACATCGTGCCCTCGGCGTAGTCGGTGAGGTTGCGGACGCTCGTGCCGTGCTGGTCGTACAGGTTGCAGGGGAAGTACCACCCCATCTCGTCGCCGTTGTGCGTGATGCCGGTGCGCGCGGCGGGCGTGATGATGCCGAGGCACTTCTGGTTGACCTTCTGAAACAGGAACGAGCCGTCCTTGCCGCCGGCGTTGAAGATGTCGTACAGCGGGTTCGAGCCCTCGGAGATGCCGGCCGCCGCCGGGTGCCGGAACCCGTCCATGTCGTAGTTGAAGCCGTGGAAGATCATCGAGCCCGTGTCGATGTCGCCGGCGCGGTACCGCAGGGCGGGCGTGCCGCACACGGTCTGGGTGAAGCCGAACGTGAGGAAGCCGACGAAGGCCATGGCGAGCGCGATGATGCTGAGGAGGCCGATCTTCTCGCGCCATGCCGACTGGCGGTCCTTGGTCTTGAAGCCTGGTGGGTGCGGGAGGGAGAGAGTCAGCGCTCGGACCTCACGAGAGGAAGAGGGGGGAGCGAGCGCGAGAGGGAGAGGAGGACGCACCGAAGCACTTGAGCAACGGTGCCGGGAAGCACGCCGTGAGGATGCGGCAGTAGATCATCCATGCGCCCATGGGCGGACCGGCGGCCTGCTGCTTGGCCTTCTGCCCGCGCTCGTACGCGCCGCCGGCGTGCGCGTTCTTCTTGCCGAGCTTGCCGCCGCCGACGCGGCGCATCGTGCCGCCGCGCTTGAACAGGTTGACGCCCGTCTCGTTGGCCATGCCCTCCTCGCGCGCGAGGATGCTCTTGCCGCGCCGGAGCGTCGTCGAGCCACTCGCCGACGGCTGCGCCGCCGCCGCCGCCGAGCCGCTCGGACCGGCGCCGCCTGCGCCCGGCGGGAGGGCGTGCGGGTGCGGGTACGTCGACGCCGACGCGGCTGCGGCGCCGCTCACCTCGGCGGGGCCGACCGGGTGGAGCAGGCCCGCGGCGGCCGAGTGCCCCGTGCGCGAGACGGCGGCCGTGCCGCGGCCCTCGGCCTCCATGGCGGCGGCGTGCTGGCGGTAGTTGTACAGGCGGTGCGACTCGTCGACGCGCTCGCGGTCGGGGCGCACGAGGGAGCGCTTGCGGCGGAAGTCGGCGCCCGAGTTGGCGGCCGACATGCCCGGGGTCGCCGCGAACGACGACGACGAGGCGGCGGTGCCGCCGGCGGACCCGGGGACGGCGAGCGACGACGAGTAGCCGACGAGGGGCACGTTGGCCTGGCTCGCCGTGTCGTTGTAGACGGACGCGGCGCCTGCGCCGTCGTGGCGCGAGAACTGGACCTTGTGGCCTGGGAGGCTGTCGACGGCGCTCTTGGTCGAGTAGGCCGAGTCGTACCCGGGCGACGGCATGCCCGGTCGCGGTGCACCTTGCGGCGATGCCGTGCCGAGGTAGGGTCGCGCTGCCGCCCTGTCGGGGCGGTGAGGCGGATCGTCTCGCGGGGGGCGATCGGACGGCGCCATCGAGCTCGACGCTCGTCGGGGGGAGGGGAGGGCGGCGAGAGGGGGCTAGGTCGATGTGCTGGTTCTAGTCGAGTGCCACTGGTCGTCGCTGGCTGGCTGGCGCGTCGAGGGGCCGAGTTGCGAGTGATGGGGAGGAGACGAGCGCAGGACGAGGCGGCGCGAGAGGAGGGGTGAGGGGCGGGTCGTAGTCGTGAGTCGGTCGGGTCGGTGGGCTGCTGCAGTCGTGCTCGACGTCGCCCTGGGCACCGCGGAGCAGTGAGCGCACGCGGACGAGGCTCGAGGCAACCAGCTCTCCGCGCCTCCCACCTCCTCCTCGGCGCTCGGTGTTTGAGCGTCTCGCAAATTGGCTTCCTCTCTCGCAGCTTCGACACAAGGTGCGCTACAATCGCCTTGCTTTCGCATCCGAGGCGACCCCGAGCAACAGCTCTCGCCGCCTCGACGAGCTTGCTCCCTCTCCGACAGCTCCCTCGCACGCGCATCTGTCACAGACGAGCTGTACTGCACCCGCACCCGCATCTACTGCTGCAGCCCGACCGTCTCCATCCCGGCGAGCTTCATCTTGACCGCCACCTCGAGCAGGTAGTCGAGGCACTCGGCTTGTCCTGCGCGCGCCGGGCAAAAGAGGTCAGCGACGACGAGAGCGGCGAGCTGTGCAAAGAGGAGGGAGGGGCGCACCTTTTGCGCGCTCGGCATCAGGGCCCCACGAGTAGGTGCCGTGTCGGCGGACGAGCACAGCGGGCTGCAGGGAGGAGGGAAGAGGGACGAGGAGGTCGGGTCAGCTGAGGTAGGAGGACGACGAGTTGACGAAGGGCGACGACGCACGGCGTCAGGGTACTTGCGCATAGCCTGCGTGCAAGTAGAAGCACCGTCAGCGACAGGAAGGAGAGAAAGAGAGGCTCGCAGGAAGCGGCGAGTCGCTCGAGACGAGCTCGTCCAAGAAGAAGAAGACGCACCTCCTCGAGTCCCTCTCGCAGGTCCTCCTCGTCGGGCGTGTTCTCGATGATGGGGATGACGAGCGTGTCGAGGTAGCTCATGGCCGTGCCCGTGCCGCCGTGCCGCATGCCCTTGATCATCTCCTGGTGCGAGATGCGGAACTCGTTGCCGGGCCACAGGAGCGTCGTCATGACGGCGTGCTGCGAGTGCGTCTGCAGGGCGCGCGAGAGCGAGTCAGCTTATGCAGGTGCAGGGGAGGGATGGACAGGAGGAAGAGGGACGCACGTGGATGCAGGCACCGGCGTTGCGCAGGTCGTAGGCATTGTAGAACAGGGGCGTGCACGCCGACTGCTTCAAGGGCTTGTGCACCGGCCACCGCAGGAAGTCGCGCTCCTTGAGCGTCAGGACGAAGAGGTCCCGCGGCTCGATCTTCTCCTTCTGAACGCCGCTGGGCGCGAGGTAGACGTTGTCGCTGCAGGGGGTGGGTGGTCGAGCGTCAGCGGGGCTCGCCCAGACCCCCCCCCCAGGCGGGTTCGAGAGGAAGCGGACGCACCCGCTGCGAATCGAGATGCCTCCTCCAGTGCCCGTGACCCAGCCGAGGGTGTAGAAGCCGCGGCACAGCTCGGGGATGAGGAAGGCCGGGTGAGTCGGGTCGTCGCGGTGCTCGATGAGCGAGTGGTCGTTCGGGTGGTCCGGGTCGGTGGGTGGTGCGAGACTGTAGGGAGCGACGAGGGTCAGCATCCGGGCTCGGGAGGCTCGGCACGACGAGCGAGAGCTGCTCGCGGAGGAGGAGACGAGGGACGAGGGACTCACACCATGTCTGCAGAGCGCGCGCGGCCGAGGGGAGAATGGAGACCGAGGGAAAGGTCAGTGAATGCGTCTGAGCCGCCCAACAGAGGCCCTCGAGGTGCTGCTGGACCAGAGAAGGCCCGGACGGGAGGCCTGGGCGATGAAGTCCGAGGACGACGATGTAAAGCTCTGCTCGCTGTGCGATGGCGGGTGGGAGCTCCGAGATGGACTCACTGTATATGTATGCCGCTGGAAAGCCTGACCGAGCTGTAGAAGAGGACGAGGACGAGGTGGACGAGGAGGAGGAGATGGCGACCCGCGGCTTCCCTCTCGACCACTCCTCCCGCCTGCACTGCTGCAC
>Ga0308160_10003586_pt1 | contig 17382 bp, 29 predicted proteins | sample PhyFR1_FD_201036 | JGI IMG/M metagenome (GOLD analysis project Ga0308160, IMG submission 201036) | Phyllosphere microbial communities from UC Gill Tract Community Farm, Albany, California, United States - DLSLF.R1 | ecosystem: Host-associated > Plants > Phyllosphere > Unclassified | place: USA...
GTCAGCGCGTTGACAGAAGTTGAGAGGACTTTTTCAAAACGAGCGAATCTTTCCTTCCGACCCCATCTTCGACAACAATCTACAGCGATAGACGCACACTCAGAAGGTACATTGATCTCTGAACTTGCCTCCACAAGAGTGCTAGATCCTTACGGCACCGTCATCACTTCAAAAGTCGACTTCATCAAAACGTCGGGTTCATCGAGCAAGGAAACTCTCGACACGCCTTGCGGAGGGCCCTAGGTTAACTGGGAAGGATATGAGATTGTAGCAGACCCATCAGAGCCTTTCAGTAGCTGACCATCTGCTTTCTTCGTCCACAGTCGCTTCCCCTCTTCCTTTCCCCTCACTTCCTCCCTCTACCATGCCTCCCAAACCTAAAGGATTGAAAGCATCGAAACGTGCAGCTCCCTTCGACCCATCCTCTCTCCCCTCCGATTCCACTCCCTCCACTTCAACTTCAACTTCCTCAGAACGAACTTATCCCCTCGACGAAGACTGCTTAACCCTCTCCGACTTATTCGAACTCCGACTCACAGTCCTCGAGATTCTTTACCCTTTCCCAACCGATCTCACTTTCGCCCATCTCGACCCAGAGAAACTAGATGAAGCTAGATCATTCTTACGAGGGATTTTGCATGGTTGTGCCGTCCTAGAACAATACGTCAAACAAGGGGATTACGGTAAAGTATGTGAGAGGGATCAGGAGGGGAACAGGAGCGATGAGAAAGTCAAGGAGAGGCGAAAAGAAGCAGGAAAAGAGAAATTGCAAGCACTCGGATTAGGCGAGGAGGCGGATCCCGAGTCTCTCATCCTCTACTTACAAGCATGGAGTCTGCATCATCTAGGTGAGATTTTTGAGGACCCGAAGGAGGAGATCAAGACAGCAGCATTGAAGTTAGGAGGACCTTCAGGAAACAAGAAACGGAAAATCGACTTGAGCGAGCCGAGAACGAAAGTCGAATGGCTCGAGGCAGGTCACGCAAAGTACGAATTGGTTCACGACGGACTCGGTGCAGCGTGGGAGGAACACGACGAAGCGAATTTCATGATCATGTCTCTCGTTGGAGCTGATTTCATGCGTTGCAAGCTCTCTCTCGCTCAATGTTACCTCGACGAACCAGAACGATCGAAAGGAGTCGACCTATCGAAGGGATCGGGATGGGCGGAGATGCTCGAAAGACCTGTGGGATGTCAATGGGCAATCGGGATCAACAATATCGACGATGTCGAGGACGACGATTGTGTTCTCGCTCAATTACGCAGTTGGACTCAGTGGATCTCTTTCCATGAACGGAACTCGTTGAACGAAGGATCTGACTGGGAGGACAAATTCAAAGAAACGAAGGAAAAGGGACGAGGAGATTTGGCAAGATTCGAACGATCGATCGAGGTCTTTACGGAGAGTGCGATTGAGGACGCGATCGACGACGTACAGAAATGGAGGAACGACCGAGCTGCGGAACAGCTTGAACTTTGGAGGTGGCTCAGAGACGTGATCGTTGCGGATCTGAGAATGGCCAAATTCGTTACGATGGAGGACGCTATCGAAACCAAGTACCGACCAGAGGATGAAGACCAAGAAGAAGATGAGGAGGAGGTAGAAGTGAAAGAGTTACCGATGGATGCAGAAGATGTCAAACTCGTCAAGAAAGCTAGTCAAGAGGGTAAGTCTGCAGTCCTCCCTTCTCTCTTCTCTAGCTTCATTGACACTTTGTTGTCGCTCGTAGCTATCGACGCACTCCGGGAGACTATCACTTCTTTCGCTGAGCTACCAGCTTCTGTCGCTCATCCTTCTGGAAAAGATACTCAATATCGCAAAGTGCGTCTCGCTCTCGTTTCCTCCAAAAATTTGATCTCTCGCTGACAGTCTCTCAACGATGATAGCTCGAGGAAGTATTACTCATCTCTTCAGCACTTGTCAACCCCTCAGACGAAGAAGCGACGCAACAGATCGAGGAGGAAATCGAGAAAGTCAGGAAAGAGGGAGGTCTTGAAGAGAGCGAGGAAGATAGGGACGACGCCGAGGGTGATGTTGCGGAGGAGGTGAAGTAGATGTCGGAGTGGAAAGCAGGTTCTTTCTGTTCGCCAAGGTGAGCGAGAGTGTGAGATTTGTCGAAAGCAACGTCTCGACGCTATGCTCTGCGTCCTCTCTTCTGCCTCCTCTTCTCTCTCTCTTTCTCCTTTCCCCCCTACTCTCTCTCGACAACCTCGCCAAAATTGGATTGCGATTCGGAAAGTCCGGACAGCTCACGCCTCCTCAAATTTTTCTCTCCCTCTCCCTCTTTTCTCCCCATATTTTCTCAACGAACGACTTCTGCTCACCTCGAAATGCCAAAGCAACGTCGCAAGCACCCAGAACACAAGCGCGGAGTCCCTTCATCTGCTCCTCGACTCAAGACCTGTTGTGAAACAGCTTCTTCAGGTCCTCTCCCTTTTCACTACAACGATGCAGTCAAGGATCCTCACAAATGTATCAAGAAGGTAACAGCAGCCGTCTGTAAGCCTCGTCTTCCCTATCTCGTTGCGAGGTGACTTTGGAGTCTGATCGAGGACTTTGTTTGATTGTTAGGGGAGGAAATACAGGAGAAGATCATGGACAGGACTTATGTTCAAGGCAAAGTAGACAATTATGACGATTCTTACACTCACTCTACGCTTCTTGGTGAGCTCTTCCAGCGACGCGAAGAAGACGAAAAGCTGATTGTTTCGCAATCTCGAGCAGATGAACACTATCTCTCAAGTCTCTACTTCAAAGGAGTACAAGTTGCAAGGCTTCATCGAGATATCGCGAAGATCGTACTCGATTCGCGTAGTCAAGCACTCAAATTCGAAGTCCTTTGGCAAAAACTCGCTCAAGAAGAAAGGAAATCTATCGTTCTCAACGCACTCGAGAACGCTGAAGCAACGACGGTAGCATTTGGACCATTACATCGACGCTAGTATGTTCGAATCGTTTTCTCATGTCTGTTGACTATTCATTGTTTTGTGACTATGATAGCTGTCCCGATCTTACGATTTCGTCTCTCGCTGTCGAAAACAACGGTCGCGGTTTCGTCGAACTTATCCGTCAGATCACTCGCTCAGCTATACACTTCAACAAAGCAGAAGATTACCTCTCAATCCTATGTCAAGCTTTCGAAGGCTATTACGAAATCAACTTCAAAGGTCAAGATTTAAGCTTGCCACTCTCGAGGTCGAAGAGGAGTTGGCAAACAATGCAACAACATGGTGAGCATACGCGCGTTTCCTGCTCACCCCGATTCAATTGACTAACACGTCTCTCGCCTACTAGAACGAAACCACTTCATCGCAATCTTCGCTCTCTCCGTTCTCAAGACGATCGTGAGCCACACCTCACCTGAGCGAATCACTGATACTCACACCTGCTGTAATCTTCCAGAGTTTTGTTTCCGAATCATTTCTACCAGCAGTACTCGTCAAGAAACCTTGCAACATCCACCACTGCGATAGGCACGAAATTCGAGGGGCCTTCGTCGTTCCTACTACATGCCCATGCGGACCTTGTCAGACTCTCATGAAGGAAGCTTGTACTACCTGTCGACGTTAAATTGAGGAGATTGACGACTCAGATTCAACCAAGTTCTTGTATTGCGAAAAATGGTGAGCTTGTGCTTTGTTTCGAGGTTCCGCCACTGCTGACCCGCGAGTCTCGACTGCAGCAAGACGACAGAACCTTCCTACAAAGTACCCTATTGTAGTCAAGATTGTCAGAAGCAAGACTGGAAGGCAGGAAACCATCGTCGTTATTGTGGACAGAAACTCACCGAACTCGCTCTTCCTCCTTCCGGATGGTCCACTCCTCCTTCTGTCCCTCCTTCCAGCCTTCCTCTACAATACTATCACTACGATCGTCGACTTCGCTCAACACCTCATCTCTGCCCGAACCCTCACCTCTGCGCTCACGAACCCGACGAAAAAGCGATTTATCACTTCTTCGCGAGCGACTTCATCTTCCAAGACTCCTCATCTTCTGAAGAGGTATTCAATCATTCAATGCTCGATGTCGTACGAGTCATGCTCACTCCGTCTCGGAAACACCTCGAACCTTTACTTTTCGATGCGATCGCAACGAGGAAAGAGGAAACCATCAAAGCTTTCATCTCGAGTCTCATCTCACTCACTCTCGATCGTCCTGGCGGCTTCAAGGATCCGACTCTCCATCTCGCTGCTGAATGGGAGATTGAGGTTGGGAGAATCCGAGAATGGGTCGAGGAAGGGTCGAGAGAAGCAGCTGAGGCAGGAAAGATGGACAGCTTGGAAGAAGGTGTCGAGATGTTGAAGGAAGATTGAGAGGGATCAGCTTGTACGCTTGTTTTACGCTTGACTTGAAGGTGCGAACAATGCGAAACTTTCGCAATTCCAGCTTTTTTTTCTTTGCCTTCACCACGGGAATCGACTTTTCCCTTCCAGTACGATATATCATACGAGGGACTTACTCTATCGCTCTCGTTCACAATCAGATCGAAAAACTGCGAGAATTGCGAGGTTTTTGATTCGCTGTTGGAGGATCTTCGATGGGGAGAATTTTTGGAGTCGATGACGGACTCCCCACTTTCTCCTCCTCCTCGTCTTCTCTCTTCCCCTTTCACTCTTCATTAGCCTATCTGCAGCAGATAGCGTATGCTCAGCTTGTTCAAACCTACAACACTTCAACGCTTTACTCGATCAACTTTCAATCGTTCAACTCTATTCAGAATGTCTTCCTCAACTGTTCGTGTAAAGGTCGGATCAGTGGATATGCTTCAAGATGGAAAGATGAAGGAAGTACCTTTCCCCAAGGAGGACTCTGAATCAAAGATCTTGCTGTCAAAGGTGAGTTCAAATCTCATCGAGATCGTTTCCTTTCGGTCCGATCTGAACTGACTTGAACTCTCTCGAGCATAGGTCAAGGGAACGTACTACGCTAACAGCTCGAAGTGTACTCACTACGGTGCTCCCTTAAGCAAGGGCGTCCTAACAGAGTCAGGACGTCTGGTTTGGTGAGTGTCTATACTCCTTTCTCTTCGAAGAGAACGTTGCTATTTTCAGAAGCGACAACGGCTGACTCGAACTTGAGACGTAGTCCCTGGCATGGAGCTTGCTTCAACGTTTGCAAGAACGGAGACCTCGAAGACGCACCCGGAATCGACGCTCTCCAATCTTTCAAGGTCGAGATCGAGAATGGTTCAGTTTTCATCCACGCTCCCTCCGACGAGAAGGCGATCAACGCGACTCGTCAACCTGGAGGACCCAAAGTCTCGATCGGTGAAGACGAATCTTCGAAGCCTTCAAGCGTTCTTATCGTTGGAGGAGGACCTGGTGCTGCTCACACCGTCGAAGCGTTACGAGAGGAAGGTTACAAAGGTACCATCAAAGTCATCTCAAAGGAACCCCATCTCCCTATCGACCGAACAAAGATCTCGAAAGCCCTCATTTCAGACCCTTCGAAAATCGCTCTCCGAACTGCCGATTTCTACAAGAAACTTCAAGTCGAATTCGTTCTCGACGTAGAAGCTACCTCTCTCGACTTTGAAAAGTCCCAAGTCAAACTCTCGAATGGAAACACTGAATCTTACGAAAACCTCATCCTCGCGACCGGTGCGAACCCAATCCGACTTCCTCTCGACGGAGCAGATCTTGGAAACGTCTTCCTTCTCCGTGGTGTCAAGGACGCCGAGGCGATCTCGAAGGCTCTTGGTGAGCCGGAGAAGGATGAGGACAAGAAGAACGTCGTGATCATCGGTTCTTCTTTCATCGGAATGGAAGCTGCGGTTGCTGCTGCTGGAAAGGCGAACGTCACTGTAGTCGGCATGGAAGGCGCACCTTTCGAGAAGATTCTTGGGGAGAAGATTGGTCAAGGAATCAAGAAGGTTAGCTGTGTCTCGTTCATCGTCTGAGGAACATCACTGACGAAGAGTGTGATCGACAGTTCCACGAAAGCAAGGGTACCAAATTCTACCTTCCCGCCGAACTCTCTCACTTCACCGCTTCAGAATCTGATTCATCAAAGGTTGGACAAGTCGTCTTGAAATCGGGAGAGAAGCTCAAGGCAGACGTCGTTATCCTCGTAAGTTCATTGCCTCATGTATCTTTCTTTCGGAGTACTGATTGTGAGAGGATGATCTAACAGGGTGTCGGAGTCAAGCCTGCTACTCAACTTTTGAAGGACGCTGGACTCGAACTTGAGAAGAATCAAACGGTCAAGACGAACGGAGTACTCGAGATTGAACAACTGAAGGGTAAAGGTCAAGGCCGAGTGTTCGCTTTGGGAGATATCGCGACGTACAAGGATGAGTTGATGGGTGATTACAAGTGAGTTTTGTTCATCTCTCTTCGATGTTCTCCTCTTCCACGAGCTGATGTGGGTTTGAAATGGCCATAGCTACGTTCAACACTGGAATGTCGCTTCGAACCACGGTCGAACGATCGCCCATCTCCTTGCGACAGGAGAATCGAAACCTTATGATAAAGTGGCAGTTTTCTGGTCTGCTCAAGGACAACAACTTCGATATGCTGGAACTTCGAAATCCTCTAAATGGGACGACGTCGAAGTTCAAGGTAACCCAGACGATCTCAACTTTGTCGCTTACTACTTTGGTGAGCTTTCCCTTCTCGATCTGATTCGGAAGCGAGGTGCTGATGATATTTTTCGCGTGCAGCTGGAAACGAGACTGTCGCTGCTGCTTCAATGCAACGAGACCCTATCGTAGCGCATTGCTCGGAATTGATGAAGTTGGGTAAAATGCTCAACAAAGATGATATCAAAGCTGGCAAGGTGAGTCAACGTTTTGCCCTCTCTTTCTCATCGAATCGCTCAACTGACTCGCTCGTTCTGCGTTCGTAGAACCCTCTCGAAGTAAAACTTGCTTGAAGCCAGGAGTCGTCTTCCGAGAAGAAGGCGACATCCCGTCTATAGATAGATCATCTTAGCTCCTTTCGTTCTCTTACCTGTAGTCATCTCGGTCAACAGTTACAAACAAAAAGCCTAGTTTCAGTTTGTCGTTATAAGTTTTCTGTAAATACGATCACTCATTCTCCTCCATTCGACTCTTTGCTCCTCTCTTTCTCCTCTCTCTCTCCTCTCTCTCTCCTCCCTTTCTCCTCGTCTTCCTTCGCTTCCTTCAGTATCTCTCTCTCCCGATCCCTCCAAACACTCCCTTAATCTTGTCGGCAGCATCCTTCGCACCATCGCCAACTTTGTCCGCTGCATCCTTGGCACCATCCGCTACTTGTCCAGCTGCTTCTGTACGATCGCTCAACTTTTGGAGATCAGCTTCTATTGAATCGCTGGCTGATCGGCCAAAGGAGGAAAAGCGTACGAGTGACTGCACCAGCGATTTGAGTAGCTACACTCACAACACCTGTAATCCGATCAGTTCGAACAATCAGTCTCTCTTCGAACAAGCTAGATTGTCGTTCAGCTTCAGACGTACCTTCAGTTAATTTCTCGATTGGATCCACTGGAGTAGTAACTTCCGGAAAATGAACGAATTCATCTGCCCTCTCATAGACGGCAGTCGGACCTCCGTACTTGTAGACGAGGTAGGAAACTCCAATTATCAAGGCGATGAGAAAGAGGAGTACTATAATCGTTCGAATTCGTTTGCTTAACTACATATATAATTCGAATTTCGAAAAGTCAGCTAGAGTGGTGAGAGGGAGGAGGAGGGAGAGAGGGACGTACGGCGGATTGATGGGATTTATGATGGGAGTATTGGACGTAGGTGGGCTGAGAGAGTGAGTGAGAATTGAGGGGAGAGTCGGATTCAGAGGATGAGCGGAAAGAGGAGGTGGAGGAAGAGTATAGGTGAGGTTGACGCTGTCGTGGGTAAGAGGATGCGTAGGACATGGGCGTAAGGAGTGAAGCAAGGTCCGAAAGTGGTTGGAAGGAGGCTGAGAGGAATTAGGTAGGGACTTCAAAGGGACTCGAATGAATTGGTCCGCGGAAACTCCGAACACGAACGTGGCGTCGTGAGGTGGATTCAGTCGACGTGAGGAAGGAGAAGGGGGAGAGACTTGTAGGCGGAGTGAAGGAAGGAGTTCCGATTCGAGGTGAGGTTGAGGTTGAAACGAAAAAAGTTCCTGAAATTTATCGTTTTTCTTCTTTCGATGTTCTTTGAAAAGCGAGTCGAGCGGAAGAACTGAGAGAGAGGTAATTGATGCTGAGCACGAAGTATTTCCTTACGAATCGAATCTGCCGCTCGTTCGTCTTTCCCACTCTTCTTTTCCTCGTTCCCAACCACTTGCCCTCGTTCCCGATTCCCCTTCCTCTTTGACGCCCTTCCCTCTTTCAACTCCCTCTCCCACTCACTCCCTAAGCCTCCTCATCAATCCCGACGACAACCCAAACCCACCCATCCCCACCAGTCATATTCGCACCTAACCAACCAACCTCACTCTCCAAAGGCACTTGAATCCCTTGTACTAACGCATAAACCCCTTGTTTCTTTTCACCAGTTGGTGGGAAGAGGAGTGGGAATAATGAGGATAAGTAGGAATGAAGAGATGTCGGTTGACCTATTCTCCATTCTCTAATCAGTTAAGTAGGAGATGGGGATGAAAAGGGAGTAGGAAAAGGACGTTACCGGTAGGTGAGAATGGATTGACGGGAACTGAATAAGTTCTCCCTGAATCTCCCGCTAGAACCGTTCGAATCGGTACATTCTTGACTGATTCACTCCCATTCCCACCCGAGCCTGGAGCTCCTAGTTGTGGAGTACTCGGTGGGAGAGCGAGTGAAAGAGTAGATGTATTCTCCATGATCGAATTTGGTGGGGTTGGAATGAGTTTAGATGCGACCGACCAAAATAGATCGAAATTCCCTTTATTTCACTTCCCTCATTAGTAAGAGTCGCCGCTTCACGGGAAGAAATAAGAAGGAAGAGTACCTGTAACTACACCATCCCATAAAGAATCTTGTTCTTCTTTTCTCAAGTTGTTTAAACGTCTCTTTGATGCCCCAAATCGAATATGATCTGATTCTTTCAAACGATTCATGTAACCTTGTTTACATTCCAGGATTCCTGATTTCATTAGGAGAGCTTCTTGTGGTGGGTTTGAGAGATGGAGGATGAGACGCCAGGGGAGGATCGAGGGAGGAGGGGGCTGAGGGGAGGAGGTGGAAACGGAGAGAGAGGAAGAACGGGATGTGGTTGTTGTTGTTGTTGTTGCGCGTAGGGTCGATTGGGAATCACCTCGAGTTGAGGTCAAGGGGAGGGAAAGGGATTGGTCGAGTTGAGAAGAGGGGGAGGAGAGGGAGAATGAAGGGTTGAAAGGTGCGAATACTGACGCGAGGGATGGAGGAACCGTCGTATCTGATGATGGAGAGTGAGGGTTTGTGTTTGATGATGTGAGATTCGGGTGGGAGAGGGCATGGTGATAATCGTATAAAACTCCTAAAGGCCAATGCCTGAGAACGACGAACAAAGGAAAAGGTTAGCACGAGTTTCGGCCTGGGTCTTTTGAGTACGAATTCACCATTTCAGAGGACCTCCCTGATTCCCTTCCGCTTCGAACCAGAAGTGATCATCTTTCAATTCTTCGATTGCTCGCTCATCCAAAATCAAACTCAAGAATTGTTTCTTTATCGTTTGTAACAACAATGGCAAGTACGTAATCCTCGGTGCTTGAATCTGTGCCGATGGCACTCGATTCTATCAGCAGCACTTCGAGCAAGAGGATAAAGTAGAGTGATTGAACGGACATAATAATTGTCGATTGTTCTATCCGCTCCCACCGGTAATTCTTCACTCTTGATGACAATCTGCAAAGGTATACTCGCCCCAAAGTTCAAGTTCCTGAATACAGCTGCCGATGCGTTTCCTCCTGATGGATCGTGAGAAAGGGAAGTGGAAGTGGTCGATTTGAATGAAGCGGTTGATGGAGTTTGTCTCATTGAACGAGGGGGATTCGAGGTGAGTGAGGGGGTACGTGACACTGTGAGAGTGAAGAGGGTTAGCTTGAATGGTAGAGAGGGGAGAGAGAGGAGGGAGGGCTTACTGATGGATCAGTGAGCAAGTGGGGAGAATGAAAAGGGGAAGAGAAGAAGTGAGCGACTCGCTGATCAATCTTGCGAGTGTACTGGGTATCTAGCAGTACCTTGAGCTATCGAGTTAGATGGGTAGTCAAGTGTGACAAGTCAAGAATCAACTTGAGTCTTGATCAATTCAAGTACGTTTCTCCTCTCCCACTCTCCTCCCACTTCTCAAGCTTCTCGAATCATGACGACTTCCTCCTCACTCTCAACCAGCGCCATCCTGGATCGACTCTCCTTAATCCGTACTTCTCGTCTCCGACTCCCCTCTCAAGTCTCTCAATTAGGTCAACAACTAGTTCGTTCAGGTTGGACAAACAAAGATACTGATCAAGGTACCCTTTCTCTCTCTCTTCCCTTCCCTTCTATCGAGCTGATTGGGGTAGGAGAGAGGTAGCTTGGATAGTGAAAGAACAAATCGCTTTTGGTTGTATAGAATCAGGTCAATTAGAATTAGCATCCGTATGTCTTTACTCTCACACTCTCTCCCTAGAAGAGAGCTAATGAGGGGGAGAGAGTGGGGTTTATTTAGGTGTTGATTGATAGATTATCAGCGAAATATTTGGGGAGTCCTAGAGTGATCGCGTTGAGGGGTGCACTACTCGAGGGGGAAGGGAAATCAAGTCAAGCTAGGGAATTGTATGAAACGAGATTGAAGGAGAAGGAAACCGACGTCGTAGGTTTCTTCTTCTCATTTCACGAAGATTCGAAAGACTGAGGAAGAGGAACGTGCAGGTGATTCGAAAACGTTTGATTACTTTACATCTCTCTACACCACTCGATCCATCCTCGAAACTAGATGAAATTGGGCTGTCGAGACAAGAGGGGATTAGGTTGTTGACAGAGTATTTGGATACGAGTTATATCGACGCGGAAGCTTGGATTCTCCTCTCTCGTTCCTACTCTGAACTTGGATTGTACGGTCTCTTCCCCTCCCTCTCTCTTTTTCTTTTTCTTCCCGAGCTGATGAAAAATTGAAGGAGGAATAGATTCGAACAAGCTTTGAGTTCATTAAACCACGCCGTTCTGTTACAACCTCAAAACCCATTCATCCTTTTACAACACGCCGAATTGAACGTTACTGTGGGAGAATACGAAATTGGGTTGAAAGAGTTCTTGAGAGTCGTTGAAATGAGTACTGAATTGGACGGTGGAAAGGCGAAGGCTTTGGGTGGGTGTGGGAGGAGAGCGGCGTTGGGTGCGAAAATGGTTAGTACTCCGGATCTTTCTACTTTAAGCGGGAAGTCAGCTGAAGTAGCCAAGTCGGAACCAAACAGTGTATTTCAAGATTGAGAGTGAATGGGAAGAGTAAGAAGGGACAGGAGATAATGGACAAGTTGGAATTGGTATTGACCGAACAGGTGTTGAGGTGTTATGAAGGGAAAGGTCAGGCGAAGGGGGAGGAACTGAGGGTTATGAGGGAATGGTTAGCGAGTCGGTAGGCTTTTGAAGATCGGTTGGGAGAAGGTGAGTTCGTATGCCCCTCGCTTCAGTGATGAGAGCAGAGCGCGAACTGACTGAAGTGTGGTACGACGTTACAGGGTTTGATCCGGTCCCGTGAAGCGAGAGGAGGGATTAAGGTGGAACTGGTGCGTCTCCATTGGTACCCCCGATCAAAGCTGAACACGACTGATCGAGTGACATAACGAGATCACAGTATATACCCGGTGAACACAGCGCATTCTAAGCTGAGCGAATTCGAAATCACCCAATTTCAGTCCAGTGTTCAAATTCGCACTCAAGGTCTACTCGACCACTGTTCTCTCATTTCTTCACAACTCCGACGCTCATCGAGCGTCAAGATCCAGCTCTCGTCGTCAACGCTTCGGGATTGCGCTAGCTTCGGACGCTTCAGACTATTTCTTTCCTTTCGATAATCTCCTTCCTTCCCTCTATCTACCACCGCAGTCTCTTGTGTACCCTTCTGCAGGCAATTGCGTACTTAAGCCGTCCGCTGTGGTCAGGGTGGAGGAGGAGGAGAGTGGGCGAAGATGAGGGAAAGCGAGCGAATTTCATGCAGGATCTGAAAGGTGCGTTTCTTCTCCCTCAGAACGTATCGACTCGGAGAAGACGAGCTCATGTTGGTGAGGTAGAAAAAGCACAGATACGACAATCTTCGACAGCATTTCGTGCGAACCCAGGAGCGGTACAAACGAACATTTCGACTGTCTGTTCTGCTTACTCATGACTCTCTTCAAATCACACTGACGATTCGGTCGCTCGTGAGCCTTTTTGTGAGAACCTTTTCCGACGAATACATACTACAGTAGCAGAAAAAGGTACGAAAATCCAGTTCGATAACGAGTTTTCGATTTCATCGTAGATCTCAAGGAGTCGTTCAACATGACGTTCTTCCTTCATGCTCTTTCCTTTCTCCCTTCTTCCCTTCACTTCCTCTCACTACGACTCGTCTCAAAACACCCTTATACAGCTACCGACAAGATGGTTAAATCGGATGATCAAGTAATCGAAGAATGGAAAGGTGTGTTTCCCGTCTCCCCCCCTCCCTCACTGTCCTCTTCCTCACTAACCCCCCATCTCCTACAGAGCTCGTAAACATGACACCCTCTGCACTCCGAGATTGGCTCGAAACTTCCGATTCACAAGATAGTGGATGGTCGAAAGATAATTCGGGCAAAGTCGAGGAGGATGGAGGAGGACATGAGAGCGTCGGTCATGAGTCGGGAAGGAAGATCGTACGTCCACATCCTTGCTACTGATTGAAGAGATAGTGGAGGCACAGGGAGCTGATCTAGGGAAAGTGACGAGTAGATCGAGATTCTCGAGAAGAATCCGGAAGGGAATGAGGAGGATTATTCAGAGGAGGATTTGGCTCATATGCGAAAAGGTAAGGCTCGTACTCGTCTACTCTCAGTGAAAGACGGTGAGGGGTGCGAGGAGGAGACAGAGAAGAGAGTACTGACGGTTTTTTTGAGGTTGAGGACGAGTAGTTGTCGCTTACATCAAGAGACACTCGGCTCAGGAATCACACATCAAAGATGAGAATTCTAAATCAGTCAAATCTATGAAGAATTGGGGTAGAGAGTGAGTACACTTTTTCAAGTTGTCCTTTCTCGCAAATCAGGTTGCGAAGAAAACAGGATTTGGTCGATTTCGGTCGGCGGAGGGCGCCGGCTATTCTCTGAGTCTATGGTTGGTACACGGCAGGCTTAACAGGGTAGTAGGATAGTCGGAAGCAGTGCAGGAACGACAGGGAGACAGTATGCTGACGTTTCGTTTCCAACTGTGCGAGAAAAAAACAGTCCTCTCAAGGAAGAATAGATGCAGAGAAGGAGATGCGAATCGCTTTGATTGTAGCTTGTTGTACCCATTGAATTGTCAGAGTTGAAGTGGCCGTAGTTCAAGGTTGTGAGGTTTGATTTGAGTGGTGCGATTATTCCGAATTTGCGAAAGCACTTTCCCTTGGTTTCCCTTCAACTTTGCGACCTCTTCAACCTCTTCTCTCTTGTTTCCAGACCAACTCTACACAAGTATCAACAACAGCACTCGACTACGCCTCTAAGTACAGGCTAGCGCGTTTGCCTCTCGAACCCGTCTCTCAGGCCGATCCCCTCGATCTCTTCCGTTTCCTCTCCACCTCTCCCACTCGAATCTAGAAATGACTACGCGTCAATCAAGTGATTATCAACAACGCTACTCTACTCAAATGACGGGTTACCCACCCCAATCTCAGTCCCCTCCACCAGATCGAACTCCTTCTGCCCAATCCTCCAATTCTCGTTCACCTCTCTACGCACCCCTCGCTCATCCTACTCCACCTCATCTAGCTCATTCCAGATACTCCTCTGCAGATCTCTACGCTCTTCAACCTGATACAGGAGGAGGAAGTGAAGGACAACCTCAAACTGCTTCGACCAATTTACTCCCTCAACAGAATAACTCACCGTATAGAGATCATCATGAAGAAGAGGATTCAGATTCATCCGATGAAGAAGAAGGTGGAGGGTTCGGAACTTATCGAGATTTCTCCCAAGTTGAAAAGAACCGTCAATCTCGATTACCTCCTCCTTTGAACCCTCGAATGTCTACTTCAGGAACCATGTCTACTTTACAAAACCCAGGTGGAGGATCAACTTATCAATTGAAGGAGCAAATTTCGAGTACGGCGAAATTTGAAGGAGGTGCTTATGAGACGGTTGCGATGCCGAAAATTTCGGGAGATTGGAGTAGGGGTGAAGGGTTGAATGAGAAGAATGATAGGAAGTTTGCAAAGAGTAGGAGAAAGAGACAGGAAATGAAAGGATTCGTAGGAGGAACTTGGGACAAGGCAAAGAGGAAATGGAAGATTGTCGTTCCTGCGGTTTTACTCTTCCTTTTAGGGTGCGCATTCTGCACTTTCCTCTATCTCGTTTCAATCAGTGTCACTGATCAGTAGTTGTCGAATGTGCAGGTTGATCTTGATTCTCTACTTTTGTATTCCTCGAACTCCCACCATTACTTTCAGAGATCAAAAAGTTCCCTCAGTAGTCTTCACTTCAACCGACGAGAACCCTTACATAACCTCAACCGATCCCGTCTCCTACTCTTTCCGTGGAAACTTAATCTTTGCGCGTACGTCGCTCTCGCTTCGAATCTCTCCCTCTCAAATACTGATTCATAGACTCGAGGCGTACAGTCGACGCCACATCTTCCTACGTACCCGTCAAATACTCTTCTTTTGGGATCTCAGTCAAGTTACGTGAGACGGGGGATGAGATTGGTAGGACGACTTGGTCAGATGGAGAGATTTCGATTCCTGGGAAACAAGTCACTTCTTACGAGGTAAACCTTTCTCTCCTCTCCCTCTACCTCTCCCAATCCTCTTCCCTCACTGACATTAGAATGTTGTGAGTAGTTCCCGATTCTGTTCTCTGGGAATTACTCCTCAGATTCAGATCAGACTTGTTCGTCTCTCTCTCTCTCTCTCACTTTCGCTTCTCTTTCCTCGAGCTGATTGAGAGAATGGTGCATTCGTCGAATAGTTTCAATCATGAAGTCTTCATGCGCCCACATCTACGCATCGACTTATCGAGAACCCTTGAACTTGACCGTCGAGGTCACGAGTTCCATTATGGGTGTCATAGGGGCGGGAAAGAGGGAAGCGACTGTCACAAACGTCGTGTGTCCCATTCAATGGAGTGGTAGCGCGAACTAGGGGGATCTATAGACACTTCGTTTCGCGAACAAAACAAATTACACTCGATTGCGATCAAAGCTATTTCTGTAACGACTCCTTTCACTCCTCTTATCAGTATTCATCACCTACACACATATAGACACTCTCTTTCCTTCTCTCTCTCTCTCTCTCTCCCTAGATTATCTCCCTCTCCCTCTCTCTCTTCTGTTGCTTTCCTCCCCTCACGGCCTAATTTGTTTCCTTCGCTACTCCTCTGTCTACCTCTGTCGTTATCTTTTGCTTGTCTACTTCACTACTAGTTTCTCTCTCGTTGCTCGCTTAACATACATAGCTCTCACTTGTCATGTAACGACTTCATTTCGGTTCCGCGCCTCTTTTTGAACCCTCTGAAACCTGTCGACGACTCAGCTTCATCGAGAATACTTGCGTACCCTTCAGTGGTGTCGCATCATGTTCAGAGACTCGCAGTGAGAGATCGCGTAGCAAAGAGGATTGCAAGAGAGAACGAGTTAAACTGATTTCTTTCCAAGATTATGATATGATATACCCCTCCTTCGCTTGTCTCCCTCCCGAATCACTGTCCAACCCCAAGGACATTTCCCTCCAAAAGCGTTCGAAAGATCTCTCTATTTTACTCAGTCGTAGTCTATTCCCGAATTCACCAACACTCGTCAGCTTCGCCTCCTCCTTTCCTGAAGCCCAAACCTTAAGCAAGAGAGAAAAGCGTTTACTCACCCCAAGCGTTTCATCCCCCTCTTCTTGTCCTTCCTCTTTCTTCTCAGGCTCAACCACTAACCTAACCATTTCCTCTTCGAACCCACTCAAACTCTCATTCTTCGTAACCCCTCCTTCCTCAAATACTAACCAACTAGCTTTCTCTTTCTCGACTTGAAAATGAATCCACTCTTGATCTGTGCACACTTCCAACCTTGGCCGTCAATTTCGTATAGAGAAAGATGGAGAGAAAGAAGGAGAGGCATTACCTGGTTGACCAGTCGCTCCGTAATTCAACCAACGTGATCCAAGTGCTTTTGAAGTTCTAGCGTCGGCGGAAGAAAGGTCTTCGGACCATAATGAAGAACAATTGAAAATCAAAGGTAAATCCATAGAATGCCTGCACGGCTCAATCACCGTCAGTACTCGGTTCCATCTCCCGTCTCCGATCTCCCCCAACCAATGAGAGTAGGAGAGTAGACGAAAGAAAGAGAGGAGAACCTTACATGATTCCAAAAGGACTATTATCCAAAATATTTTTAACGCCCGTCCTCAACCTATACATCCAAACCCGTCTCCCTTTTCCCCTGACAGCTTTCGCAAGTTCCCAAACGGGATTAACGAAAATCTGATCACTCAACAACTTACTTCCCGGTAGCCTCCTCAATTCACATTCACCTTCCTTCGGATGACGTCCCCCAAAAGGAGCAAGGTATTTCGATCGTGCTTTCTCCTGGATCTCAGAGGAGAATCGGTTGATCCATTCATCGAAGTTGGAGGGAATGGAGAGTTTAGCTCCAAATGCGAAAACTGTTCCTTCATCTTCTGTTGTTCCCAAAATAAGGGATTCAATCCAAGGATCTATCGAACCTTGTTCGAGGCGGGAAATTGAGGAGGACGTGAAGATTGAGTGAGAGGAGGATGAGGGTTCGAGAGTGAGGGAAACTGATTCTAGTGAATGATGAGAAGTGTGAAGGGATAAGAGTTCGGAGGTTGAAGCGGAATAGAGGAGATCGAGGGGAGAAGAGGAGGGGGAGGATTCACGAAGGGAGGAAAGGATCGAAGGGAGTGCGGGATAGGCTGAGGAAGGAGGTCGAATACCCTACGCGAAACAAGAGACGAGTTAGTGGAGGAACAAGGGACGGGAAAGGGGAGAGAGAAAAGTAGGTATACCATTGTTTTTTGAGCGCCAGATTGAAGGATCGCTCGATTGAAGAGACGTTTACCGGATACTAGCAAGTAGGAAATCAAGAATGCTCCTGCACTTTGGCCGAATGCGGTTACTTCCTTAGGATTACCACCAAACTCTCCTATATTCTCTTGTACCTACATTCTCTCATTTTCTCTCTTATCAGCTTTTTCCGTGAAAGAGCTAGGGGGGAAAGAGAAAACGTACCCATTCAAATAGTTTTATACAATCATACAACCCATAATTCCCACTCAGACTTGCTGGATCAGAGGCTGATAGATCGGGTGATGAAAGGAATCCGAATAT
>Ga0308160_10003587_pt1 | contig 17381 bp, 8 predicted proteins | sample PhyFR1_FD_201036 | JGI IMG/M metagenome (GOLD analysis project Ga0308160, IMG submission 201036) | Phyllosphere microbial communities from UC Gill Tract Community Farm, Albany, California, United States - DLSLF.R1 | ecosystem: Host-associated > Plants > Phyllosphere > Unclassified | place: USA...
AGGGCCGGCATGTCGTTCAGCGCGGCCTTGCCGGTGCGGAACACGTGGCGGGGCACGGAGCCGCCGTCGCGCGAGAAGGAGTCGTACAGGGTCATGCCGACCTTGATCAGCAGCGCGCCGCGCTCCTTGGTCGAGCGCTGCTTGTGCGTGAGCATGCGCAGCGGGGCGTTGAGGATGCCCGAGAAGGTCGAGAAGATCGGCATCGTCGTCTGCAGCGGCTTCACGTAGTGCGGGGCGATCTTGAGGAGGCCGTTGCGCTCCTCGACGCTCTCGCGGACGAGGCGGAACTCGCCGTTCTCGAGGTAGCGGATGCCGCCGTGGATCATGTGCGACGAGGCGGCCGAGGCGCCCGAGGCGTAGTCGTTGCGCTCGACGAGGACGACGTCGACGCCCTGGAGGGCGAGGTCACGGAAGGTCGCGATGCCGTTGATGCCCCCTCCGACGATCAACACCTTCGCGGTCGGGCGGTCGATGATCGCGGCGACGTTCTTGCGGATGCTCTGTGTCTTCTTCGACTCGGTCACGGGGTCTTCTTCCATCTGGGGGTGGTGGCGGGGCGGGTGGACGCACCGTCTCGCCGGTAACCTCATGGTCGACCCCTCGGAGCGAGGGTGCAACGTATCTGCACACATGTGCACGGAGGTGCCCGTGACCGAGCTGACGACGGCGGAGAAGACCCAGGAGGCGCTGCGCGCGGCGCACCTCTACTACATGCAGGACCTCACGATGGAGGCGATCGCCTCGGAGCTGGGGACGTCCCGCTCGTCGGTCTCGCGCCTCCTCAAGTCCGCCCGCGAGTCGGGGCTGGTGGACATCCAGATCAAGTCGCCGCTCGACCAGGCCACCGCCGTCGCCGAGGGGCTGCACCGGCGCTTCGGCGTCGTGGCGCACGTCGTACCGGTGCCCGACCAGACGAGCGACGTCGACCGGCTCGAACGGGTCGCCCTGTCGGCTGCACGAACGATCACGCCCTACGTCGACTCGAACATGGTGATCGGGGTGGCCTGGGGCTCGACCCTCAGCGCCGTGAGCCGGTCGCTGGTGCCGAAGCCGACGCACAACTCGGTCGTCGTGCAGCTCAACGGCGCCGCGAACACGCGCACGACGGGCATCGAGTACGCGAGCGAGATCCTGCGGCGGTTCGGGCAGGCGTACACGGCGGCGATCCAGCAGTTCCCGGTCCCGGCGTTCTTCGACGACCCGGCGACGAAGCGGGCGCTGTGGCGCGAGCGCAGCACGAAGCGCGTGCTCGAGCTGCAGGCGTCGATGGACCTCGTCGTCTTCGGCGTCGGCTCCCGCGACGCACGCGTGCCCAGCCACGTCTACTCGGGCGGCTACCTCGAGCAGAGCGACCACGACAGCCTCGACGCCGACCACGTCGTCGGCGACGTCGCGACCGTCTTCTACCGCGCCGACGGCTCGTCGACCGACATCGAGCTGAACGCCCGCGGCACGGGGCCCGACCTCGCGACCGTCCGCCGGGCTCCCCGGCGGGTCTGCGTCGTGGCCGGCGAGGCGAAGGTCGCGGGCGTCCGCGGCGCCCTCGCGGCCGGGCTGGCGACCGACCTCATCCTCGACGAGGGCACGGCGAGGGCGCTGCTCGCGAGCTGAGGCGGGCGCGCGCCGACGCCGCGGCCCGGGGGGCGGAGGAGCCGCGGGGAGGCGCGCCCGCAGCACCGACGACACGCCGACGTGAGAGACCCTTGCGTCTGGGGCTGTGCGTCCCCCATGATGGGGACGCTCCGGGGCCCACCCCACCTCGGAGTGAGCGCTCACCCGAACCTGCGATGCACGATCGCCGCGCACCCGTCCCGCCCCACGGCCCCCGGCCGCGGTGCATCGGCGCGTGCCCGGGCGGTCGGTCGCCGCGCCTACCCGAAGGCACCCCACCGCCATGCCCGGTCGTCCCGTCACGCCCTCTCCCGACTCCGCCCCCGTCGCCCCGTCCCCGCGGGCGCACGGCCGACGTGCCGCCCGCCGCCGCGGCGCCTCCGCCCCCGGTCGCACGCGCGCCCTCGTCGCCCTCGCCGCCGTGGTCGCGCTCGCCGGCGCGGCCCTGCCGATCCAGGCCGCCACGGCCGCGGCCGACACGACGCCGCCGTCCGCGCCGAGCAGCCTGAAGGTCAGCTACAGCGGCGGGGTCGGCAGCTCGCTGAGCTGGGGCAGGGTCTCGGCCGGCGACCTCGCCGGGTACCGCGTGTACCGCTCGAGCACGTCGTCGGTGTCGACCTCGTCGACCCTCGTCGCCAGCCCCACGACCCCGTCGGCGGTCGACGCGACGATCACGGGCGGGGCGAAGGCCTCCTACGCCGTGGCCGCGGTCGACCGCTCGGGCAACGTCTCGAAGCTCTCGAGCGTCAAGTCGGTCACGGCGACCGACACGACGAAGCCCTCGGCGCCCGCGAAGCTCAAGGCCACCGTCTCGGCCGCCGGGGTCGCCCTCGACTGGGCCGACGCGACGGAGCCCGACGTCGCCGGCTGGACGGTCACCCGCACCGCCTCCTCCGGCGGCTCCGCCGTGCAGCTCACCAGCTCGCCGGTCACCAGCTCGCAGTTCACCGACGCCCAGGCGCCCTCGGGCGTGAAGTCGACCTGGCGCGTGACCGCCGTTGACCACAGCGGCAACGTGTCGTCGGCCACGACCGTCAGCGCCACCCGCCCCGCCGGCCCCGCCGTCGTCCCCGCCGCCCCGGCCGGCCTCGCCGTGAAGCTCAGCAGCGCCGGCGTGCCCACCGTCTCGTGGTCGGCCACGCCGGGCGCGACCGGCTACGTCCTCTCCCGCGGCGCCGCGGCCTCCGGGCCGTGGGTGCGCGTGCCCACCTCGTCCGCCACGGCGACGAGCGCCGTCGACGCCGCCGCCCCCGCCGGGGCGACGTCGTGGTGGTCCGTCGTCGCGACGAACGCCGCGGGGCAGGGCCCGGCGACCGTCGTCAGCGCCGCCGTCCCCGGCGACACCACGCCGCCCCGCGCTCCGTCGAGCCCGAAGGTCGTCGTGCTGGCGACCGGAGGAGTGACGGTCTCGTGGACGGGCGGGGGCGAGGCCGACCTGGCCGGCTACACCGTGACGAGGCGGAACGGCGACGAGGTCTACGTGCCCCACCTCCCAGCGAGCGGGCAGGGCGTCCTCGTGGCGTCGACCTTCACCGACCCGACCGTCGCCGAGGGCGACACCGTCTACTACCGCGTGCGCGCCGTCGACCGGTCGGGCAACGCGTCGTCGTACCTCGCCGTCACGGCGAAGTCGCCGAACGTCGCCCCGGGTGCTCCGGGCTCGCTGAAGGTCGCCGCCGGCCCGACCGCCGGCCTCGCGCTCTCCTGGACGGCCCCGAAGGACCTCGACCTCGCCGGCTGGGCCGTGTCGCGCAGCGTCGCGGGGGGCACGTGGACCCTGCTGGCGACCGTCCCCCTCGACGCGGCCGGCGCCTCCCCCCGGTTCGTCGACACCAGCGCCCCCCAGGGAGTCGCGGCCTCGTACCGCGTGACCGCCCAGGACCGCGTCGGCAACGTCTCGAAGGCCAGCGGCGTCGTCACCGCGACCTCGCGCACCGTCGCCGTGCCCCTGCCCGTCGTGCAGACCGTGCTGACCGTCGGACCCGAGGGGACCTACGCCACCATCGGTGCGGCCCTCGCCGCGATCCCGCGCGCCTCGCTCGACGCGTACCGCGTCGACGTCGCCCCCGGCACCTACGACGAGTCGTTCGAGATCTCGCGGCCTAACGTCCAGGTGCACGGCACCGGGGCGACCCCCGGCGAGGTCGTGATCCGCTCGGCCCGCGCCTCGGGCAGCACCGACCCCGACGAGCCGGAGTCGACGCTCGGCACCGCCGGCAGCGCCGTCGTGCTCGTCACCGCCGCGAACGTGACCCTCGACCACCTCACCGTGGCCAACACCTTCGACGAGGCCGCGAACCCGCAGATCACCAGCGCCCAGGCCGTCGCCCTGCGCGTCGAGGGCGACCGCTTCGTCGCCGACACCGTCCGCCTGCTCGGCAACCAGGACACCCTGCTGGCCGACACCCCGAAGCCCACCACGCGCATCCGCCAGTACTACGTCGACAGCTACGTCGAGGGCGACGTGGACTACGTCTTCGGCGCCGGCACCGCGGTGTTCCAGCGCGTGACGTTCCGGTCGCTGGACCGGGGCAAGGCGAACAACGGCTACCTCACCGCCGCGAGCACCGACACGGGCAGCAAGTACGGCTTCCTGATCACCGACAGCAAGGTCGTGAGCGACGCCGCCGCCGGCACGGTCAACCTCGGCCGCCCGTGGCACCCGAGCGCCGACCCCGACGCGCTCGGCTCGGTCGTCGTCAAGGACACCTGGCTGCCCCGCGCGATCGACGCGGCCGCCCCCTGGGACGACATGTCGTCGACGAACTCGTCGGGCGTCAAGGTGCCCTTCTCCTGGAAGGACGCCCGCTTCGCCGAGAGCGGCAACACCGGCCCCGGCGCCGGCACGAACGAGAACCGCCCTCAGCTGACGGCCAAGGAGGCCGCGGCGGCGACGCCCGAGAAGTACCTCGCCGGCAAGGACGGCTGGAACCCCGTCCGTGCCGCGTCGACCGCGCTGCCGACGACCCCGACCGACGTCGTCGCCTCGCCCGACGCCCGCGTCGTGCACCTGAGCTGGAGCGACGACGCCTCCGCCGCCGTCACCGGCTGGCAGGTGCTGCGCGCCGACGAGACCGGGCCCTTCGCGCCGGTCGCCACCGTCGACGCGCCGACCTGGAGCGACACCACGGTCAGCACCGGGTCGACGTACCGCTACGTCGTCGTGGCGCTCTCGCGCACCGGTGCCGTGTCGGCGCCGTCGGCCGAGGTCACGGCGCTCGTCGCCGCGGCCCCGCTCGTCACCGACGTCGTCGTCGACCCGGCGGCCCCCGCCGACGGCGTGACGCGCTTCACGACGCTCCGCGACGCCCTCGCGGCGGCCCCCGCGGGCACCGCGACCGACCCCACCGTCATCTCGCTGGCCGCGGGCCGGTACGCGGAGTACGCCACGATCAGCAAGCCCCACACGATCGTCGTGGGCGCCACCGGCCAGGCCGGCGACGTCGTCATCACCGGCGACCGCGCGGCGGGCACGCCGACCGGCACCACGACGAACGGGGTCGCCGACACCTACGGCACCTCAGGGAGCGCGACGCTCGTCATCACCGGCAACTCGGTGCAGCTGCGCGACCTCACGGTCGAGAACGCCTACGTCGAGGGCACGTACGCCTCCGGCCAGGCCGTCGCCCTCCGCACCACGGGCGACCGCCTCGTGTACGAGAACGTGCACCTGCTCGGCAACCAGGACACCTGGTACGCCAACAGCCCGTCCGCGGGCGTGCCGGCGCGCTCGTACTTCCACGGCGGGTACGTCGCCGGCGACGTCGACTTCGTCTTCGGGCGCGGCACCGTCGTGATCGACGACTCCACCCTCGCGGCGCTCGACCACGGCACGTCGCCGAACGGCGCCGTCACCGCGGCCAGCACGGACGTCTCGCAGCGCTTCGGCGTGCTGATCACGGGCAGCCGCATCGTCGGCACCGCCCCCGACGGCTCGCAGTCGCTCGGCCGCCCCTGGCAGCCCGGCAAGGCGCAGGCCGACGGCACGAGCGTCGCCGACTCGTCGGCGATCGCCCAGGTCGTCGTCCGCGACACCTGGCTCGGACCGGTGGTCAGCTCGACCCAGACCTGGACGAACATGGTCAACAGCGGCGTCACCACCACCTGGCAGAGCGCCCGCTTCGCCGAGCACGGCAACGTCGGGCCCGGCAGCGGCACCTCCGCCACCCGCCCCCAGCTCACCGACGACGAGGCGCGCGGCTACACGGCCGCGACCTACCTCGCGGGCAGCGACGGCTGGGACCCGGTCGCGGCCCCGCGCCCCGACGTGGCGCCCCTCGCCGTGGCCGGGCTGGTCGCCAGCCCCGACGAACAGCGCGTCGGCCTGTCGTGGACGGAGTCGGTCGAGGCCGACGTGACGGGCTACCGGGTCTACCGGTCGACCGGTGACGAGCCCGTCGCCGTCGACCCGGCCCAGCTCGTCGCCGAGGTCGCGAAGCCGACCTTCGTTGACACGGGCCTCGCGAACGGCACGGCCGTCCACTACCTCGTGGTCGCCGTCGACCGGGCCGGCACGTCGTCCGCCCCGGCCGCCGTCACCGCGGTGCCCGCCCCCGCGCCGCTGGTCGCCGACGTCACCGTCGCCGCCGACGGCTCGGGCGACGTCACGACCCTCCAGCAGGCCTTGGCGGCCGTCCCCGCCGGCACGGCGACGAAGCCCTCCGTGGTCGTCGTCGAGCCCGGCACCTACCGCGGCGTGGTCTCGTCGTCGAAGTCGAACCTCGTCATCGCCGGCAGCACGGGCGACCCCCGCGACGTCGTGCTGACCTTCGACAACGCCAACGGCACGCCCCGCTCCGCCACCACCTGCCCCGCCGTCGTCGCCGCCACCTGCGGCACCGCCGGCAGCGCCACCGTCACCCTGTCGGGCGCCGGCGTGCAGGTGCGCGACCTGACGATCAGCAACACGTTCGACAAGGCGGCGCACCCCGAGATCGGCACCTACAACACGCAGGCCGTCGCCCTCCGCGCGACGGGCGACCGCCAGGTCTACCGCGACGTGCGCCTCCTCGGCGTGCAGGACACCCTCAACGCCGACGCGTCCGGCAACATCACCGCCGACGGCAGCGGCTACCCCCGCCAGTACTACGTCGACAGCTTCGTCGAGGGCAACGTCGACTTCGTCTTCGGGCGGGCGACCGCGGTCTTCGACCGGACGACGATCCACGCGACCGCGCACGGCGGGGGCACGATCTTCGCGCCGAGCACCGCCAGCAAGGCCCGTGGCTACCTCGTGGTCGACAGCCGGATCGCCAGCGACGCCGACGAGACGTTCGCGCTCGGCCGGCCCTGGCGCTCGTGGAGCGACGGCGCCTACGGCGACGACTCCCGCGGCCAGACCGCGCTGGTCGACACCTGGATCTCGGACGGCGTCTCGACGTCGCAGCCCTGGGTCGACTTCGCCCCGAACGTCTGGACCGACGGCCGGTTCGCCGAGCACGGCACGACGGGCCCCGGCGCCACGGTCAACGACAAGAGGCCGCAGCTCAGCGACGCCGACGCCGCCGCCGCGACGCCGTCGGCCTGGCTCGCCGGCACCGACGGCTGGGACCCGACGCTCGCGCCGGTCGCCGACCTCGCCCCCTCCGCCCCGGTCGGCCTCGCCGTCGCGGGCGGCAGCGGCCAGGCCGTCCTCACCTGGGACGAGTCGACCGAGGCCGACGTCGTCGGCTACCGCGTCCAGCGCGAGGGGGTCGAGGTCGGCGCGACCACGACGCAGGGCTTCACGGCCACGGGCCTGACCAACGGCACGGAGACCTCGTTCACCGTCACGGCGGTCGACGCCTCCGGCGCCGAGTCGGCCCGCAGCGCGGCCGTCGCGGTGACGCCGGCGCAGCGCGTCGACGCGGTCGTCCAGGCCGGCGGCCCCTACCCGACGCTTCAGTCGGCGGTCGACGCCGCCACCGGCTCCGGCCCCTGGGTCGTCCGGGTGGAGCCCGGCAGCTACGTCGGCAGCACGACCATCGCGCGGTCGAACGTGACCGTCCTCGGCGGCGGGGCCCGCGCCTCCGACGTGACCCTGACCAGCAGCACGGCCGCGCCCGCCCTGTCGATCACCGGCTCGGGCGTGACGGTGCAGGGGCTGTCGGTCGAGAACACCTCGGGCGCCTCGAACGGCCCGGCCGTCTCGATGACGGGCGACCGGGTGCTCCTCACCGGCGTGGCGCTGAGCGCCGTCGACCGTGCCGTCTGGGCCGACGTGCCCACCGCGGGCGCGACCAGCCGACAGATGATCGAGTCGTCGACGGTCCGCGGAGCGAGCAACGTCCTGCTCGGCCGGGCGTCGCTGGTGGTGCACGACACGACCATCACGCCGACCCGCACCTCGGGCACCGTGCTCATCCCGTCGACCACCGCGGTCGGCGGACGGGGCTTCCTCGTCGTCGGCTCGACGATCGCCCCGGCGGCCGGGGTCACCGACGTGCGCCTCGGCGGCCCGTACGCCCAGGGCACGACGACCGCCGCGAACGCGCCCCAGGCGATCATCCGCGAGTCCGTGCTGGGCACCGGCGTCAAGTCGTCGCCCTGGCAGGACTTCAACGGGTACGCCTGGACGGCGGCGCGGTTCGCCGAGTTCGGCAACACCGGGCCCGGCGCCGCCGTGGCCGCGACCGCGTCACGGCCGCAGCTCACCCCCGCCGAGTCGGTCACCGCGACCGTGTCCGCCTGGCTGGGCGCCGCCTCCTGGTACCCCGCCGTGGCCGACCCGGCTGCTCCGGCCGACGCCACCGCCCCGGGCGCGGCCACCGCGCTGACCGCCGTCGCGGGCTCGCGGTCGGCGACCCTGGGCTGGACGGCGCCGGCCGACGCCGACGTCGTCGGCTGGTCCGTCCACCGGGCACCCGGCACGACCGTCACGCCCTCGGCCGCGAACCTCGTCGCCTCGGTCGGGCCGGTCACGAGCTGGAGCGACACCGGCCTCACCGACGGCCAGCCGTACACCTGGGCCGTGGTCGCGGTCGACGCGGCGGGCAACCGCTCCGCGCCGGCCACCGTGACGGCGACGCCCGCCACGGCCGTCACGCCGGTGACCCCGACGGAGCCGGTCGACCCGGGGGCCGTCGCCCCCGTCGCCCCCACGGCGGTCACGACCACCCTCGGCAAGGGCTCGGTGACCGTCGGCTGGGCCGCGAGCACCGCCTCCGGCGTCACCGGGTACGACGTGGTCCGCAGCTCGGCCTCCGCCGGCTCGGCCGTCGTCGCCTCGCTGGGCGCCGACGCCACGCGCTTCGTCGACCAGTCGGTCGTCGTCGGCACCGCCTACTCGTGGTCGGTCGTCGCGAAGGCCGGAGGCGCGGTGTCGGCCCCCTCGGCGGTCGCCTCCGCGACCCCCGTCAAGGTCGACTACGTGGTCGCCGCCGACGGCAGCGGCGACGCCACGACGCTGCAGGGCGTGCTCGGCCAGGTCGACGCGGCCGGCGCCCTGGTCGCGGCCTCGCCGGGCCTCCTGCCGAACAACGCCGACTACACGACCCAGGGCGGCCGCACCGTGCTGGTGCTGCCGGGCGCCTACTCGGGCCCGGTGGTGAGCGGGAACCGCTACGGGGTGACGATCGTCGGCGCGACCGGCGACCCGGCAGACGTCGTGGTCACCGCCCCCGGCGGCGCGGTCGCCGCGATGACGATCTCCGGGCCCCAGTGGACCCTGCGGGCCCTCACGCTGAAGAGCGTGGCGAGCACGCCGGGCGCTCAGGCGACGGCGCTGCAGGTGAAGTCGGGAGACAAGCAGGTCGTCGACCACGTGCGCCTGCTCGGCGACAAGCAGACGCTGCTCGCCTCCACGGCCAACACATCGACCTTCAGCCGCGTCTTCGTCACGGGGTCGTACCTCGAGGGCGGGGCCGACCTGGTGCTCGGCCGGGCCGTCACGGTGATCGACCACAGCACCGTGCACGTGCTCGACCGGCCCGGGGCCTCGCTCACCGACTCCTCGGTCTCCGCGGCGTCGCCGTTCGGGTTCCTGGTCACCGACAGCACGATCGTCACCGACGGCGCCGCCGGGACGATCTACCTCGGCCGGCCGTACTCGACGCAGGGCAAGGCGCAGGTCGTCGTCCGCGACACCGTGCTCGGGTCGGCAGTCGCGGTCGACAAGCCGTGGAACGACTGGGACGCCGTGACGACCTGGACGGCCGGCCGGTTCAGCGAGTACCGGAACACCGGCCCCGGCGCCGTCGTGACGACGCCCGCGACCCGCCCGCAGCTGAGCGACGAGGCGGCGGCCGGCATGACGGCGGCGGCGTACCTCGCCGGGACGGACGGCTGGGACCCGACGCGGCGCTGAGCCCGGCGGCGCGCCGGTGGGCGGCGCCGAGCTCAGCGCGGGCTCCGGGGGACACCGTCCCGGAGCCAGCGCCCAGTGGCCCGGCGTAGACCGGGAGGGTCATCACACGAGGCCCGCCCGGCGGGCCACCGAGGAGGAACCCCCATGGCAGACACCGATCTCACCGGTCGCCGCGTTCTCGCGATCGTCACCAACTACGGCGTCGAGCAGGACGAGCTCGTCGTGCCGACCGAGGCCCTGCGCGCGGCCGGCGCCACCGTCGTCGTCGCGGCCCAGTCGACCGGCCCCGTCGAGACCCTCGTCGGCGACAAGGACCCGGGGCAGTCCGTCCGCCCCGACACCACCATCGAGGAGGCCTCCGCGGCCGACTACGACCTGCTGCTCGTGCCCGGCGGCACCATCAACGCCGACACGCTGCGCCAGGACGACGCCGCGGTCGCCCTGGTGAAGGCCTTCGCCTCGGCCGGCGCGCCCGTCGCGGCGATCTGCCACGGGCCGTGGCTCCTCGTCGAGGCCGACCTGCTGAGGGGCAAGGAGCTCACCTCCTTCGCCTCGCTCCGCACCGACGCGACGAACGCCGGCGGCAGCTGGGTCGACCGCTCGGTCGTCACCGACGTCGAGGGCGGCTTCACGCTCGTCACGTCGCGCACGCCCGACGACCTCGACGACTTCGTCGGCGCCGTCCGCGACGCGCTGACGACGGAGCCCGCGGGCGCCTAGCCGTCTCGTCGACGCCCTCGCGTCCGGGCCCCCGAGCCGCCGCCTCCGTGCGGACGGCCGGGGGCCTCGTCGGTCGCTGGCCGCGTCCCGTCACGCAGGAGGAGGAACAGGAGCAGGGGCACCACCGGCACACGGACACGACCGTCGTCTCGGCACGCCCGTCTCGTGCCACTGCATCGTCATCAGGTCGAGCTCGAGCAGCCGGTCAGAGAAGCCGAGGGGCAGACCGAGCAGCACCCGAAGCGCCTCCCACGCGGTCATGTTCCCGACCAGGCCGGTGACGGCGGAGATCGTCCCTCCTCGCGGAGTCACGAGGGCGGCCTGCCACGAGGGGTCGTCGTCGTCCGGGCCCGTCGCCGCCGACCGGGCGCACCACCAGCAGGCGGTCGATCCCGGCACGACCGTGAACCCCGGGACGCCGAGGGCACTGCCGTAGGCGCCGCCGACGATGTGGGGGAGGCCCCGAGGCCACGCTGCGTCGGCCACCCACCCGGAGGCGGCGGCCACGCTCGGCTGGTCGGCGCAGCTCACCACCAGGTCGACTCCGTCGAGGAGCGGATCGAGATCTGCTGGGCCCCGGACGTGGAGGGGCACCGGCACGACCCGGACGGCGGGGTCGACGGTCGCGACGCGAGCCGCCGCAGCCACGACCTTGTGGGTGCCCACGTCGTCGGTGTCGAAGAGCGGCTGCCGATCGAGGTTCGACACCTCGACCACGTCGGCGTCGACGACGACGATCTCCCCGACGCCCGCTCGGGCGAGCGCGGCGACGACCGTCGACCCGGCGCCTCCCACTCCGAGCACGACGACCCTCGACGCGACCAGGGACGCCTGGAGGGAGGCGGCGTCACGCCCGGGGGCCGGGTGCAGCGAGGCGAGCTCGTCGAGGAAGCGCAGCTGGGCCGTCCGTCGAGGGTCGGCACCCGCTGCGTCCGGGCCCGTCGCCAGCAGCCCGTCGCCGCGCAGCACGGCGAGGACGGCGTCCACGACGCCCAGGGAGACGAGGTGTCCCGCCTCCTGCAGGCGACGGTGGACGCCGCCCCGGTCGAGGGTCCCGTCGAGACACGCCAGGAGGTCGACGACGTGGTCGTCGACGGCGTACTCGATCACCTCGCGCGTGGCCATCGACGTGACGCGGAGCGCGCCCGGGGCGTGTTCGACCACGAGGCCCCGGCGGAGGCGCAGGATCGGGGGCGTCGTCACGACGGCGGCAGCGACGGACGGGTCGTTCACGGAGCCTCCCGGAGGGCGAGGACGGTGGGCGACGCTGCCGTCCGGCGAGCGGTCACCCCTGAGGAGGTGAGGATCGCGGTCGCGACGACCGCGCAGCAGGCGAGGAGGCCCACGACGGGCACCTGCGGCGCGAGGGCCGTGCCGAGGGCCTCGGCGACGAGCGTCGTCGCCAGCAGGCCCGCCGGGACTCCGCAGGCGAGGCCGCCCGCGACGGCGGCGGCGACGACGAGGGCGGCGTCGAGCACGAGGAGCCGCCCTACGTCGCTGCCCTGGGCTCCGACGGCCCTCCAGGTCGCGAATTCTCGTCGCCGTCGCGACGCCTCGGTCGCCCACGTGCCGGCGGCCGCGAGGGCACCGAAGGCGACGCCGACGCCGACCACCGCGACGAGCGCGCCCGAGGAGGCCCCCAGCTCGGAGACGGCTCGGGCGCGCATCTCGGCCCCTGTCACGACGGAGCTCCCCGGGACGTCGGCGAACACGTCGTCGACGCCGCGGACGACGAGGTCGGGGTCGGCACCGGGCGAGGTCGCGATGTCCCAGGCCGACGCGCCCGCGAAGCCGAGCGATCGGGCCGTGCCGACGTCGACGACGATCTGGTCGCCCGTGACCAACGAGGCGAACGTGCCCACCACCACGAGCGAGGTCGTGCGACCGCCGTGCTGCACGACGACCGGGTCGCCCAGGGTGGTCCCCAGCACGGTGGCCACGGAGACGGGCAGCAGGACGCCCGCCCCGCGCGCCAGGGCATCGCGGGCGTCGTCGTCGTCGCCGTCCACCCACGGCACGGAGGCCACGTCGAACCAGCTCGAGGCGTCGACGCCGACGAGGCCGACGTCGGACGTGCGCACGCCCGCGACGGCCAGGGCCCTGCCCGAGACCGAGGCCGACACCGTCTCCGCCCCGGGCACGCCCCGCACGCGGTCGGTGAGGTCGTCCGGGAGCGCCACGGGGACGCTCGCCTGCACGTCGGCCCCGAACTGGCGCTCGACCTGGTCGAGCGTCACGGCGGCGACGGTCGACAGGGTGATGGCGGCCGCGGTCGCGAAGCAGGTCACGAGGGCACAGAGCGCGGCCACGGAGGCGGACGCCCCGGATGCCGAGGCCCGGCGGGCGGCCGTCGCGACGCGCCAGCGGCGGGAGTGGCGCAGGAGACGGCCGAGTGCGGCCAGGAGCAGCGGCGTCCCCACGACGCAGAGCACGAACGCGAGTGCGACGGCGACGCCGCGGCCCAGGGGGCCCCCGGTCGTCGCCAGGGCCACACCGACGGCCGTCACGAGGCAGGCCGCGAGACTCCGCGCGAGCACGCCCCGCCGGCTCTCCGCCCCGCCCAGCGTGTCGACCGGTCGGCTCCGCGCGACGTCGCGGGCGGCCGCGGCGGCGCCCGCGAGGCCGGCGACCGTCCCCACGCTCACGCCGACGACGCCGAGACCCGCGATGGCCGAGAGCGACGGGACGGCGCCGGGGGCGGCGAGCACGCCGCCGACCAGCCCCACGACCACCCCGAGGCTGCTCCCGAGCGCGGAGGCCAGGCTCGCCTCGACGAGCACGGCCGCTGCCGTCCAGCGGCCCGGTGCGCCGAGGGCGCGCAGCGCTCCCCAGGTCGACGCCCGTCGCCGTGTCGACGCCCGGAGGGTCTGCGCGGTGAGCAGGGAGGTCAGTCCGAGCGCCACGGTCGAGCAGGCCGCGAGGACGAGCGACTGCACGGCCAGCACGGGCTCGACGGCCGTCGCGAACGCCGAGGTGTCCTGCACCTCGACCCCGGCGGGGAGGTCTCCGGCGTGGTCCGTGGCCCAGGTCGTCCGGACGGACGGCTGGAGCTCCACGTCGACACGGGTCGCCCCGTCGGGCTCGGAGAACGCCTCGCGCGCCGAGGCGAGGTCGACGAAGACGGTGTCTCCGCCGAAGAGGCCGAGGGCCGCGTCGTCGGCGAGCCCGGAGACGACGAACTCCCGGCCGCCCGACGTGCTGGTCACCCCGAGGGTGTCCCCGACGTCGACGCCGAGCTCGTCCGCGAGGTCCCGGGGCAGGACTGCGTCGCCCGACGCCGCCGTCGGCGACGCGCCGGAGACGAGCGCCCGCTCCATGAGGTCGGCGGCGTCGGAGGGGTACCCGGTCACCGTCACCTCGGTCTCGACCGAGACGCCTCCGCCGGACCCGTGCGACGGTGCCGCTGCGACGCTCGAGTGGCTCAACGTCGGCAGGAGACGGGCGACGCCGGGCAGCCCGGCGATCTCCTCGAGCGAGGCGGACGAGATCACGTCCGTTCCCGCCGATGCCACCAGTGCGACGTCGCCGAAGGCGACCAGGGCGTCCAGCCGGTCGTCCGTCGCCCGCTCCGCCGCGTCGCTCGTCAGCAGCGTCGCGACGACGAGGGCCGCGCCGACGGCCACCGCAGCCGTGGACAGGGCGTGGTGACGAGCGTCATCGCGCCAGTGACGCCATCCAAGCGTGCACGCGCTCGACCACATCGGCCGCTCCTTCCTGGTCGTGTCGGGCGCGGGCGACGTCGAGCTGCGCCACCACCCGGCCGTCCGCCAGGGCGATCGCCCGATCGGTGCGGCTCGCGGCGACCGCGTCGTGGGTCACCATGAGCGCACAGCCGACGGCGCCTGACTCCACGGCCGACCGCAGCATCGTCATCACGGTCGCGCCCGTCGAGGAGTCCAGGTCGCCCGTGGGTTCGTCTGCCATGAGGACGTCCGGCGACCCGAACAGGGCGCGCGCGACGGCGACGCGCTGTTGCTGCCCCCCGGAGAGACCCTGCGGCAGCCGCGGTGCGAGGGACGCGAGCCCGAGGTCGTCGAGGAGCCGGGAGGCCTCCGGGGCCCAGTCCTCGCGCCGGCGACCGTCGATGAGCGCCGTCGCTCCGACGTTCTCGAGCACGGTCAGTGTCGGCACCAGGTGGAAGGACTGGAAGACGAAGCCGAGGTGCCGACGCCGGAAGCGCGCGCGGGCTCGTTCGTCGGCCCCGACCAGGTCCGTCCCGGCCACCTCGAGCTCTCCTCCGTCGACGGCGTCGAGCCCGCCCAGCATCTGGAGGAGCGTGGTCTTGCCGCACCCGCTGCGCCCGACGATGGCGAGGAACTCGCCGTCGCGGACCTCCAGCGAGACCCCGTCGACGACCGGCACCGTCTCGACCCCGCCGCGGCTGGGGAACTCCCGACGCAGGCCGACGGCACGCACGAGCGTGCGCCCCTCGCTCACGTCGGCTCTCCCCGTCGCGGTGACATCAGGTCGAACTCGATCCACATCTCCCAGTCGCCGACCCGGCCGTCGAGGAGCTGTGACTCCACGACCCGCCACAGCGACTCGAGTGCCTGCCGGCCCGTCGTGTCGCCGAGGGGAGGAGGTACGGGGGGCAGGAACCTGAGGGTGAAGTGCCCGCGGCCGTCCGAGTCGAGGACGATCGGCAGCATCGGCACCCGGGCGGCACGGCTGAGGAGGACGGGCCCCTCGGGCGCGAGGACCGTCGTGCCGAGGAACGGGACACGAGCGTGGCGCAGCCCCTGCCCCCTCGGGTCGAACTCAGGGAACATGGCGAAGACCTGACCCGCCCGCAGGGCTTCCAGCCCGCGGCGGAAGGTCACCGCGTCGTCGACGGGGAACGCCTCCACGTCGAGGTCGGGGAACGCGACGTCACGGAGGTCGGCGACGTTCATGCGGTTGTAGACGAACCTCGTCGGCGCCAGGTGCGCGAGGACCAGCGGGACGGCGTACGACGGGCCGAGGTGCAGCGGGAGGGCGAGCACCCCGCCGCGGCGCTGGGCCTCGACGAGGTGCTCCAGGCCGCGGATCTCGACGACGTCCTGGAAGAGCGTCCGGTCGTCGGAGAGCCAGAGCGACAGGAAGGTCGACTCGAGCTGGAGGCGGGGGCCGTACGTGGCGAACCGCCGGGCCGCCGCCGTCGCCGTCTCCTCGTCGAGCGCCGGCGCCAGCGCCATGAAGGCCCGTGTCTGAGCCTCGACATGGGCGGCCGTCTGGTCGGGCTCCGCGCAGGCGTCGTGGAGCGGGCGGTCGAGGGCGGCGAGCTCGGACATGAGGGCCCACGCTCGAACAGGGCCTGCGGCACGGAGGGCCTGCCACAGCTGCCGGTCGCGACGCAGCGTGAAGAGGGTGAAGAGGGGTAGGTGCACGGTGCTCCTCGGTCAGGTCGGCGCGGCGGGGAGACGGGGCTCCCCGCCGCGAGAGGTCACGTGCACATGCAGTTGCCGCGGTCGCATCGCGCCGCAGCTCCCGGCTTCAGCGTCGAGGTGGTCGTCTTCGTCATGGTCACCTCCTCTCGTCGTCGAGTCGACCCTCCTGGACGTGACGTCCGGAGGGTGACATCGAACATACTGGTCGGTCCCGTGGCGTGCAAGGGCGGGCGCGTGACGAGCCGCGCTTCCGGAGGGGCTTTAATCGGGGGTGGACGTCCGACGCGGACGTGGGCGTCCGGATCAGGAGGCAGCGGCATGAGGTGGTCGAGGAACCGCGGTGCCGACGACGGCGTCGACCCGGCCCCGGTCGACCCGGTCGCCCTCGAGCGCGCCGTGGGTGAGGGCCTGCTCATCGCGCGAGCCGCCGCCGTCGTGTCGGTCGCGAACCGCATCGTCGTCAGGGCCCTGCGCGACGACGACGTCTTCGACCGTGACGAGACCGCGGAGGCGGTGGGCCGGACCCTGCACCGCCTCGCCGAGGAGCAGCGCTACCAGAACAAGCGCATCGAGGCCGCCCGCGCGAAGGCCAAGGGCAGCCGCGGCCGCTCCCGCCACCAGCACGACTACCGGAGCGCGGACGACGCGACGCTGTGGTTCCGGGAGAACACCTACGTCGCCGTCGCCGACCGGCTCGACGCCCTCCGCAGCGACCGCGACTACGTCGACGGCATCGTCGCCTCCGCCGTCGAGCGCGCCTGGGCCGACGTCGGCTCCGCCGTGGTCACGCGCGTGCGCGCCGCGGGCGCCGTCGACCCCGCCTACGAGGCCGAGCGCGACGGGCGGCTCGCCGGTCTCGGCGACGACCTCGCCGCGCTGGGGGAGGCGCGGCGCAGCCCTGACGACCTGGGCTGACCGGGGGCTCGACCCGCGACTCCCCGCGCCCCCGTCCGGGGGCTTGCCGCCCCGGGCTGCGTGGGCCAGGATCGAACGTCCACGATCAGGCCCCGCCCCCGCCCGATCCACCACCCTCTCTCCCGTCACCCGGGGACGGAGCTGCCGCATGTCGCTGATGCACCGAGCCGTCCGAACGGTCGCCCGCGGGCGCTACCGCGTCGTCGACGACTTCCTCACCACGCCCCGCCCCGACGACGCCCCCTCGGCGCACGCGCCGGGCACCGACCCCGACCGCGTGCTCGTGTTCGGCAACGGCCCCGCCGTCGGCTGGGGCGTCCGCAGCCACGACCTCGCGCTGCCGGGGCACCTCGCCCGACGGCTCTCCGCCCTGACCGGGCGCGGCGCCGACGTCGACGCCCTGGCCGACCCGCACGTCACCGTCGCGACCGCCCACGAGCTCGCCGCGTCGCGCCCCCTCCGCGGCTACGACGCCGTCGTCGTCG
>Ga0308160_10003588_pt1 | contig 17381 bp, 13 predicted proteins | sample PhyFR1_FD_201036 | JGI IMG/M metagenome (GOLD analysis project Ga0308160, IMG submission 201036) | Phyllosphere microbial communities from UC Gill Tract Community Farm, Albany, California, United States - DLSLF.R1 | ecosystem: Host-associated > Plants > Phyllosphere > Unclassified | place: USA...
ACTCGACGATGGCGGCGGCGGTTTCTGGATCGCACGCGCGGCCCTGCGCCACATCTGGCGCAACGAAGACGAGTGCCCGGGCCGCTGGGAAAGTTCTCCGATGGCGCACGCGGTGTTCGACCACGTTGGCGGAGCGGACTGGGCATACTCGCGCCAGTTCATCTATGGCCAGGAACGCGGCGCCGTCGGCAAGCTGGCGCTGGCCGTTGCCGCCAGCGCGGAGCAAGACCCCGCCGCCGCACGCATCTTGCACGATGCCGGCCGCGAACTGGCGCGCCTGGCGAACGCCCTGATCGCCCGTTTCGGCCCGCGTCCGGTGGCGCTGGCGGGCCGCGCGGCCGAGTTGCATCCATCGATCGCGGCAAGCATGCGCGCCGATCTGCCACCGAACACTATCCTGACACAAAGCACCATGCGCGCCCATCACGCCGCCGCGCGCCTGGCCGCTGCCGACAATTGATTCTTCACACCTGAAAACACGATGAAAAAAATCCTCGCCGCCTTCATGATCGCCCTGCTCGCAGGCTGTACCACACCAGGCCCGCGCATCGACAAGAGCCTGAGCGCCACCGGCCAGGCCAGCCGCGTGCGCTTCCTGGTGCTGCACTACACCGTGTCCGACAAGCCGGCTTCGATCAAGATCCTGACCCAGCAGCAGGTCAGCGCCCACTACCTCGTCACCGACGATCCGCAACCGACCGTCTACGGCCTGGTCGACGAAACCCGCGCCGCCTACCACGCCGGCATCTCGAGCTGGAAGGGCTACACCCAGCTCAACAGCAGCTCGATCGGCATCGAGATCGTGAACGCCGGCTGGAAGGACACGCCGCAGGGCCGCGTGTTCGCGCCTTTCCCGCAATCGCAGATCGACGTGCTGGTGCCGCTGATCAAGGACATCGTCGCGCGCCACAAGATCGCGCCGGAAAACGTGATCGGCCACAGCGACATCGCCCCATTGCGCAAGCAGGACCCGGGCCCGATGTTCCCGTGGTACCAGCTGGCCCAGGCCGGGCTGGTGGTGTGGCCGGACGCGAACCGCGTCGCCGCCGTGCGCCAGGTATTCGACCTGCAAGTGCCGGATGCGCTGTGGTTCCAGAAAAAACTCGCCGCCCACGGTTTCGCCCTGGCCCAGACCGGCGTGCTGGATGGGCAGACCCGCACCGTGATCGGCGCCTTCCAGATGAAATATCGCCCGGCGAACATTGCCGGCGAGCCGGATGCGGAAACCGCGGCCATGCTGGAAGTGCTGACCACGCCGGCGAACGCACCGCTGCCGCCGGTGCCGCCGGCTCCCGTACCGCCAATGCCGGTACCGCCAGCCGTGCCGACGACGCCGGTCCCTGGGGTACCGCAGACCTTGCCGCCGGCGCCGGCGGTTCCTCCTGTGCAGCCAGTGCAGCCGGTTCAACCCGTGCAGCAGCCGGCCCCGGTTGCATCGACCCCACAGTAAGCATCGCCGTGCCCACTTTTTACCTGTATCCTTCGAGCGACCCGCGCCCTGCGCGGGCGTTCCATTGAAGGACTAAAGCAATGCGCCTGCGCCACATCGAAGTTTTCCACGCCATCATGCAAGTCGGCACCATCAGCGGTGCCGCCCAGGTTCTCCACATCTCCCAGCCGGCTGTGACGAAAGTCCTGCAGCATGCCGAACTGCAGCTGGGCATGCCGCTGTTCGAACGCGTGCGCGGCAAGCTGTATCCGAAGCCGGAAGCGCACCGCCTGTTCGCCGAAACTGAAAAGCTGAACCGCGACCTGCAGGGCATCCGCCGCCTCGCCGCCAGCCTGAAAGGCCGCGCCGTCGAAACGGTGCGCCTGGTGTCGACGCCCACGCTCGCCATCAGCGTACTGCCCGAAGCCATGACCCTGTGGCGGCGCGACTTCGCCCAGACCCGCTGCGAACTGGCGACTTATCACACCAGCGAAATCGTGAACGCGCTGCGTTTGGGCGAAGCCGACCTGGCCTTGTCGCTGCAAGACCCGCGCCACCCCGGCATCGTGGCCGAACCGATTGCGCAGGGCATGCTCACCGTGATGGCGCCGGCCGGCACCTGGACCGAAGCCGAATGCGCCCAGCCGATCGGCGCCGAAGGCCTGACCGGTGAACTGATCGGCCTGGCCGACAACGACCCGCTCGGCGAAATCGTGGTGGCCGCTTGCGAAGCGCAAGGCGTGCAGCCCGTGTTCCGCACCGTGGTGCAGACCTATCAGATCGCGCGTTCGCTGGTCGAAGCGGGCGCCGGCACGGCCGTGGTCGATCCGTTCACGGCCGCCTCGGCCTCGTCCGCCAAGGTACAGCGCCGCCAGTGGGCGCCGGCGATGCCGGTGCAGATTTATTTGCTCACGGCCAGCCATGCGCCGCTGTCGCACGGCGCGCGCGAACTGGCCAACTGCATCGGCGCCACCGCGCGCGCCTGTCTCGAACGGGGCAATGCATGAGCCTTGATTTACCCGGCGGGGCGGTGGCGAGCGAAGACATCGCCGCCAGCCCGGAGTTCCGCCATTTGTCGTCGATTGCCGGGATCGCCGTCGACCTGCGCTATGCCAGCGCCAACAACTTCGTCGGGCGCGATCTGTATTCGCCCTACGATTGCGCCTGGCTGCACCGCGATGCCGCCGCCGCGCTGGAGCGCGTGGTGGCGTATCTCGCCGGGCGCGCGCCCGGCCACACGGTGCTGGTGCTCGACGCCCTGCGCCCGCAGCGCGTGCAGCAGCAACTGTGGGACGCGCTGGCCGGCACCGGTTTGCAGATGTACCTGGCCGACCCGGCGCGCGGCTCGATCCACTCGTACGGCATGGCGCTGGACATCACCATCCTCGATCCGCAAGGCCGCGAACTCGACATGGGTACCGGCTTCGACGACATGACCGAGCTGTCGCATCCGGCGCTGGAGGAAGGGTTTCTGGCTGCCGGCACGCTGAGCGCAGGGCAGGTGGCGAACCGCCAGTTGCTGCGCGATGCGATGTATGGAGCTGGCTTTGTCGGCATCCGCACCGAGTGGTGGCATTTCGATTGTGGCGATCGGGAGCTGGTGCGTGCGACGTTTCGGCGGGTGATGTAAGGTTACCGCAGCGCTGGCCGTGAATGGTGGGTTCAAGCCGCACGCGGACCGACCCACCCGACGCCTACCACTCTTCCACAATTCACGCCACCGCATCACGCACGCGCACACTTGCGCTTTCTCATCCTTCCTCTTCATCCCGCCCGGAGAATTGATCAATACCGACGGAAGAGTTGACGCCTCCGCTTGACGCTCGAGGCCGCTTCTTCCCCGCAAACGATCCCATCCAACGGACAAGAGAGGTGCGTAATGAAAGCTTCGATGATGGCCGCGGCCGTGACAGTGGCCGCCGCATTGGCAGGTTGCAGCACCGGCGGCGGCGGCAACATGTTCGCGGCGCGCGATACGGCGGTCGAATACGTCCGCGTCTTCGACATCAAGACCGATGCCGCCGGCCCGGCGGTCACGCGTGCCGCCAGCGAGGGCATCAGCCGCAACATCGGCAACGCCACGCTCGCCGCGCCGCTGCCCGAGGGCGCCGAGGTGCAGGACCAGCCCGGCCGCTTCAAGCTGGCCGATCCCGCCGGCGCGCCGCCCGGCACGATCCCTGCGCGCGGCCCGACTTGCGACGGCGCCAGCTGGACCGCCAAGGCCACGCCCGACGTGCGCGGCAGCCAGGACATGAACATCGTCGCCTGCCTGTTCCCGTACAAGGGCGGCTACCACCTCGATCTGTACGCCGCCTTCACCAGACCGGAAGGCGGCTGGCTTGCATGGCCGCGCCGCGCCTACGGCTACGTGCTCGGCACCCCCGACAAGTATGCCGAAAAAACCATGCTCGACATCGTGCGCAGCATCCGCGAGAGCACGGGCGCCCAGGTGGCGCTGGTCGAAGCCAGGCCCGAAGTCGCCGGCGCTCCCTGGCTCGAACCGTCCGGCGTGGCGCCGCGCACCAGCCAGACCTCGAAACCTTGACCCATGAAATATTCTTTCACGAGGGGGTGAACAATGAAATAAAATTTCCCTAACGATGCGTGCGCGATTGCCCTATGCGGCGGGTAGCAACCCAGCGTCTTATGGTCTTGCGCGCGTGCTCAAGCATACCGCTCACTCGACGGTCATCGTCTTCGCATCCGGATCGGTCATGCGCACGAAACGCACGACCGAATCGGTGGTGACGGTGTCGATCTGGCCTGCCATGCGGCGGTCGAAAGGATGGTCGTCGAAGGCGACATTCGCGCGGAACATGCGCCCGCCGAGGCGCGTCGCGGCCGGCACTTCCACTGTCAGTGGCTGGAAGCGGATCGTGCGCAGCCAGGCTTGCGCTTCGGCGCGGGTTTCCACCTGGCCCGTGGGCGCCGTGGCGGCGGCCAGGGATTCGAGCACCCACCCGTTCGAGTTCTGGTACTTGGTGGCGTACACATAGGCCAGCATGTTGTAGTGCGGCTCGTGCATGCGCAGCGGCGTGCGCGTGGCAAACAACTTGGCCAGGCGTTCCTGCACGGCGGGGCCGGGAATCACGATTTGCGCTTCGTGACGGTACAGATCCGTCAGGAAGAAATTGCCCATGCCTTCGTTGTAGATGGCGGAAGAGGCCGTGCCGCAGTCGTTCAGTTCGTGCACGACGGTCCAGCGGCCGGCCGGATGGTCGCGCACGGCCACGCCCATGTGCGAATAGCGCAGGCGGTAGCGGCTCAGGTCCTGGCCGGCGCGCGACACCAGCGCCACCTGGGCGCCGCTGGCGTCGAGCGCCTGCACGGTGCGCTGGGCCAGGTCCATCGACATCACGACCTCGTTCGGCGTGAGCGGCTTGTCGCTACAGGCCTGGCCGGCGTGGGCGGGCAGGGCGGCCAGGGACATGGCGAATGCACCGGCGGCCAAGCTTACAACTGAGCTTGCAACTGAGCTTGCAACCGAGCTTGCAACCGAGGTAGCAACAGAGGTAGCCACTGAGGCGGCGACCGGGGCGGTGACCGAGGCGGAAAAAGGGCGGCGCATCTCAGCTTGCCCGCGCGTGATGGAGCAGGGCCTTGCCCGCTTCGTTCGGGATAAAGGCAATCGCCTTGCCCGACAGGACCAGCACGTGGCCGGTGGAGGCCGTCACCACTTCGACCGCGGTGCCGGCCGCCACCGACAGACCGCCCGCCACCGCGCCGGACAGGCGCAGCGTGGCGCGGCTGCCATCGGCCAGGCTTTCGACCACGACTTCCAGGCCATCGCCGATTGTCTTGACGCTGGCCACGACCAGGCTACCGGCAGCCGCCACGGTGAGGACCGAACCGAACACGACCACGCCCGACAAGTTGGCGCTGGCTTGCGAAGGTGCGGACTGGCCGGCTGCGGACGAGGTGGCGCAGGCAAAGCTGAGAAGGGAAGCAAGCAGGATGCGTTTCATGGGATGCTCCAGTGAGTTGGTGGGAGCATCATCACGATTTCGCGGCGCCGGGCCAAGCTTGCCCGCAGGAGTAGCGTTTTTCTGGCAGAAACGTATCGTCCGGCGATACCAGTATGCAGCCGGCATTGCGCGTCGTCACCACACGTCCTGCCAGGATGTGCTCAACGCCGATCTCGGCAGCGACGCGCATCTTCCGAGTCAGCGACTGAGTCAGCTACCGTGACAGGCCCTTAATGCAGCGCCGGACCGGCCGCAGGCAGGGGCGCCGGCGCCGATTCCACGCCTGAGCGCGCCACCCAGTCCACCAGCGCATCGACCACGGCGCGTCCGCGTCCGTCGCCGGCACGCGCGTCGTTCACCATCGCCACCACCACGTTCTGCACGCCGTTTGCATCCGGCACATAACCCGCCACCGCCACCACATTCCGCAGCGTGCCCGTCTTCAGGCGGGCGCGGCCGGCGGCGGGGCTGCCGTGCAGGCGGCGGCGCATGGTGCCGTCCACAGCGACAATCGGCATGCTGGCCTGAAATTCCGGCGCCCAGTTGCTGCGCAGCCCAGCTTTCAGCAAGCCGCCCATCTGCAGCGGGCTGATGCGTTCGATGCGCGACAGGCCGGAGCCGTTTTCGATCACGAAGCCGCTGTCGTCGATGCCCTGGGTCCGCATCCAGTTGCGCACCACCTGGTCGGCGCGGGTGACCGTGCTCTGGCCCGGCACCAGCGGCAGCGGACGGCTGCCCAGCACCGGATCGGCTTCCAGCGCGCCCAGGCTCAGGAACAGGGTGCGTGCCAGCGCATTGTCCGAGGGTTTATTGGTATCGCGCACGACTTCCGGCAGCGCGCGCGCTGTGTGCAGAGCCAGCAGGCGCGCGTCCAGCGGCGCCACCCCCTCGATTGTCTTGCCGTCGAGCTTGCCGCCAAGCTGTTTCCATTTCATGCGGAAGAGGCCGTCGAGGTAATCGTCGCGATCGACCACGTTGATGCTGTTGGTCTGCACGCAGTTTTTCGGGAAGGTCCCGCGCAGCACCAGCTTGACGCGGCCATCGCTGCCCTTCACCGCTTCGGGCAATTTCCAGCCGTCTTCCCACTTCGCGCAATTGGCATCGATCAGTGTCATTTCCGACACCACGCGCACGCCCTCGAGCTCGGGCTGCATGTCCAGCTGCAGGCTCTTTCCGGTCGAGCGCATGTCGATTTTGAGCATGTTCTTGTTGACCAGCAGCGCGTCGGGAATCACGTTGTAATAGGCTTCGGGCGACTCGTCGAAGGGCGGTACGCCCAGGTCTTGCCGTGCCGGATTGAACAGGCTTCGGTCGAGCACCAAGTTGCCGTCGATGCGCTGAATGCCCGACAGTTCCAGCGCGCGCAGCATGCTTTCCAGGATTTCGCCCGAGAGATCGGCATCGGCGCCGCCGCGCAGCACCAGGTCGCCCTTCAGCACGCCGTTCTTCACCTCGCCATTGCTGAGCAGTTCGGTACGGCCGCGGAACACCGGCCCCAGCTGTTCCAGGCCGACCAGGGTGGTTACCAGTTTCATCGTCGAGGCCGGCTGCATGGGCCGGTCGGCACCATGGGCCAGCACGACCTGGTCGCCGCGCAGCACCAGTGCGCTGAGCGATGCCGGTGCGATGCCGTTCGCCGCCAGCAAGGTCAGCACCGGCTGAGGCAGGCTGCCTGCCGTCAGAACCGGTCCGGCCAGCGGCTGCGGCCTGCCGGCGGAAGCCTGCGGCATGCTTGAAGACGCCTGCGGCAAGCCAGGAGCAAGCTGCGGCGCCGTGACGGACGCCTGCGGCCTGGCAGCGCTAGCCTGCGCAGCGGCGGCAGGCACCTGGGGCACGGTGCTCGCCGGCGCCAAGGGCGCACAAGCAGGCAGGCAGGCGAGAACGGCGGTAGCGAGAGCGAGGCGGCGTAGCATGCGTTTCCTTAACCGAAGAAGAGGTAGGCGACGAAGATGGCGGCGATCACGCCGGCCAGATCGGCCAGCAGGCCGTAGCCGATGGCATAGCGGGTCTTGCGGATACCCACCGAGCCGAAGTACAGCGCAACGATGTAGAAGGTGGTGTCGGCTGCGCCTTGCAGGATCGACGCCAGACGGCCGACGAAGGAATCGACGCCATAAGTCGTCATGGCATCGATCATCATCGCGCGCGAACCGCTGCCCGACAGCGGCTTCATCAGCGCGGTCGGCAGGGCGCCGACGAAATCGGTGGGCAGGCCAAGCTGGGTAAAGACCCAGGCAAAGGCGTTCACGATCATGCCCAGGATGCCGGAGTTGCGCACCACGCTGATCGCCACCAGCATGCCGACCAGGTAGGGAATGATCTTCAGCGAGGTTTCGATGCCGCCCTTCGCGCCTTCGATAAAGGACTCGAACACATTGACCCGCTGAACCAGTGCCGCGACCATGAAGGACGCGATCACCGAGAACAAAATCAGGTTCGCGGTCACCACGGACACCAGTTCGATCTGGGACTTGTCGAGGAAATTGGTAATGTAGAACACGAGGCCGCCGACAATCGCCGTCAAGCCGCCAATCCAGCCGAAAACGACCGGGTGCAGCAAATTGATGCCCTGGCGCAGGCTCACCGCCACGATACCGGTCAGGGTCGAGCAGAAGGTGGCGATCAGAGTCGGAATGAAGATGTCCGCCGGGTTCGCCGCACCCAGGATGGCACGCTGGGCCATGATCGCCAGCGGAATCACGGTGAGTCCCGAGGTCTGGATCACCAGGAACATGATCTGGGCGTTGCTGGCTTCATCCTTGCGCGGATTGAGCGTCTGCAGGCTTTCCATGGCCTTCAGGCCGAACGGGGTGGCGGCGTTGTCCAGGCCCAGGATATTCGCCGAAAAATTCATCACCATGTGGCCGTTGGCCGGGTGGTCGCGCGGCACTTCCGGGAAGATGCGCGAGAAGAAGGGCGCGATGATGCGTGCGAACAGCTTGATGGCGCCAGCCTTTTCGCCCACGTTCATGATGCCCAGCCACAGGGTCATGACGCCGGCCAGGGGCAGGGCGATGTCCATCACCGCCATCTTGGCCGACGAAAAGGTGCCGTCGATAATGCGCTTGAAGATTTCGGTGTCGCCAAGGAAGAGCCACTGTGCCAGTGCTGCGACGAAGCCAACGAGGAAGAAACCGGTCCAGATGTAATTTAATGCCATGTTCAGTCCGAAAGGGCGGGCCAGGCCGCCGCGCGTTCACCAGCCGCGCTGAAGAGCTCACGGCATGCCTGCGCACGATTGTGCAGCTGAGAGTATAGGCGCACAGCAAGCTGCAAAGATGAAAGAATGCAGCCGCGCCATGCACAAAAGTTATGGTGGAGAGCAGTGTTGGCGCGTTTTTCGTAGGGTGGGCACCCCGTGCCCACGCGGTTACGTGCGTCACCTTGCACCTGCGGCGGGGATCATTCGCCCCGCGGCGTAACCATGATTACGGGCGCTAACGAGACGCTTTTAACACGCCGTCGGCATGCGCCATGTTCGACCAAACGTGCGCCAACAATGATCATCGTTCCGCGTGGGCACGGGGTGCCCACCGTACGATTACCGCGTCCAACTCCGATGACCTACCGGCGCGCCAGCGTCGCCGTCTCCGTTTGCGTCCCTCAAACACCACGCATATGATACGCAACGCTCAACCAGGACATGCCCACATGAATCTACGCTTCGCCCTGCCCGCGATCTTGCCTGCTTTGCTGCTTGCGTCCGGTCTCCACGCTTCCTCTGCCGCAGGCGATGCACCGGCGGCAACAGCCAGCCCGGCCCCGCAAAAAGTCCTGCACATGTTCCTGTCCACCAGCGAAACCGGCCTCGACCCTGCCGCCGCGTCCGACATCGCCACGCTGTCGCTGCTGGAAAACATCTTCGACCCCCTGCTGCGCTACGACTACCTGGCGCGCCCCGTAAAACTGCGCCCGAACACCGCCACGCAAATGCCGGATATCAGCCCGGATGGCCGCACCTACACCTTCCGCATCCGCCCCGGCATCCAGTTCACCGACGACCCCGCCTTCAAGGGCAAACGCCGCGACATGACGGCGCAGGACTACGTCTACAGCATCAAGCGCCTGTACGATCCGACCCTGAAATCTCCCTGGGCCTACATGTTCGACGGCAAAATCGAAGGCGACGAAGCGCTCAAGAAAGACTTCAACATCGATACCCCGGTCGCAGGCCTGCAAGCCCTCGACCGCCACACCCTGCGCATCCGCCTGAAAGCACCCGACAACAATTTCCTGTTTTATTTGGCGACCCCGGCATCCGGCGTAGTGGCGCGCGAAGTGATCGAGGCCTATCCTGGCCAAGCCGGCAACCACCCAATCGGCACCGGCCCCTTCCTGGTCAAGGAATGGAAACGCAGCGACCGCATCGTCCTGCAAGCCAACCCTTACTCGACCGCTGTCTTCCACGCAGCGCCTAGCAATGACCCCGAAGCACAAGCCATCGCAACAGCGCTGGACGGTAAGCGCCTGCCGCGCGTCGAACGCGTCGAGGTGAAAATCGCCGAGGAATTCCAGGGCCGCATGCTCGGCTTCCTGAACGGTGAATACGATTACCTTGAGCAAGTGCCCGAGTCCATGACCGACATGGTGATCCGCGACGGTCAATTAAAACCGGAACTGCGGGAACGCGGCATGCAGCTGTCGCGCTTTCCCGTGCTGCAGACCTATTACATGTGGATGAACATGAACGATCCGGTGCTGGGCGGCTACGGCAAAGACCGCATCGCCCTGCGCCGCGCGATTTCTCTGGCCTACAACAATGCCGAGGACATCGCCCTGCTGAAGAAAGGTTTTGCGATCAAGGCCGAGTCGCCGCTGCCGCCGAACGTGCTCGGCTACGACCCTGCCTACCGCAGTCCGGTGCCCTACGACCCCGCCCTGGCGAATGGCTTGCTCGACCGCCACGGCTACAACAAGCGCGACGAACAAGGATTCAGGAAAGCGCCCGACGGCAAGCCACTGACACTGACCATGCACAGCGAAGCGACGGTTGGCGGGCGCCTGCGCGACGAGTTGTGGCGCAAGTGCCTGAACGCCATTGGCCTGCGCGTGGTGTTCAAGTCCGACAAGAAAACCGAGATCATCAAGGCCTCGCGCCTGGGCAAGGTGACCATGTTCGAAAGTAACTGGATCGCCGACTTCCCCGACGGCGACAATTTCTACCAGCTACTGTACGGCCCGAACGCCGGCCGCGCCAACTATGCGCGCTTCAACCTGCCGGCCTACAACACCCGCTACGAACAGGCGCGCCAGTTGCAGGACGGCCCGGCCCGTCAACAGCTGTATTTCGAGATGAACCAGCTGATCCACGCCTACAACCCTTGGGTACCGCTGACCCATGTGCAGTCGGCCGATATCCGCCAGCCGTGGCTAAAAAACTACATGCGCCACCCGGTAGAATTCACCAACTGGCGCTATCTGGATGTCGATGTTGCGCAAAGATCACGCTTGTCCGACCGACGTCCCTAGCACATAGGCATTTTCCAACTATAAACATTCCCGGAAGTTATACTTCCCGCCGGATATTTCATTGGCTGCCCTGAAATATTCCGGCTTACCCTCAAATCAAACATAACGGAATGCCAAGACATTCCGACGGAAAACTGCCGGCTCTGCGCCCGGCCCGAACTGCCCCATATCCTCAGGAGAGACGCGTGAAATTGAAAAAGCTAGCCCATCTGATCGCCTTGATCGGCGTCGTGAGCCCGGCCCTTGCACAGCAGGTGCAGACGCCGCCAATGGCACGCGTGGAAATCACCGGTTCGAGCATCAAGCGTATCGCCAAGGAAGGCGCGCTGCCGGTGCAGGTGATCACTTTCGACCAGATCGAAAAGCAGGGCATCACCAGCACCGAAGAACTGGTGCGCACGATTTCGGCGAACGGTACCGGCGCCGACAACATGACCTCGGGTAACAACGTGTTCGGCGCCGATGCCGACCGCGTCAGCGGCGGCGGCTCGTTCGCATCGCTGCGCGGCCTGGGCCCGAACAGCACGCTGGTGCTGTTGAACGGGCGCCGCGTGGCGACCCACGGCGGCAGCGGTAAGGCCGTCGACCTGAACTCGATCCCGCTGGCGGCGATTGCACGCGTCGAGATCCTGAAAGACGGCGCCTCGGCCATCTACGGCACCGACGCCGTCGGTGGCGTGGTCAACTTCATCCTGAAAACGAATTACACCGGCGTCGAAGCCAGCGCCAACGTGAACGCCACCGAAGCCGGCGGCGGCCTGACCCGCCGCGCCTCGCTGCTGGCCGGCAAGGGCGACCTCGAGAACGAGGGCTTCAACGTCATGGCCGCGCTGACGGTCGACAAGAACAACATGCTGCACTCGCACCAGCGCAGCTTCGCCAACGGCTTCCAGCCCGAGCGCGGCTTGTCGCCGGACACCACCGGCACTCCGTTCGCGAACCAGCTGACCGGCGCCAATACGGCCCTCGGCGCCAACTTCCAGATGCCGGGCGACGCCACCCGTTATCTGCAGGCCAACCTGCTCAGCCTGCAGGGCAAGTGCGATTCGATTCCGTGGATGTCGCAGTACCAGAGCCAATTGTGGCCTGACGTCACCCCGGTCACCCGCACCCGCTATTCCTGCGCCTACGACTATGGCGCCGACTACGTGATGTCGCCGCCGGTCGAGCGCGCGAATGCCCTGCTGCGCGGCGCCTTCCAGATCGCGCCGGGCCACCGCCTGTTCGTCGAAGGCCTGGCCTCGCGCTCGAAGGTCACCTCGATCCTGACGCCGATGCAGATCTCGACCTCGCTGGCCACGAACAGCGCTTACCCGGTCGGCGGCGCCTACTACCAGGACCTGTCGCCGTACATCGCCAGCTTCAACCGCAACCTGCCGATCATCTACAAGTGGCGCGCCACCGATTTCGGCAACCGCGAGATGGACAACACCACCGACGGCGCCCGTCTGCTGGTGGGCCTGGAAGGCACGCTCGGCAAGTACGACTACAAACTCGGCCTGTCGCGCGCGATCAGCAAAACCCAGACCAAACTGACCGACGGTTACTCCTACACCAGCGCGATGTACTCGGCGCTCGGCACCGGCCTGATCAATCCATGGCTGGCCGCGGGCCAGAGCCAGACGCCGGAAGCGATGGCGCTGATCGAATCGACCAAGTTCCGCGGCGACTTGCAGCATGGCCGCACCACGCTGACCCAGCTCGACGGCTCGGTGTCGGGCGAGATCTGGGACTTGCCGGCAGGCGCGCTGGCCGCTGCAGTCGGCTTCGACCTGCGCCGCGAAGGCTATGCCTACGGCCAGGACGCCGACGCCACCCTGGTGTGGCAGGCGCCGGGCAATGCCGCCCTGAAAGCGGCCGAGCGCGACATCAAGGCCGTGTACGCCGAATTGATCGTGCCAGTGTTCAAGGACCTCGAAGTGCAGCTGGCCGTGCGCCGCGACCACTACAGCGTGATCGGCGCCACCACCAATCCGAAGGTCGCCTTCCGCTACGAACCGGCCAGCTGGCTGCTGTTCCGCGGTTCGGCGAACAAGGGCTTCCTGGCGCCGAGCTTCACCCAGCTGTATTCGGCCTCGCTCGACCAGGAACTGCCGAACGGCACCATCGATCCGGTCGGCTGCCCGCTGAACCCGGGCGACCCGGCCTATTGCGCGATCGCCCGCCTCGACTACAAGAGCGGCGGCAATTCGAGCCTGAAGCCGGAAACCTCGAAGCAGGGCACGCTGGGCGTGGTGATCGAGCCGGTGAAAGGCTTCTCGGCCTCGCTCGACTATTGGCTGATCAACACCAAGGACAAGATCCTGAACCGCACGCCGCAGATCATTCTGGCCAACCAGCCCGGCCTGTCGGCCAACGTGATCCGCAACAACGACGGCAACCCCGGTACCATCGACTACGTGCAGGCCGGCTGGATCAACGCCGGCGGCGTGAAGACGCGCGGCGCCGACCTCGGCCTGCGCGGCGACGGCAAGGTAGGCGACTTCAAGTGGAGCGCGGGCCTGGACGGCACCTGGACCCAGCACTTCCAGTTCGCCGAACTGGCTGGCCAGGCCTACAAGGAATACGTGGGCAACTTCTACACGCGTGACCTGTACCTGCGCTGGAAGCACAACGCCACCCTGACGGTCAGCCGTGGCGACTGGAGCGCCATGCTGAGCAATAACTTTGCCAGCGGCTACAACGACCAGGTGCCGAACAAAGGGCTGGGCACGCCGCCGCCGGGCTTCGACCCGACCGTGTCGAGCTACACCACCTGGGGCCTGTCGACCACCTATACGGGCTTCAAGAACGCGTCGATGACCTTCGGCATCCAGAATTTGTTCGACCGCGATCCGCCGTTCACCGCGCACAACGTCGACGAAGTGGTCGGCGCCGGCTGGGACCCGCGCGTGGCGAGCCCGCGTGGCCGTTCGTTCTCGCTGACGCTGAAGTACAAGTTCCTCTGATCGACTTTGCAGAGGCACGGCTCCTGGCCATGGAAGCGTCCGCGCTTTCCTGGCCAGGGGCCGTTTTCCATTCACCCCTGAACCTATGCCGAGCAGCATGACCATCAGCCGGCGCGCCTTTGGCGCCTGGCTTGCCGCCGCCGCCGCATTGCCTTTCCCCGGCCTTGCGGCGGCCCGTCCGCGCGCCCGGCCACCCCTTCGCTCCCGCCCCATGCCACCCCTGATCAAACCGCCGCGCCTGCGCCGTGGCGACACCGTCGGCCTGATCGCGCCAGGCGGCTACACCAGCGAAAAATCGATTGCCAAGGCCCGCGCCAACATCGAAAGCCTGGGCCTGAAGGTGCGCGAAGGACAGTACCTGCGCGAAGTGAACGGCAATTACGCCGGCACCGTGGCCCAGCGTTTATCCGACCTGCACGCGATGTTCGCCGACCCGGACGTGCGCATGCTGTGGCCGATCCGCGGCGGCTCGGGCTGCATCTCGCTGCTGCGCGAGCTCGATTACGACCTCATCCGCAAGCACCCGAAGATCCTGCTCGGCTACTCCGACATCACCGCCCTGCACCTGGCGATCCTGAAGGAAACGGGTTTGGTGACCTTCCACGGCCCGGTGGCCTCATCGACGCTGTCGGACTATGCGCGCGAACACATGCTGGCGGTGCTGATGGACCCGCAGCCGCAGTACACGATCCCGATGGCGCTGGAAAACAGCCGCCGCGCGATCCAGCAGCCGCACTTCGGCATGCGCACCGTGCACGGCGGCAGCGCCACCGGGCCACTGATCGGCGGGAATCTGAGCCTGGTGGCGGCGCTGGCCGGCACGCCCTACGCGGCCGACTTCCGCGACAGTATTTTGTTCCTGGAAGAAGTGAACGAAGCGCCGTACCGGATCGACCGCTGGATGACCCAGCTCGATCTTTCAACAGGATTCAGGAAGGCGGCGGCGCTGATGATCGGCATCTGCGACGATTGCGGCCCTGAGCACGAAGACGTCTCGCTGACGCTGGACCAGACCTTCGACATCCACCTGCAACCGCTGCCGATTCCAGCCGTGACCGGCTATTCGATCGGCCACATCCGCAACCAGTTCACGATCCCGATGGGGATCAAGGCCACGCTCGACACCGAACGGCAGACGGTGACCTTGCTGGAAACGGCCGTCAGCTAGCGGCCTGCGCACGCCGGCGCATGCGTTTGTTTGGCTGATTTCTACAAACAAGGGACGCTCGATGGCGTCCCTTGCTTCATTTGAGCTGGCGTTAGTCGTCGACGTTTGCCGGTTCGCGGCTGAAGCTGAAGAACAGCGAGTAGATCATCTCGCATGGTGTTCCCTGACACATCGCCGGTTTATAGGTTTCCTGCATCATCCGTTGGGCAATGTAGGTCACCAGCCTGTCGACGTTACGCATCTCGTCGAGTACCGGCTTTTCGTACACCTTGACCTGCCTGGCCTTGCCATCGGCGCCGATGAGCGCATACACGCGCAGGTAGCCATGCGCCTTGCCTGCGGCGGAGTTCAGCTCTGCCACCGTCGTCATCAGTCCACGGCTGCCGTGCACGGGATACGGCGGATCGTCGCCGGCCTCGAGCGCGGGGTAGATGCCGCGCACCACGTTCTTTTGCGCGTCGGTCAGCTGGTCCCAACTGGCATCGAGGGGCAGGTAGTTGATGATGGTGGGAGCGCCGTTGTAATACACGGAATCCGTCATCTCCTGCTTGACGGGTGGGCTGGTCCCGGCAATCAGGTCGTTCTCGAAACGGCCTTCGAATGTGCGGCCACTGCCTGCATACACGATGCGGCCAAGTCCGTGCCTGTTCCCGTCCTGCCACTGGCCGCTGTAGCTGCCGCCACGGCCATACGTGATCTGGCCCCAGCCATGCTCCTTGTCGTTCTTCCACTCGCCGGTGTATTCGCTGCGGTCGGTCCCGACGAAGATACCCTTGCCCTCGTGCTTGCCATTCACGACCCCGCCTTCGTACATGGTGCCGCTCTTGTAGGTGAAGAAGCCGCTGCCATGCGGCACGCCGCGCAGGAAAGTACCGATGTAGGTGAATTCGCTCGTCTTCAGCTCGCCTTCGCCCTGCACCTCGCCGCGTACCAGCGTGGCTTTCAGGCGGTGGCGCTTGCCTTTGTCGTTTCGCCATTCGAGTTCGCCATGGCCGGCGGCGAAGCCGTCGTCGCAGGCGCCAGTCCAGCGCACGGCGCCATGGCGCGGCGCCGAATCCAGGAGCGCGATGCGGCAACCGGGCGCGCCGAGCCAGGCATGGGGTTCGGCAGCCAAGGCAGTGTGGCTGAGCAGGAAAACGGCGGCGAAACACAGTATGTTCTGCATGGGTGTCCAGGGCGCGGTCAGCGTGTCATTTTTGGAAAGTGATCCACATCCACCACAAACTCGCTCAACAAGGGATACACCATCTCGCACGGCTTGCCCTGGCACATGGCAGGCTTGTAAGGCGTCAGCATCAGTACGCTGGCGATGCTTTTGATTAGCTGCTGCTCGGTTTCCGGATCGTACAAGGACGGCTTCTCGAACACGTCCGCCCGTTTGGCCTTGCCGTCGGCGCCGACCAGCACGGACATGCGCAAGAGGCCCTCGGCGGCGCCGGCCTTTTGATTCAGTTGCTTGATCGCCTTCAGCACGTCGAGCAGGCCGGCGCTCGGATAAGGCGGTTCGTCGCCCCGTGCCAGTGCCGGAAAACGGCTGCGCACGGTGGTTTTCTGTTCTTCGGTCAAGGCTTCCCAGGGCTGGTCCAGCGGAACCCTTTCCCTGTCCGGGCCGCGCCATCTGTCTTCGCGCAGGAAGGCATAGCGCAGGAAGTCGATCTCCTGTGCCTCGGGTCCGACGATCAGGTCGTTGGCAAATTCGCCCTCGAACGTGCGGCCGCTGCCCGCGTAGACGAGTTTTCCGCGGCCGTGGCGTTTGCCCATTCGCCACTGGCCGGTATAGCTGCCGCCTTCCGCGTATTTCACTTCGCCCCAGCCGTGCGGTTTGCCGTCTTTCCATTCGCCGACATATTCCGAACGGTCGGTCTCGACGGCGATGCCCTTGCCTTCGCGTTTGCCGTCGACCACGTCGCCTTCGTACTGCATGCCGCTTTTGTAGGTGAAGTAACCTTTACCATGGGGAATGCCCTGGCGCAGGGTGCCGATGTAGGTGTAGTCGCGGGTCGTCCATTCCGCTTCCTGGATCTCGCCGCGCACCAGGGTGGCCGGCACATTCATCTGCGTCCAGTTCGCACCCAGCCACCTGAGCACGCCCTTGCCGTGGGCATAACCGCCTTCGCAGGCGCCATCCCAGCTGACGACCGAGCTGGCCGGGATCTGGGCGAAGACGGCGATGCGGCAGTTGGCTTGTCCGAGGTAGGGGACGGGTTCGGCGGCGGACGCCGCCTGCATGCTTAGCGCAGCTGCGGCGAGACAAAACATGTTATGTATCGTATTCATCGAGACTGTTCTTTCCAGGGTCAGCGAAACATGGCAGGTACTTCCCGCGTCAGGCGCGTGTCGAAGCTGAAGAAAAATACATACCGCATTTCGCAAGGCTGCCCGTCGCAGATGGCTGGTTTATA
>Ga0308160_10003589_pt1 | contig 17375 bp, 19 predicted proteins | sample PhyFR1_FD_201036 | JGI IMG/M metagenome (GOLD analysis project Ga0308160, IMG submission 201036) | Phyllosphere microbial communities from UC Gill Tract Community Farm, Albany, California, United States - DLSLF.R1 | ecosystem: Host-associated > Plants > Phyllosphere > Unclassified | place: USA...
GAGATGCCATGGGATCGGATGCGTGATGAGATAATGTGGGCAGTTTAACCGTTTGTGGGACGCCGAGCCGATGCCGGACCTTCGCCCGCTGCCGATGCGCCTCGTGCACGCGCTGCTGGACGCGCTCTTGCCCTCGTGCTGCGCACTGTGCGGCGGGCATGCGCGGGCGGCGGTGTGCGCCGATTGCGAGCAGGCGTATGTGGCGCCGACGCCGCGCTGCCCTTGCTGCGCCAATCCCACTGGCGCGCTGGACAGCACGCGGCATTGCGGCGCCTGCCTGGCGCAGGCGCCGCCCTTCGACGCCACCTGGGCAGCCTGCGATTACGCCGCGCCGCTCGATAGCCTGGTGCTGCAGCTGAAATTTGGCGCGCAACTGGCGCTGGCGCCGTGGATGGCGCGCGTGCTGCATGGGGTCATCGCATCCGGGGCACGGGCATTGCCCGACGTGCTGTGCCCGGTCCCGCTGGGCCCGGCACGCCTGATCGAGCGCGGCTACAACCAGGCGCTCGAAGTCGCGCGCCCACTGGCCCGCGCGCTGGGCCTACCGGTCGTCCCGCAACTGCTGCACCGGCTGCGCGAGACAGCGCCACAATCGGGCGCCGGGCCAGGCGACCGGCACAGGAACGTGCGGGGCGCGTTTGGCGTGGCCAGCACGTTCGACGTACATGGCCGGCATGTGGGCGTGGTCGACGATGTCATGTCGAGCGGCCACACGCTGGCAGAAATTGCCGCCGTATTGAAAGGAGCGGGCGCCACGCGCGTGACGAACATCGTCTTTGCGCGCACCCCGCCGCATGGATAAGCCTCATCATCAAGGAGAAGCACGTTGTTCCACGTCGTCCTGGTCGAACCAGAAATCCCGCCGAATACCGGCAATGTGATCCGCCTGTGCGCTAACACCGGCGTACAACTGCACCTGATCGAGCCGCTCGGCTTTCCGCTGGACGACGCCAAGATGCGCCGCGCCGGGCTCGATTACCACGACTACGCGACGATGAAGGTGCACAAGGACTGGGCCGCGTTCCTGACGGACACCCAGCCCGATCCGGCGCGCATGTTCGCCCTGACCACGCACGGCTCGGCGCCCTTCGCCGACGCCCACTTCCAGCCGGGCGACGTGTTCGTGTTCGGCCCGGAATCGCGCGGCCTGCCCCCCGCCCTGCGCGAGACCTTCCCGCCCGCCCAGCGCATCCGCCTGCCGATGCGCCCCGACAACCGCAGCCTGAACCTGTCGAACACCGTGGCAGTCGTCGTCTACGAAGCCTGGCGCCAGAACGGCTACGCCGGCGGCGCCTGAGCCGGCGCTACAGCTCAAACAGCCGTCAAGTCAAAAGCCGGGGTCAGGTCTGACATTCGGACACGGCCTCGACTGTTGGGGGGCACATATGACAAGCTGGCCTCGAAACCGAAGTCATACCGATAACAAAAGGTGGGATTACAGTAGAGCTTGTGTCCGAATGTCAGACCTGACCCCGGCTTGTGCCAGCTTGTGCTACTCGTTCGAATGCATCGAGCAGACCACTGCGGACCAGCAGGTCGATGGCCTCGTCGACCCGACGCGGAGCGGCGGCGTCGAGTTGCTCGCGGTCGTCGCCAACCAGAGCGCGCATCTGCTGCGGTACGACCACCAGGTCGATGAAGCGCTGCGCGATCGCCGTGGCCGCTGCGGTCTGATCAGCCGACGGCGCAGCCCCGGCCAGCGCATCCACCACGCACGCTATGCCGCCATCGCGCCCAGTCTGGTCCACCAGTCGCGACAATTCGGGCAGCCGGGGCGCCGTTGTCAAACTTACCCGCAGCAGCGCCACCGATTCTTCAGTAAGAGCATGCAGCAGAAGATGCAGTCCCACTGCGCGCAGGCGTTCCCGCACGGGCATGGCTGGTGGCAAATCGGGCGCAGCCGGCGCCGCGCCCTCGAGAGCGCGGTGCACGACCGCGCTGAACAAGGCATCCTTGTTAGCGTAGCGCGCGTACAGCGTTGCCTTGCCGGCGCCCGCCATGGCCACGACCTGGTCGCAGCTCGTCGCATCGAAACCAGCGCGCAGGAACAGCGTCGTCGCTGCGTCGAGGATGCGGCGATCCACTTCGCCGGCATGCTCGGCAGACGGCCGGCCGCCCCGCTTGCGCGTGGGCAGTGCTGGTTCTGGCTCGGGCAGGCTTGATGTCATACGCATGGCAAAATAGTCATCATAATAAACTGAACTGAATGGTATAGTTCAGTTTCTGGACTCTCAATCAAAGGTGAAGCGATGGACATGCGTATGAAATTTCTATCTGACAATATGAGGGCAATTGATTTTGGCATGCTCTCGACCCGCACCGAAGGCGGCGCCTTTGCCAGCCGGCCCATGAGCAACAATGGCGAAGTCGATTATGACGGGGACAGCTATTTCTTCACCTACGACCAGGCCCGTACCGTGGCCGACATCGAGGGCGACGCAGCAGTCGGCCTGACCTTTACCGGCGCCCCCGGACCCCATGGGCAGCCACCGCTGTTCATCGCGGTGCAGGGCAATGCAGAACTGATCCGTGACAAGGCCATGTTCGCAGCGCACTGGACGGCAGGACTCGATTATTGGTTCGAGCAAGGCGTCGACACACCGGGATTGGTCATGATACGCGTTCGCGCCGTCCGAATCCACTATTGGAGCAGCGCCGACCAGGGCGAGATTGTTCTGTAAAACCCGAACACGCACGGGTCACGCCGGCCCCTGCCCCATCAACGACTTGACAGGCTCGCCATGCACACTGCAATCGACGCATTTCCCATCCATATTCCCGAGGCCGACCTGATCGACCTCGCCGAGCGCCTGACGCGCACGCGCTGGCCCGATGCCGAGACCGTGAACGACACCTCGCAGGGCCCGCAACTGGCCCGCATCCGTGCACTGGTGGAACGGTGGCAGGACGGCTACAACTGGCGCAGCACCGAAGCCGCACTGAATGAATGGGGCAGCAGCCGTACCGTCATCGATGGGCTGGGCATTCACTTCCTGCATATCCGCTCACCGGAACCGAACGCGACGCCACTGCTGCTGACGCATGGCTGGCCGGGCTCCGTGCTGGAATTTCGCGAGCTGATCGGTCCGCTGACGCAGCCACAGGCGCATGGCGGGCTCGCGGCCGATGCATTCCATCTGGTGATTCCAGCCTTGCCCGGCTTCGGCTTTTCCGACAAGCCCACCGAACCGGGTTGGGGCGTGGGACGCACGGCGCAGGCCTTCGCGGAACTGATGCGCCGCCTCGGCTATGGCGAGCGCTGGGTGGCGCAAGGCGGCGACTGGGGCGCGGCCGTCACGAGCGCCCTGGCGCACATGCGCGTGCCGGGCCTGGCGGGCATCCACTTGAACATGGTGATGTTCCACCCGACCGAGCAGGAAATCGCCGACGCAACGCCAGAAGAGCAGCGGATGCTGGACGACGCCGCGCGCTACGAAAGAGAATATTCAGGCTACATGAAGCTGCAGTGCACGCGCCCGCAATCGGTCGGGTTCGCGCTGGCAGATTCGCCGGTGGGCCTGGCCAGCTGGCTGTATGCGCTGTTCCAGGATGTGTCCGATACCGACGGCCAGCCGGAGCGCACGATCGCGCCAGACCGCCTGATCGACGACGTGATGATGTACTGGCTGACCAATACCGGGCCCAGCTCGGCACGTTTTTACTGGGAAGGCGCGCGCGAGATGGCGCAGGGCATGCCCACCGCCCCACTGCCCCTGCCTGCCGGCATCAGCATGTTTCCGGGCGAGCAGATGCGGCTGTCGCAGCGCTGGGCCGCAGCACGCTTTGCCGACCTGCGCTTCTTTGGCGAAGCCGAGCGCGGCGGCCATTTCGCGGCGATGGAAAACCCTGCCACCCTCGTCGAGCATCTGCGCGCGACGTTCCGCACGATGCGCTGAGCAAATCAGCTTCGATCGCCGAACACGCCATCGGCAAACACCTGCGCATGAAACCGTTCGCCGATCAGCCGGTGCGTGGCGGCGTCCGGATGCAGCGCATCGGGCAGCGGCAGGTGCGCATTGTCGTCGGCACCATACAGCGCGCTGCCATCGAGGTAATGGATATGCGCATCGGTGCCAGCCCGCTGCGCCACAATCCTTTGCAACTGCTCGCGAATCACACCCAGCGTCAGCTTGCCCTGGCGCCGCTCGGCGTCATTACCCATCGCCCGGAACAGCAGCCTGCCCTGCTCCATGGCCTTGCCATCGAACATGGTCGGCCCCGGCGTCGTTTCGTGGATCGGACACCAGGTTGGCGAGATCACCAATAGCGGCGTGCTCCGGTGCCGCCCTTCGCGGATCGTGTCGAGAAACCCGTGCACGGCCGGCCCGAATGCGCGCACGCGCATCAGGTCGGTGTTGACGAGGTTGATGCCGAGCTTCAGGCTGATCAGGTCGGCCGGCAGGTCGCGGATCGTGCGCGCCGTGAACGGGTCGAGCAAGGCATTGCCGCCAAAGCCCAGATTGAACAGGTCGACGTTGGCCAGACCGGCCGCCACCGCAGGCCAGATGCCGGTCGGGTGGGTGGCATTGGAACCCTGGCTGATCGAACTGCCGTGATGCAGCCAGCGGCGCTGGCCGCCTTTCAAAAGGGCCGCCACCGGCGCATCCGCGCGCAAGCTCACCAGCTCGGTCGTCTCGTCGTGCGGCAGCCAGAGTTCGACGGTCTTGTCACCCGCCGGCAGATCGGCAAAGCGCAGCCAGTGCGGCTCGCCCGGATGCACCCTGGTGGCACCGCTGATCATGTCGATGTCCAGGCGCTTGCCGCCGGGCGCACTCGCCTGCTGGAGCAGCTTCCCATCGACCACCAGATCAAAGATACCGTCGGGCCGCGGCGTCATCTTGCCGTAGCGGCGCTTGGTCGGCAGCACCAGCACCTCGACGACACGGGCCGTGGTCCGGAACGCCAGGCGCACGCCGGATGGCTGTGCTGCAGCCAGCGCCAGTTGCACATCCAGGTGCTGCGCGAGCGCCCACGCCGGCAAACGCTGCGGCAACAGGCCGGCATCGGTGCGTTCGAGCTCGACCGCGCCATGGATCAGGTCTGCGGGAATCGGGGACAGCGTGTACATGGACGTGCCCGTCATCAGGCACCTGCCGCTTCGCGGGTCAGCACCGTCAAGCCCTCGACCAGGCGATCAAGTTCTTCTACCGTGGTCGTCAGCGCCACCGTGGCGCGCACGAGGCTGGCGTCGCCCACCGGCCGCTCCACCGTGAACACGCCGAAGCGCTCCAGCAGCGCCGCCTGCACGTCACGCGCGCGCATGCCGTCGATCGTGAACGCCGCCAGCGCAGTGTCGCCTGCCAGCGGGCTCATCAACTGCAGGCCCGGCAGGTCCGCCACGCGCTGCACCCAGTAATTTCTCAGCCAAGCCAGCCGCGCGCCTTTTGCTGCCGAACCGCCCAGTTGCGCATGCACGTCGAGCGCCACCGGCGCGGCCATGATTGCGCTCATCGGCGGCATGCCGGCATGCAGGCGTGCGCGGATATCGTCCGCCGGATAATCGCGGTCGCCAAAATGCGGCTCGATGCGGTCCAGGCGCGAAGACCGGATGTACGCAAAGCCTAGCCCCGGCGGCGCGCCGATCCACTTGTGCAGGTTAAAGCCGGCGAAGTCGATGCCCATGGCCTGGACATCGACGGGCAGCTGGCCCAGCGCATGCGCGCTGTCGACCAGCACATCGACGCCGCGCGCCCGCGCCAGTGCAGCGATCTCGCGCACCGGCACCGACTGGCCATTGGCCGGAAATACTTGCGAGAGCAAAAGCAATTTCAGGCCCGGCGTATCGCGGATCGCCGTCGCATACTGTTCCAGCAGCGCATCACCGGACAGGGGCAGCGTCAATTGCAGCTCGGTCGGCACCACGCCGCGCCGCCCTTCCAGCCACGCCATCGCATAGCGCATCGCCGGATAATCGAGGTTGCTCCACAGGACGCCATCGCCCGGCGCCAGCCGGTGGTACTGGCCGATCAGCACCTGCATCGATTCACTCGCGCTGCGCGTGAGCAGGATCTCATGCGGTTCGGCGTTGATCAGCCTGGCCAGCCGCGCGCACAGCACCGCGCCATGCTCGAGGGCTTGCGCACTGCGCAAAAATGGACTCAGATGGCGATTCAGATAGTCGACCGATTCGACCAGCGCCGCCTGCACCGGCTGCGCCATCGCGCCAAAATACCCATGCTCGAGATTGACGATGCCGTCGGGCGCTGGCGGATACAGGCCGGCCAGTGCCGGCATCACAGGGAGCTTGGCCATGCCGGTCAGCCCCGGATCCGCGCCACCAGTTTGGTGGTCGAGCGGTCATGCTCGAAGTCGATCGCCACCGCGCGCCCGCCATACGCCAGCACGGCCTGCCCTTCGGGAATCTGGTCCATCACGTAGTCGCCGCCCTTGGCATAGATATCGGGCCGGCCTTCCTGGACCACTTCGAGGGCCGTCTGCTCGTCGAACTCGACCACCAGGCTGACCGATTCCAGCGAGGCCAGCACCGCCATGCGATCGGCCAGCGTGTTGTGCGGGCGGTCGTCGCCCTTGCCCAGCCGCTTGACGGACGCATCGGTGTTGACTGCCACCACGAGCGAAGCGCCCAGCTCGCGCGCCTGCGCCAGATAGGTCACGTGGCCACGGTGCAGGATGTCGAACACGCCGTTGGTCAGCACCACCGGCTTTGGCAGTGCGGCGATCCGCGCAGCCAGGTCGGCGCGCGTGCAGAGCTTGTTTTCAAATGAAGGCATGGGTATTTTAGTGTCAGTGTTTGGGCGGTTCGTCATCGGGTTCTTCATCGAGCGCCATCGACAATTCGGACGGCCGCGCCGCGCCAGCCGGCAGCCCCGGCTCCTTGCGCTCGCCCGACAGCTTGACCTGCAGCCGCAGGCCGTTGGCCGAATCGGCATTGCGGATCGCTTCGTCGTAGCTGATGAAGCCCTTGTTGTACAGCTCGAACAGGGCCTGGTCGAACGTGCACATGCCCAGCTCGCGCGATTTGTGCATGATTTCCTTGATGCTCTGGAAGTTCCCTTTCAGGATCATCTCGGCAATCGTCGGCGTGTTGAGCAGGATTTCAATGGCGGCCTTGCGGCCCTTGCCGTCCTCGGTACGCACCAGGCGCTGCGAGACAATAGCGCGCAGGTTCGACGACAGGTCCATCAGCAGCTGGTTGCGCCGTTCTTCGGGGAAGAAGTTGATGATCCGGTCCATCGTCTGGTTGGCATTGTTCGCGTGCAGCGTGCCCAGGCACAGGTGGCCCGTTTCGGCAAACGCGATCGCATGCTCCATCGTTTCGGTATCGCGGATCTCGCCGATCAGGATCACGTCCGGCGCCTGGCGCAGCGTGTTCTTCAGCGCGTTATGCCACGACAGCGTATCGACGCCCACTTCGCGGTGCGTGATCAGGCAGTTCTTGTTCTTGTGGACGTATTCGACCGGGTCTTCCACCGTGATGATGTGGCCGGCCGAATTGTTGTTGCGGTAGTCGATCATTGCCGCCAGCGTCGTCGACTTGCCCGAGCCCGTGCCGCCCACGACCAGCACCAGGCCGCGCTTGGTCATCACCACATCCTTGAGCACTTCGGGCAGGTCGAGCTTTTCAAAGTTGGGGATCTCGGACGAAATGGTGCGCACGACCATGCCGACGCTTTGCTGCTGCACGTAGACGTTCACGCGGAAGCGGCAGACGTTCGGCAGCGAGATCGCGAAATTGCACTCCATCTCTGTTTCGAACTCGGCGCGCTGGCGCTCGTTCATCAGCGAGATCGCAAGCGCGCGCGTGACTTCGCCGCTCAGGCGCTGCTGGCTGAGGGCTTTCATGGCGCCCTGGTATTTCATGCTCGGCGGGAAATCAGCCGAGATGAAGAGGTCGGAACCGCCCTGGTGATGCATCACCGTGAGCAGTTTATGGATATAGACCTGGGCTTCCGCCGGGCCAAACGTGGTGGACATGCGGGCCTTTCAGAAAAGATGCATAGGCGGAGCCTATCAAGAGATTATATCGACTATCATTCTCGCTACACCATTATTTCATGGCGCGCACCTGCTGCCCCGCTCACCACGCGGCGCCGGCAACGCGCCTAGTCGAGACACCCACCATGACCCTGACCGAGTTGAAATACATTGTCGCCGTCGCCCGCGCCAAGCACTTCGGCCACGCGGCCGAAGCCTGTTTCGTGGCCCAGCCCACGCTGTCGGTCGCCATCAAGAAGCTGGAAGACGAACTGGGCGTGCTGCTGTTCGAGCGCGGCGGCTCCGAAGTGTCCGTCACCCCCCTGGGCGCCCAGATCGTGGCGCAGGCCGAGCGCGTGCTGGAGCAGACCGCTGCCATCAAGGAACTGGCCAAGCAGAACAAGGATCCGCTGGCCGGCCCGCTGCGCCTGGGCGTGATCTACACGATCGGCCCGTACCTGCTGCCGCCACTGGTCAAAAATCTGATCGAGACGGTGCCGCAGATGCCGCTCGTGCTGCAAGAGAATTTCACGCACAAGCTGCTCGAACTGCTGCGCCAGGGCGAGCTCGACGCCGCGATCATGGCGCTGCCGCTGCCCGACCACGGGATGGCGGTGCAGCCGCTGTATGACGAGCCGTTCATCGTGGCGATGCCCAAACACCACCCGTGGGCCAAGCGCAAGGAAATTTCGGCCGAAGACCTGAAAAGCGAAACGATGCTGCTGCTCGGCGCCGGCCACTGCTTCCGCGACCAGGTGCTGGAAGTGTGCCCGGAAATGGCGCGCTTCTCGGCGCCGGGCGGCGGCACCGGCATGCAGCGTACGTTCGAAGGCTCGTCGCTGGAAACGATCCGTCACATGGTCGCCAGCGGCATCGGCCTGACGGTGCTGCCGCGCGCGTCGGTCACCGACCTGAGCGAGTCGAACGGTTTGCTGGCCTATGTGCCGTTCACCAGGCCGGCGCCATCGCGCCGCGTCGTGATCGCCTGGCGCAAGAGCTTCACCCGCCGCGCCGCCATCGAGGCGGTGATGCAGGCGGTGAGTGAATGTCATCTGGCCGGCGTGGAGATGATCACGTACGAGGCGGCGGCGTAGCGTCGGTCCACACGACTGGCGGCGCTGGCAGCGCGGGTGTAACGGCTTTGGCGGTCTCGTCCACATCGGCCGCATCGCCGTTGGCCGCCGGCCCGCCCCTGACCGCCTCGAGCTGCGACGGCGAGAACACGATGGTCTGGGTCGGGAACGCCAGGCTGATGTCAGCCGCTTCCAGCCGCTCGAAGATCGTCAGCAGCAGCTTTTCGCGAATGATCACCTGCGTGTCGAACTCGTGCACGTCGATGTGGGAAAACACCTCGATGTTGAAGGCGCGCTCGCTGATGCTGCCCAGGCGCGCGCGGTGCCCTTCTGCCATGTTCTTTTCTTCGGCCAGGACTTGCTGGACGATGGTAATCGCTTCCTTGAGCTTGGCCGACGAATTGCCATACGCGATCGCGATCACGGGATTGAACAGGAACCGGTCGCGCGCGGCGTAGTTTTCGATCTGGCGCGCCGACAGGTCGCCATTCGGGATCGTCACCACGGTGCGCTCGTTGGTGCGGATGCGGGTCGAGCGGATGCCGACGTCTTCCACGGTGCCCACCACGTCGCCGACCTTGATGAAGTCGCCCACCTGCATCGGGCGGTCGGCAATCACGGTCACGCTGCCCACCAGGTTTTCCACCGTCTTCTGGGCGCCCAGCGCCAGCGCGATACCACCGATACCGAGCGCTGCAATACCCGTCGTGACGTCGATGCCGAAGGTGCTCAGGATCGCAATGCCCGAAAACGCCAGCAGGATGACCTTGGCGGCGCGGCGCGCCAGCGTGATGACCGAAATGACCTGACGCCGCTGGCTGCGCTGCATGCGGGCGATCGCCAGTTCCGAGATCGCATCGACCAGCCGCAGGCCGAACCACACCAGCGCGATGACGGAAACGATGCCGGTGTAGCGCAGCAAGGTCTGGCGCGCCACGATCGACACCGGCAGTTGCTCGGCCCAGTTGTAGAACACCCAGACCGCCAGCAACAGGCTCACCGGCGGCAGGGCCGCCTCGAAGAATCGGTACAGGCCATTGGCTTCCGGATCGGGCACGAGCTTGCGCATGCAGAACACGATCAGCGCCGACAGCATCCACAAGCCGCCAAACACCAGCACGCCAAGACCCAGCAGCAAGGCCCAATCCTTCAGCGGTGCGCCGGCGACGACGACCTGATCGGCCGCGGGCTCCGTCACCACGGGCGCACGCTTGGTGGCCGCGGTGATCTGGGCCAGCGTCTCGCGCGAGACGCGCCACACCTGATGTTCGCCGTCCTGCCCTTTCGTGAGCAGCACCGGGATTTTCTTGTCCTGAATGGCGATCTCGCCGACACGCTCCTGATCGACCGGCAAGTCGTCACTCACCTTGCCGTTCGGGTCGTTGGACAGCGTGATGAAGGTATCGAGCGTGCCGCCATCGTCCAGCACCGCATGGAACGCGCGCGCCTGCTCCACCGCGTTGGTACGCTGGCGTGAGCTGGTCGCGGGCGGCAAGTCGAAGTACAGCGCGGTGCGATCGTAATCGGATTGGCCAAGGGCGCCGAGCAGGCCGGACACCATGGAGCGCGGGGTCTCGCGCTTGAGCGGATCGGGGACGGCGGGTTCAGCGCTGGCGGTTGCCTCGGCGTCCTGGCCGGCGGCAAACGCCGTTGGTTGGGTAAGCCCCAGCAGCAGTGCCAGGGACAGCGAGACCAGTAATCTCATGGAAAATATTCTATTCAAAACGACTCCTTGCACGTATGTGATCGCATGGCGCATGGCGCCAGCCGGGCGGGAGTGACGGTGCGGTCACCACGCCTTCCGGCGAGATGGCATGCCTGAGGATGCGCAGCGATGGGCACGCCGTGGCGGGGCAAACACGCTGGCCCGGACCTGCGATGCGATCGGTCTGATGCCCGGACAGTGGTGTCCGGGAACCAAAGTCTAGCATCCTGACGGTGTCGCACCCGCACTATTGCTGGCAGCGCAAGTGTGTCGCAAGGCATTGGCAATGAACGGGCGATATCGAATCGACGGCGCCGTTGAAAGATGCTATTTTCACCGATAATTTATTTTCGGTAACAATCATGCAGACCACACCGGGCACGCGCCCGAGCTTCTTCACCTCCCCCACCTTCTGGCTCATCCTGCTGAACATCGGCGCCTGGGTGTACCTGGGCATGAACGGCGTCGACTGGATGTCGCCCAGCCCGGCCGACCTGACCGCCTGGGGCGGCAACCTCGGGCCCTACACCCTCACCGGCGACTGGACCCGACTGGTGACGTCGATGTTCCTGCACGGCGGCGCGCTGCACCTGGGCCTGAACATGTTCATGCTGTCGCAGATCGGGCCATTGTCCGAGGCGGTCTGGGGCCGTACCCGCTTTACACTGCTCTATCTGTTGTCGGGCCTGTTCGGCGGGCTGGCCAGCGCCTGGTGGTATGCGAGCGTGGCCGTGCGCAATACGGGCTACGACCTGATTCCCTCGGCCATGGGTTTCACGCCGCACTTTGCCACCACGGTCAGCATCGGCGCGTCCGGTGCGCTGCTGGGCGCGTCCGGGGCCCTGCTCGTGCATGCGCTGTGTGCCGGCAACGCGGCGAAAATCGAATTGAAGGTGATCTTCCAGGTCGTGGCGCTCAATATCGGCATGGGCTTTCTGATGACCGGTACCGATAATGCGGCCCACGTCGGCGGCGCGCTGGCGGGGATCGCCATCGGTGCCCTGCTGATGCTGCCAGGGCGCGTGTTGCGGATCGGTACTGCGGTGCAGTCAGCGGTCGTGTTCGCCGTCAGCCTGGGTGTGCTGGTGGCGCTGGTGAAGCAGCCGCCATCCGACCAGGTCAGCCGGATCGCGCAGATCCTGCGCGCATCCGAGGTGCTCGCCGCACAGCGCGAGGCGGCGCGGGCCGTGAATCCGGAACGCCCGTAATGGCGCCCATGCGGTGCAACATTGGTTTGAACGCGAGGGCGGCATAGCCGCCCACCCTACGGCGAATTAGCGTTTAACGTTACGTGGCATGCCACGGTGCGAAGCAACCAGCCCGATCAGGCGCGTAGGGTGGACGGGTTCCCCGTCCACGCGTTCAACGTCACATGGCATGCCACAGTGCAAAGCAACCAACCCGATCAGCCCTGACGGCGACGGGCCACCATCAAGCCGCCCAGCAGCAGTGGCAGCATCAGCGCGATCGTCGACGGTTCAGGCACTTCGGCCACGATCGAGAACGTGTCGCCGGCGCGCATGCCGCTGGTATCGAGCAGCCAGTCGCTGCGGCCATCGACGAGCGTCGGGTTCCCGAACTGGAACTCGGCCGGTTCGCCATTGGCAAACGTGATCGCCGCGTTGTAGAACGAGCTGTTCACGCTGAGATCCTGCGAGAATGCGGACACGGTGCCCGGCGCCGCGAAACGGATGCCCTGCAAGCCGAAGTTAAATTGCGGGAACGACATGCCGCTCAGGTTGAATACCATGGCGCTCAGGCTCAGCGGGCCGCCGATATCGGCTTCCTGCAGCACGAAGTTGAGCGTGGTGCCGGCAAAATTGCCCAGTTCCAGGTCGAACGAGACGACGCCGGCGGCGCTGTAGTCGGTCACGGCATTGCCGGCCGCGCTGTCCGAGCTGACCAGCAGCGCCGCGTGGCTCGATGTCGAGAACGCCAGCGCAACCAGGCCGGCGGTAATGAATTTGTTGACGGTCATGGTGAATATCCTTGAATGAATACGGTAAGAATTACAGCGGACCCTTGGCCCATGGACCCGAGATCGCGAACGTGATGCCCGGCGTCTGGATGTTGACGAACAGGTAGCGGCCGGTCGGATCGAAGCAGGCGCCGGCAAATTCATTGCCGCGGCCATCGCCGGCCAGCGCCGTCGACTTGCCGGCGGCGGTCAGCTCGGCCGTCGTCAGGTTCACGTTGTTCTTGGCAAAGATGTAGGCATCACCGGCGCCCGTCAGGCCCATCAGGCGCTGGCCGAAACCGAAGGTGTCGGTGATCGGGCTCGACGAGTCTTCGCAGATCAGCAGGCCATCGCGCGGGCTGACCGCCAGGTTGTCACCCATATTGCCGATCAGCGGGCTCGGGCTCGAATAGATGCACTTGAGCGTCTGGCTGGCCAGGTCCAGTTCCCAGATCGCGCCACGGTTGACCGGGCCGCCCGACGTGTCCATCACGTACAGCTTGCCCTTGGTGTAGAAGATGCCTTCGCCGCGGTTCATGCGCAGCGCGCCCTTGGCCCAGCCCTGGTTGAACGGACCGGCGGCATTGCTGATCGCCTGGCCGTTCAGGCCCACGCTGTTGCCGCGGTTGGCGTCCGGGTTCGGGATCGACACCCATTCCAGTTCGTACGTCAGGTCGACCGACGCGGTGGCCAGGTTGACGTTGTTGACGCCCTTGACCTTGGCCATCTCCAGCACGCCGCCGCGCGCCAGCGAACCGGCCGCGCCGGTCTTGATGTCCGGCACGTAGCGGTAGAAGCCCGACTTGCCCGACGCATCTTCGGTCAGGTAGACATTGCTGTTGGTCGGATCGACGGCGGCGGCTTCGTGCGCGAAGCGGCCCATGTTCACGATCGGCTGGCCGGTCGTCTGGCGCGGATCGGCCGTCACTTCGAATACGTAGCCGTGCTTCTTGCCGCCAGCAGTGATCGCGTCAGAGCCGACTTCTTCGCAGGTGAGCCACGTGCCCCACGGCGTGACGCCGCCGGCGCAGTTCTGCTGGGTGCCGCCCAGGCTTGGCGTCATGCTGACCCAGTCGCCATCACGGAACACCAGGTTGGTGGTGCCGCCGCACGAGCGGTTGGTCGTGGTGGTATTGATCGTGCCGCCGTCGTAGAAGCTGTAGGCGTTGATGAAATTGCCAGCTGCGCTGCTGGTGATTTCATGATTGCGCACCAACACCTGCTCGGTGCTGCGGCCCACCTTGCGGGTGGCGATCACGCCCATGCCGTCGTGGCCCGCCGGGCATGGCCGGCCATCGGTCATGATGTCGCCGCGCCAGCCATAGCTCTTGTACGTGAAGCCAGGCGGCAGTTGCAGCAGCGGCAGCCCGGTGCTCAGGTCATTGACTGGCGCGATCGGGCCGTACGGGCTGTCGACCAGCGCGGTGACGCCATTGGCGGCGGCAGCTTCACGGGCGTGCAGCGCGGCGAAGGCGCCGACGAATGGCAGCGCGCTGGCGCCGGCGATGCCCTTGAGCAGGTTGCGGCGCGACGGCGACGTGTCGTGGTTGTTCATGTGTGCTTCTCCATTGATTGGACGTGCGAGCCGGTGGACCGGCATCTCGAATATTGGCAGCGCCTGAGCGGCGGCCCGCCTGTCCTTACCACCCCGGCTTGGACCGATGCATTAAAGCAAACGATCATGTCAAGTTAATGACAACAAAAAGACAATTTTTCAGCCTGTCCGATTGGTCGTGACATCTGCCTGTCATGCACAGCGCATGCGACCTGCTGCGGCAAGGGTGCGCCGCGCAGCGTCCCCAAACCGGCTAGAATTGCTGTCTTCCGATCAATATTTTTTGCGACAAAAAAGCGAATACATGAACAAGCTGGCGCTCTACTTTCGCCTGATCCGGGCCGACAAGCCGATCGGTATACTGTTACTGCTGTGGCCCACCCTGTGGGCACTGTGGATGGCCTCGGGCGGCGTACCGGCCCTCGATGTGCTGGCGATCTTCGTCATCGGCACGGCGCTGATGCGCTCCGCCGGCTGCGCCATCAACGACTACGCCGACCGCGATTTCGACCGCCACGTCAAGCGCACGGTCGACCGCCCGCTCACGAGCGGCAAGATCCGGGGCTGGGAAGCGGTGATGGTCGCGGCCGTGCTGGCGATCGCGTCGTTCCTGTTGATCCTGCCGCTCAATGCGCTGACCAAGCAGTTGTCGGTGGTGGCCGTCGTGGTGGCTGGCACCTACCCGTACTTCAAGCGCTTCTTCGCCATTCCGCAGGCTTACCTGGGCATCGCGTTCGGCTTCGGCATCCCGATGGCGTTTGCCGCCGTGCAGGGTGCGGTACCGGGCGTGGCCTGGTGGCTGCTGGTGGCGAATGTGTTCTGGGCCGTGGCCTACGACACCGCCTATGCAATGGTCGACCGCGACGACGACATCAAGCTGGGCATGCGCACGTCGGCCATCACGTTCGGGCGCTTCGACGTGGCCGCGATCATGCTGTGCTACGGCGCTTCGCTGGCGATCTTTTTGCTGTGCGGCTGGTCGCTGGGCCTGCGCTGGTGGTTCGTGGCCGGTGTGGCGGTGGCGGGCGCCATCGCGCTGTATCACTACACGCTGATTCGCCACCGCGACCGGATGAACTGCTTCAAGGCCTTCCGCCATAACAACTGGCTGGGGGCCGCACTGTTCATTGGTGTCGCACTAGATTATGCATTAGGTTAATATTGTCCGAAATACATTCATCGCTGCTGCGGCAGCGTGATCGACCACCACACCAAGAGGCCCACTATGATCGAAAAAATCCCGACCCAGACCAATACCCGCGACCAGCTGGTCAATGACCTGAAAAGCGTCATTGGCGATGCGGAATCGTGGCTGCGCAACGGCAGCCAGCTGACCGGCGAAGAATTCAAGTCGGCCAAGGCCAAGTTCGAGCAGACGCTGGCCTCGGCCAAGGTCGGCCTGATCAACGCCGAAGAAACCGTGGTCGAGCGCACCAAGGTCGCCGCCAAGGCCACCGACGAATACGTCAAGGACAACCCATGGAAATCGGTTGGCCTGGGCGCTGCCATCGGCGTCGTCATCGGCATGCTGATCGTCCGTAAATAAGATGACGATCCCCGCGACCATCTCGCGCATCGGGGCCACGCTGCTGGCCATGCTGCGCACGCGGCTGGAGCTGGCGACGCTCGAACTGCAGGAAGAAACGCACCGCCTGTTCGGCTATGTGGCCTGGGGCGTCGCTGCCGCCTTCTTCGGCCTGGTCGCGGTGCTGCTGGCCATCCTGTTCGTGCTGGTCCTGTTCTGGGATACGCACCGCCTGCTCGCCGTTGGCGGCATGACGCTGCTGTTCGCGCTGGGCAGTGTGCTGGCGTTCTTCAAGGTCCGTGGTGACCTGACGAATCGCGGGCCGATCATGGCGGCCACGCTGGCCGAACTGCGCAAGGATGCGCAAGCTGTCAAAGGAGAGCCGATCGATGACGTCAAAATCTGAACCACTGGCGGTGCGCCGCCGCTTGCTGGCTGCGCAATGCGCCGAACAGCGCGCCCAGATGTCGGCCGACGTGACGCTGCTGCGCACGCCGTCGGCGATGGGCGGCACCACGGGGTATGTGGTGCAGCACAAGAAAGCCATACTCACCGCCGCCGGCGTCGGGGTGGGCATCCTGCTGACCAGGCCGACCTGGGTGGTCGGCGCGATCACGGCAGCCTTGTCGGCTTACAAGCTGGCGCAGAAGGTGTTGCCGGTGCTGGGGTGGAGGAAGTTCGAAGTACATTGAACCCCGCACTCCCCGCATGACACGAAGGGGCGTCCGCATTGGCGGCGCCCCTTTTTTCATGCGCTCAGTCCTGGCCCAGCTCGTCCCCGAGCGCCTTGCCGCGCGCCGCTGCAGCCTGCATCGCCACGACGATCGCACCTTTCACGCCCGCCGCTTCCATGCTCTCGATTGCCGCGTGCGTGGTGCCGCCTTTTGACGTCACGCGTGCGCGCAGCACGTCGACGGCTTCAGGTGACTGGGCCGCCAGTTGCGCCGCACCCGTGAACGTGGCCAGCGCCAGCTCCCTGCCCTGCTCTACATTCAAGCCCATCGCGCGCGCGGCTTCCTGCATCGCTTCGAGGAAGTAAAACACATAGGCCGGCCCGCTACCCGAGACCGCCGTCACCGCATCGATCTGCGCTTCGTCGTCCAGCCACACGGTCTTGCCGACCGCGCGCATGACAGCGTCGGCCTGCTCGCGCTGCGCGACGCTCACGGCCGGCTGCGCCGCCATGCCCGTCACGCCCATGCCGATCAGCGCCGGCGTGTTGGGCATCGTGCGCACGATGGCGTCGTAGCCACCAAGCCAGCGTGCCAGGTCGCTGCTGCGGATACCCGCCGCGATCGACAGTACCAGCTGACGCGTCAGGTGCGGCGCCAGCGCTGCGGCCACTTCGCGCATCTGCTGCGGCTTCACGGCCAGCACGACGACTTCGGCGTGCCGGACACCCTCCTCGATGTCAGCGGCGGTACTCACGCCATACTCGCGCGCCAGACGCTCCAGTGCTTCGGGATTGCGGTCCACCACGTGGATCTGCGCACCGGAACCCGCGACCTTCACGAGCCCGGAAATCAGGGCTGCGGCCATATTGCCGCCGCCGATAAAGACGATGTTCATGGTGATCCTGTCAGGTGTAATCGCGTTTGCCAAAGATGGCGCTGCCAACGCGCACG
>Ga0308160_10003590_pt1 | contig 17374 bp, 18 predicted proteins | sample PhyFR1_FD_201036 | JGI IMG/M metagenome (GOLD analysis project Ga0308160, IMG submission 201036) | Phyllosphere microbial communities from UC Gill Tract Community Farm, Albany, California, United States - DLSLF.R1 | ecosystem: Host-associated > Plants > Phyllosphere > Unclassified | place: USA...
GGGCGAGGTTATAGTGGTTTCAGGTTTTGTTTAGTCGTAGAATCACATAATGAATACTGTCTGCTAAATCTTACAATCGTCTGCCTTCGCCCTTCACAAGCACATTCCCCGTTACGAATGCTACTTGGCCCATGAAGGTCAACATCGAGTACCTATGTCTACATTCCCCTGCCCGGTGGCCCTCGCCTCATGCTAGACTTGAGCATACCCCCAGCCATGGTCGCGACTCCGCCAACTACACCTCTCAACTGCCCAGCACCCTCGACTGCATTAGCCAATAATCCCTGCCACCCCAGTCCTGCGTTTCTGCCTGCACCTGCACCGGAGCCAGTACCAGTGACCTTGACCCCAGCTCCAGCTCCAGCCATAAAGACCTTCTTGATCCAGCCCACTTCATTAATCACATCCAACCCTGTTCCCCTTAACCAATTAACGACGCCATTCCTAGCTCCGAAGATCTGGTTCAAATGGTCGGTCGCAGAGAGCATGATATGATTTTCGGTATATCGTTCCTTTGGATAATCTTTAATAGCCAAATCTGAACCTAGATCCATTCCAGTCTTTTTAGCCTTCTCGAGAGTGTTAGCCAACGACCTGACGTCCGCAAGACCCATGTTTAGACCTTGACCAGCTAAGGGGTGGATGGTGTGTGCCGCATCTCCTACCAAAACTGTTCGGTGGCCTGTATATGTATCTGCATGAGAGAGGCGAAGGGGGAATGAAGCGATTGATTTCGCTGCTATTGATGTGATGGATGGGGGGAGTGTTTGGTCGATCGAAGTAGCTAGAGCGGGTTGGAATTGTATAATCGAGTTAATCTTCTCCACGGTAAACAGCTCGGGGGGACAGGTGAGGAGTCGTTCATTCAGGATCGCTAATGTCGATTCAGGGACAGAGTATCCAGCATTGACCATTACCGTCAATGCCTCTGGACTGATCTTCTTGAGAGCCGCAGCGAGATCGGGGCGTGTGGACCAGACCATTGTAGATGCTTCTTCACTTAATGGGAGGAAAGCGAGTGGGCCGGTAGGTAAGAATCGTTGAAAAGCGGTATTGTTTGGATAAATTGGTGAAGGGGGATGATGCATTGTAGCGACAACTGCGTGGGTGGGGTAGGCATGACCATAGGTCTCGATCTGAGAATAATGGCGGACAGGCGAATTAGGTCCATCAGCTCCGATCTATCGTCAGCTTTCCCATCCTGACTAGCAAGCTCAAACATACGATCAAAGAACCCCTGACCCAATCCTTCTCCCCGATCCTCAATCCGACCCACCTGCCATCGCCTCCTTCCCTCATCTCCGAGACTCTGCCGCCTTCTTTGATATCCACAATCCCCTTGCCACTAGATTTTATACGTTTGTAAAGCGCTTGTTGAAGATTCATATTTTCCGTCATTCGCGCCATGGGTTGGGCGAGGGGTGGGAAGTGAATTGTAGGTGTGGATTCTGTATCGGGGTTTGCCCATACCTACTATCAGCTCGCTCTTTCTACAGTATGGAAGAGCGCACGATCATTTCATTGACGGGACATGAGCGGTCATGCTTGATATACTGCCATACTCCGATGCCTATTGTCAGTCAATGCAATAGCACGCCGTTACACGCAACAACCTACTATCTAGCCAAGCTACATTCTCCGCTGTCAGAGAACTGACTCGATTCTCCCATTCTCCCTCTCCATCCCACATCCTAACTTTATCAAGGCTCCCCCCTTCTAGCAACAGGATCCGGCTACCAGCTCTGATGCTAGGTTTGTCCACTTCCCATCAGCTAAATCCCTCTTCCCTCAAATAACATTACTTACGTAGAGAGCAAGCGAGTGCTAGACCGGCATTAGCAGCTCCTATGATGACTATATCGTAGGTATTCTCCTGGGATATCTCGGGAATCGGGCTAGATGGTCCAGCTTGGGTAGAATGCCATCGGGGCTTCCCCGATACACCCGTCGCGGGTATCACTGTCGATCGAGATGGTGTTGCGGTCGATATCGTCCTGACTCCTGAAAGAGTAGAGATTGGCAGTCTTGTGCGTGTGACGAGCCCTCGCCTGAGCGCGATTGTTCTTGGTCCTCTCATGGTTGTATATATAGAGATGTCTTTGGTTCTCAGATGGATTTTTGGCAACTCAAGCCGTGTTTAGGGCTACATCTTGTAAAAGGTACGTTATATTTCGTCATGTCGTCTTACCCCTCTTGTCTTTGTCTTTCCATTCATTCATATAGTGGTGCTGTGTCGTTCGTTTGTATACTGTACTTATTCCTGTGCATACTTGTATACTACATTTATACCGCAGTAGAATCGCTTCACACCTCGATCTATCACATCAATCGTCAACACAGTTAGAAACAAGACAATCACAATGCCAGCCTGTAAGTCGGTCTCTCGGGCATGAGTTCCCGGCGGCGATACTGGATACTGATAAGTAGCAAGTAACGATTTGCTATTATACGTTTTGGCCGTCTTCGTGCCTCCTGTCCCTGTGTAAGTGACTCTCACTATCGAGATAAGACTATGGCTGATCCATGTAGCGCTATGAAGAGGGGTTAGTACCCATCGCTCAATCCCTTGGAAATACTAATAACCAGGATGTGGTGGTCAAGTCTGTCTAAACATCCTATTATGGATCATCATCTGGGTAAGTTACCCTTCTCTCTGAGCAGCAATAACTAATATCCAGATCCCAGCGGTGATCCACGCATTCTACATCATAGCCTCCACCCCCGATATCGAGACCTATGAAGCAGTAAATATCCCCGCACACTACCAAAACCACCCGCCACATGGACACCATAACAACCCTCCTCCTCCTGTTGTTGCCCACAATCAGAGTTTCCAGGGTAATGGCCCACCACCACCTGTTATGGGTGGACAGGGACGTCAAGAATGGGATACACCTATGCAAGGTCATCAAGCCCCTGTTGGAGGTCAGAATCCATATGTAGGGACTCATCCTCAACAGCAACCTCAATCTTATGGTGCTGTTGCCGAGCCTCCTAGTTATCACAAGTCGTAGAGAGTAGAATGCGTTAGAGCAAGCAGATAATAATACACGATATATGCACATTAATTGATCCACTCATTTACTGTACTCCGCCTTTGCCCGTTCTTGTACTCTCAGTGACGATATTCAGTTGGATATACCTTAGACCTATACCTAAATAGTCAAAATGGGCGCAAATCAATCAGCAGAAGCAGCACCAAGAGAGCAGGTCATCTCCGCACCACCTCAAGATCAATCAACATCAGTCCAGGTACGTCCCATCCGTCAAAAGAGCTAAATGTAATTAAACTAACATTCAGTTCTCTCCAACATTAATCAACCGCCTATCCAGCCCTTCTTCCAAATCTAAATCAGACGACTCGAAACCTCAATCAAATGATGAAATCATCAGAAGGCGCCTCGCATCTGAATCAGAACATCTCCGTACGCAAGAAGCAGAGATTTTGAAAGATATCTCTTCGGCTTTGGAGAAGGAGAATTTAGATAAAGAGAAGCCTGGAATGAGCAGTGAGGTCCTAGGGAGGGATATTGAGGAGATCAGGGAGAAGATCGAGAGGATGAAGAAGGATCGAATGGGTCAGGTTGGAAAGGGGGTTCAGAGTGCTCAGGAGGGTGTTAGGAAATGTTACAGGTACGTCATGAGTATCCCCGAACAGGCGAAGAGAATAAAGCTGATGATTAGCGAAAAGAGCGATAGACCACTAGATTGCTGGAAGGAGGTCGAGATCTTCAAGGCAGAGGTAGCAAAAGTAGAGCAGGTAAGCTAGTCCCCGTCCTCGACTTCGGCAGGAAGCTGACTCGATAGTCATTCCTCAAATCCCTACAATAGACCATATAGCACACACAAGGGATGTATGACATCAACACTGCACCGGACTCAATGTCGTACCAAGCAAATCATAAGCAATTCTGATACACCTTTTGGGGTTCTAGTGACAATCAAACCCATGGGTTCACCTTCAGTCCCTAGGGATCGACGTTACGAAACCCTCTAATCGTTTGGGATGACAAAGGATCCTAATGGATAACACGTCTCATACACCGGAAGGAGTGTGTGATGTGCGTGCTAGGGGGTTTTGGATGTTTGAGGGTGAGGTGATCCTTTGTACTGATTCCCCTCTATATCCCTAGATACGATCGACACCAAACACGAATGGGACAAATCACCCTTTGTTCTTCTCTCATTGATATATCCACCCTCGCCCTCATTCTCTCAATTATCAAGCATATCAAGGAAACACCAAAGACTAGCTTAATCAATATCAAGAACACAATGACCAACCTTACCGCCGGACCAGTACCAATCCTCACCAACGAGCGATTCAAGCAGATCCCAATGTCTGCCCAAGCACTCGCCGAAGCTCAACAGGAAGCATCCGAAACTCAAGGATGGTCAGGTTTCAGACCTGTACCAGGTAATCAAGCCACCTACCTTTTCTTCCCCAATGCCACCTCCATGCTCCTAATTATCCTCGCCACCATCTCCACTCCCATCATCAAGGGAATGAGTGTGCTCAATGTCAAGCTTGTTGAGAGTGAAGGGATGAGTTCTGGGAATATAAAGTTGGGAGCTTGGGGTTGGTGTTTGACTGGTTTGAGTGATTTCCCGTATGTCCCCCACTTACCCATTTGTTTGTCGCTGATTTAGTAGAGACCAATGTTCAGCCAGAAGGGCAGTAGGAGGAAGTCTTGAATACCTTAGCGTAGTCTTACCTAATTCCCTCAAACCGCTTAGCAATATCGGGGGAGCAGTACCTAAACCATACATGGCCGCATCAGATGCTATCGAGATTATGTGTATGTCGTTCATTCCCAGCAAATCAATTCTATCCTGGGTTGCAGATAGCTGACAGGTAGCCTGTATCGTAGCTTATTGGGTCATCGGAACCACACTAGCTGCCAGTGGAGCGTGGTCAAGCCAGTGGCAGAAAGCATTTAGGTGGACTAGGATCGCTTATTGGTCCACCTTTGTCGGAACACTCTTTACCGCCGTTAGCGTATGTCCCCTTCCCATTCCTCTATCCCCATTCTTTTGTCTTTATCCAATTCCACGCATTGGCCGGAGTACTGATGATCAGTTCGGCTTGGAAGTAAACAAATACGTCGTAATGTCCAAATTCATTAAATCGGCATATGAAGCCGAACCAAAGATCTCCATGGGGTATGTCGCCGCTCCTCTCTTCCCCTCTTCCCTTTCCCTCATCTCCTCTCCTCCTCTCTCTTCTCCTCCACACATCTCTCCTCCTCCTCGTTGAGCCAGTGTAGAAGCTGACTACCCAGCCCAGTAATCTTTCTCAAGTTAGCAGCCCTCATCATCGGTCTAGGATGTTGTGCAGCAAGACTCTTGATGTTACAATTCAAACCACAACCCATCTGGACAATGAAGGGGTATGTTCCCTTTTCCCAATTAAAAACCATACTGATGGATGAGTCGATCCCAAGATTTTGTCCCACCCCAGCCTGGATCAGGTGCACTATTCCCATCAGATGAACAGCCTCCTACTTGGTATATCTCCCCCTCATAGAATGCGCTGACAAGTAGGGACAGCTTGAACCTCGGAGACGAGAAAGCTCCACTCGATACTCAGGAAATTCAAGAGATCAGAACTCCAGACTTGACCACCTCGAACAGGGGGACCATGATCTAGTCATTGTTCAGAGTTCAGATCTCAGTCCTATGATGACTAACATGCATTTGACAGATTGACGAGCTATACGTAGAGGAGATGATGATATACACGTGACGAGTGACGAGAAGAGATTTTATGTATAGAAGAGATGTATGAGTATACTATGTGACTTGTTTGAGATTAAGTGCGAGCCTCCGCAAATACCGTAGGGGCATTATCAACCATCCACTGGACCGAAAGAGCTTTTCCGGCCATATCCCCAAATTCCCGTCCAGGATCAGCAGATCGCATTAATGTTGCTATACATCAGTTTCATTCCTTTACAGAGGAGGAACTTACGACCAAAGACAACACCGATATTCTGAGATGTCATTAGGTTTACTCCGGCATGCTGAGTGACTCTGTACAGATGCAACATGAGCGTGCGTAGAGAATTGTAGTAATCCTTTGGTAGTTTATCGATTGCGAATCGCATAGCCGCATTCTTGTTGGGTGGGCTGGTGATGCCTACATATTAGCTCGATTTACGCCCTTGAGGGGGTGGACTTACAAGCAGCAGTAACAAAGCTCTCGTGTAGAGCATGAGTCGTCAATGGATTAGGTAGTTGTCGGAAATAGTTCTTCAAGACACTCGTAACGCTCGAGATGTCGTTGTAGATTTCGGTATCGGATAAATCGAAAGCATCGTAATCTCCCTTTTCAAACAACTGGGTAATCTGCTTCGATTGAGACGAACCACCAGTCTTTCGATAAATTCCCTCATACTCCATCCCAACAGCTTCGACAGCGTAGATACACTTGGTAATAATGACCGGTACCGCAGCATTATCGGCAATCACTTGTTCGCTAAGTTCCCTTCCAAACATCGATGGGCCAGCTGGCGGTTCCTCGATAATAGGTCCACTCGCTTTGGTACCAGTACATGATCGTGGAAGTTTCTCGGCACACTTGGAATGGCAACATGTCCCACAAGCTATTATCAGCATCTCACCTCACGACAGACTTTGCTGTAACTCACAAGAACACCTAACTTCCTGCAATCCCCACATTTTCTCCTGGCATAGCTCACAACGCGTCAAGCGCATAGTACTATACTGCTGGAACGAATGTTCTCTCATTCCCATCTCGGTCGATGGTCTCTGCAAATTCCGATTCGACCCAGGCGCCAACATAAGCGGTTTCGAGATCGAAGCTGAAGAACCAGACATATCGGGTCCTTTGGACGATTTCATCCACTTGAATCCAGTTCGTTTAGGAGCAGGGTCCGATGGTTCAGGTCGAGTGACTTTGACGACTCGTGCCGTTTCTTCCGGTACTTCATGTAACGTCCCTGCTGTTGCCAATGATGACATCGAAGGGGATCCAGACGGATGCGTCCGTTTAGAGAAGATTGTTGGACCTCGTCCTCGCGCCAAGCCATCCTGGAGCATTTCATTTTGGCGAGTGAGCTGAATATTGAGTTCGGCCAGTTCCTCATTCTTCGCCGTCAAGGCTGTGGATTCTTCCAAAATCTGTTCTCGCGTCTCTCGGAGCTCGGCAATCTCGCGCTGTAGAGCTTCGCGTTGGGCAGTCAGCGGCTCGAGCTCTTCCCGGTACTGCTCCTTGATGGTATCGAGTCGGGAAGTTAAAGCTTGACCAACAGCTTCGGGGGTATCGACATCCGCTGTCTCGGTAGAGCTACCATCAGCAAAGGCTTACTAAGTAGACTCACGATCTCCTAGCTTGAAGCTCCTCGACTTCAGCAACACTCATATCCCTCTGAGCCCGCAAACGTGATATGTCCCGCTCTAGGCCCGACAAATTACTAGCCAAATCCTGAGAGCGTCTTTTCAACGACTCCTGCCTCCTCTCGTCTCCAGAAATCACCGATAGTCGAGCAGTCTGCGTATGGACCTGAGCCTTGAGCCTAGTGACTTCCGCCTCTAGCTCACGACGCATAGCCACTTCTTTATCGTACTCCTCCCCAGCAACCGTAAGACCTTCGCTGTATTGTTGACTAGTGCGCTACACTGTCAGCCGAATTCTATGGATTAAAGACATACCTTGGCCCCGCTATACTTGCTCTTGAGACCTGCAACCTGATCCCGCAGATCTTCGGTCTCGGCCATAATGTTGCCCAGCAACAAAGTATCAATCTGGATCTTATCATCACTTCCCAGCTTGGCAGTAGCAATATGTTCCGCCAAAGCATGTAATGCCGAATCCGGCTGGAACCTCGACGAGTGACTATTGATCGATTCCATAGATACCTGACGACTCGCCAACATCTGAGGTGCGGCAAGTCTCGATGTAGAAGATTGCTGGGACGCAGTAGGTCGAGACTCGCCAATTGAAGAATCCAACTGTTCTTCCTCTCCAGCCGCTGAAGCCAAGGAATCCATCTGTGGGCTTTTCGAAATGAATGAATTCTGGCTCGTACTGGTCGATGGCGCTTTGTTCGCCGTTTCTGTAGACGACTTGTTGAGGTCATTGAGTATGATAGCGAAATCGGGATCAGAGATTGAAAAGTTCATTGAGGGTAGATCGGGCGCAATAAGTCGAGGCGTAGTACCCGCATCTTCCTGGATTTCTGGACCAAGTTGTGGTAGGGCAGGAGCAAGTGGTTGAGGTTGAGGGAAATTCTGCGAACGAGATTTAGTGAGTTGTGATTCGGGTAGGGAGCTCTGGCGTGGGGGTGCATTCCCACTATCCTGCCTAGCATTCACAGGGGCAGAAGCGGGTGCGGGGTGAGGAAAGGGGAAAGCTGCGCTGTTTTGCCCTGGGGTGGGCGATGTCGGTGTACGAGGTGCCTTTCCAGCTTGGATATCGGTAAAAGAAGCTCGTAAAGGTGAAGGTGGTAAGGGTGATAATCGAGGTTCAGCGGCGAAAGTACCATTTGCAGCATCCATATTGAATGTCATGGCCGGATTGATGGATCGTCTTCGGTCGGCTTTAGTCGATGGAACTGCCAAACCGACAGGTCCGACGCCAAGTCCGACATTCTGGTTCTGGTGCTTGTTGACCTGTAGCGGTGCGGTGCCCATTGACTGTGATGCCGATACTTGAGGGTTGGCTTGAGGACCGGACTTCGTACGGGGACTGGATGCGGTACTATCGACACTAGGTCTTCGGTTGAATACAGGCTCAGAAGGAGATGATGGGACAGGCAATGATTCGGCGATATTACGCGGAGCTGGAGAGATTGATCGAGCAGGTCGGCCTTCTACCGACAATTCGCGTGAACGACCAGTCTCGAGAGGTGTGGCAATATCGGATGGACCAGGCGAAAAAGAAGGGAAAAGAGGTCGTGACTCGTGTGTAGGCGTTGCAGTGGGTGATACCTCGTCTGGAGAACCTTCGATATTGGGATGATTCAGTAGACTGATGGACGACATTTGAGTTGATATGGATGCTTCCGATTGTCCAGTAGGGTGACGAGTGTGGTTTTCCAATCCTTCCTCTTTCTGCTCTGATCCCCGCTCCCTTGCCTCCCGCTCCTTCCTAGCCGCTCTTTGACGTTTGGCTTCAGCGTGTCTCCTACTACGAGCTACACGTTCGTTATGGCATGCCTGGAGATCAGCTATAATTTCATCAAATAACCTTTGAATACGTACCATACAGTAAATCCCTTGGCTGGTCTTGGCAAATACCAGCTCCTCTATTCTCCTTTTACAAGTCCTGCATGTGAAACAATGGGCGTGGTACGACTCATCACCCGTCATAATAGCCTCCTCCGTAATGGCTTGTTTACAAACGAAACACTGTTAATCAGCTTTAGTCTTCTTCATCATTAAATAAATGGCTTACCTGATACGAGCAATTTCCGCACACTGGTGATCCGTCAGAGAGGAGCAAGAGATTTGTATCTGCCGATACTCGGTCATTGCATTTAGCGCATCGGAAACAGTCGACATGCCAAAGTGATTGGCTATTAATCAGTTATTGTCTGACGCGTCATAAATCTAGACCTACCCAAAAGCTACCACTGTTCCGCCTTGCGTAGAGTCAATCTCAGCATGACATCCAGCACACTCTGCAACGCCGTTCTTCAAAGTTACTCCCCCAGCTTGTGTCAAACCTTGACCGCCTAGACCGATAAGTGAAGCCGGTGCGGTGGTAGTTGTTGGTTTTGGACCATCTTCAGGCGCTGTTGTTGTCGAGTCGGGCATGGCAAGTTCGTTATGTTGGATCGACTAGCGTAGTATGATCGTAAATGGGACTATAGCCGTAGCCTGTCAAAGTTGATTTGTATCAACCCGCACCGGAAGTTGATGAACAATGAGGACAGGGATAAAGGAGGGAGACGTTGAGTGTGTTGGTTTTCCGCAGCTCTTCTACCAGCAGAATATACACGGAAACCTTTCCAAGTAGAGCTGAGATGATCCGATATGCGTTGGCCGACAGTACCTCGACTGAGCGTGGTTGACGTCTTTGGTCGAATGTGTATTTTGGACGCGTCGAGGATGATTTGTGATGACTTCTCCTGAGCGCGGTGAGGCTCTATACAATGAACGACTAGCGGGAACTGTATCCAGTTGATGTCTCGTCGGGTCCAGAGACAGAAGAGATCCTATGATGGTGTGTAGAGAGGTGTAGAGTGAGGATGAGAATTGTGACTGTACGCGACAGAACAGTGAACGCGTGCAGAAGAGTGATCGAGGAGTAGAATTTAAATGGGAGGGGTATATACATTGATAGATATATGGTTATCGGCATTGCCCCGTCCTCATTCAGGTATGCATGTCGAGACGATATGTTTTTCTGGCATAGCATTCAGGGCGCTCTGCTGAAAACGATGTGCATGCAAGATATGTATGTACAAATGAGATCTCGATGCGTAGGTTCACTACTTGGCAGCCCGCTTCTTCCTTCCATCCATCACCCCCATCCCGGGCCTGATTCCACTACTTCCCATAGCTTTCTTGTAAAAGTTCTTGTGCATTTTACTCGTCGACCCAACTCTCATCCCAGGTTCAAGAATTGGCGGTAATGCGTTTGAAGAGAAGTTGGAGCTGAGAACGGGGGGTAGGACATGTAATGCCTTCTTCTCTCTGTTTCATTAGTAGAGTCCAGTCGCGGATTGATGGGACAAACGAGATAACACGGGTAGTAGGCTCTACCTTCCTCTTCTTTCTTGTACGCTTCGCCTGCTTTCCCTTCGATTTCGCAAGTGCGTCTTGCTCTGCCTTCTTTGCTATTCGAGCTTTATCGGCTTCTTCAGCTTTCCGAAGTACCTCGGCAGATAGAGGTTTTCCAAAACTCGACAAAGGCGCTAAGTCGTATCCTGCATCTTCATCCTCTTCGACCGGTTTAGGCTTCTCGGTAGATTTCGATTTCTTCAAGGAAGATTTCTTTGAGGGTGGTGAGGGCGCGTCACCTCGAGCTCGAGATTCAGCAGCTTCCATCATTGCTTGCATCCTTGCTCGGAGTTGGCGTGTCTTGTCGTCTAGGGGACCTTCTTCTTCTAGTCGTTCTGATTCGTCGTCGTCCAGCTCTTCTTCCTCGTCTTCTTCGTCTTCAGAGTCGGTATGGAATGACCCCGTCTCCTCTTCATCATCCTCTTCCTCGTCTTCATCTTCATCTTCCTCATCACCGTCTTCGAGATCGTCGTTGTCCGAGAGCTCCATCTCTGAATCCTCACTATCCCCCTGAGCCATAGCAGCCGCCATCCTTTGCTTCAACCTCCTTGTGTCCTCATCATCGTCCTCGTCATTGTCCTCTGACTCCGGCTCGACAGCCTTCCTCTTCTTCTCTTGCTTCCCTTTCCCTTTATCGGCAGTCTTGCTTGACTTGGCAGCTTTGGCTTCTGCGATCTTTTGATTTCTAATCCTAGCGGCTTCTTTTCGAGCCCGAGATTGTCTACTATCAGCTTGTGGTATCAACGGAGAGGAGGACATACTGAGCGAGAGCCTCCGCGGCAGATGCAATAGAGTCATCCTGAACATCCTCTTTGCTCACTCCAACAGCTTCTGGCGCATCATCATCATCATCATCACTCTCAGGTTCTGAAGAAGGTTGTCGTCGACTTCGTTTAGATGGGCCCGCTTCTGGTTCCTGCTCGAAGTCGTCCTCAAGATCATCTTCCCCAAAAGTGATTTTACTGCCTCTTGAAGGTTGGACAGCTGCTTCTTGGGGTTTCGTTCGTGCCATTATATACTGCTGATATGCTTTGATCTGTTGGATACGATTTATGCAGTTGATGATCCAAAGTTTTGATTCCGTCAACCCCATTCCACTTTCACACGGTTGATGTATACACTCGCCCTTCGTGTTCAGGAATGAGAGACTATCGATTCAAACGAAATCAATCAACGCGACGGGACAGGGGAATAAACCAACGCAGATCTGCTTCAGCTTCACCAAGCAATCGGCAACCGCTCGGATCCGAGCGCAAATTGAAACGCAAGATTCAAAGGATGGTGAATAAGTTGAAAATGGGGTCCGAGCACGAGGCACTTTTTGACCCTTAAGTACTGAATCCACACAATAGAAGCATAGCAATCACTAATCGATACTTCAATCGCCTCAAGTTGACCTTCCGCCTTTTTTACTAGCTATACATCTGCAAGTCGTCAAGATGTCACAAAAAGGCGTTGAGTATACTTGTGAGTACCAGGACTACAGCCTGAAGACCGGATCGCCGAGCGATACTAACTTGATAGCGAATGCAGGGAACACTGTTGGGTTATGCTTCATTGCTGTTCTCCTGCCTCCTATTCCAGTGTGAGTCTGATCTTAACCGTAGCGCGAGGTGCAGCTAACGTACTAGTCTTCTGGTCAGAGGTAAATACTTGCGAGGCTTGCTCTTTATCCGCTCACGATCAGGGTTCCATGCGGACTTGCTCATCAACTTCCTCCTCTTCATCTTTGGCTGGCTCCCAGGAGTCATTCACGCATTCTACATCGTCACCAAGTACGCCAACCCGAAACCGAGATCGGAAAAGACCAAATACGACATCAGTGGTAGGCATGCACCCAGTCCTGCTCCTGCCGCGAGGGATCGACCCAGCATCGAATCCCCTGCTCCCGCCGTAAATCCATTCGTACCTCCTGGGGGATCTTTGAATGTCCAGGCTCAAGCGCGACCGCAAATCCAGGAGCATCAGCAGGAAGTAGGAGGTCAGGAGAGGGATTTGCCGGTTTATGAGGAGGTTGCTAGTGGAGATCAAGCGAAGCAGGGGACCTTCTCAGGTGATGTGAAGGGGGTGTGAGCGCGAGTGAGTTGACTGTGCCGTTCAATGCCATATACTACAGCTGACGTTGCAGAAGAAAGAAACAAGAGAGCCCTTTCGCATAATGCGGCAGTCGTATGAGAAAGTTGAATCATGTGACAGGTCGTCTCCAACCCGTTTGGCTCTGCTCCTTTGAGGATGTATGCAACTCATATTCCCTTTCGTTTATCGCCCACTAACGCTTATCCACTCTCGGGTCTGATCCTTCCCCTGTACTGACAAGACCGCCGAGCGTAATCCTCCTTTATCATCCGTGTTTCAGATAATTCCTTTCTTCTGGTTACCTTGCGCGAGCTCACTTATACAATCATCTCCTCATCTCGTTCTCATCAATATCATACTCAAGCAATATATATCGAAATGACCTGGAGTCAGTTCGCGGCACATGTTCCCAGTCTCATAGCTGACGACATAGATATTGCAAGAGGATTCTTAGCTGGCGTGAGTCTGCTCTTGCCTCCCCTTGCGGTGTGAGTGTTTCTTCAAGCAGGCATAACCGTGTGACGGTACAATATACTGATGACTAGGTTCATGCAGTATGGTGAGTAATCGTCTCGAGGGACTGACCCAGCTATACATGCAGGCTGATTGCACAGGATGCGGCTCGGATATTTTGATTAATCTTGTGAGCCAAATGCGACATATATCATTGGATTGTACTGACGCATGTCAGCTCCTTTGTGTATGTGGATGGATTCCTGGAAGTAAGTCGACCTTATTCGCTGCCATTAATGGGTGGTAGATGCTTACAAGTCGTAGTGATCCACGCTTTGTATATCGCTGGTGAGTTGCATTCCAATCTCCTGATCACATACTCAGTAACCGCAGCTCTCTCACCAGGATCAAAAGCCAAGGACCAATTCGGCAGGACTCGTATTAGAGCCTGAGTAGATATAGTGTATACATCCAGCGATGAGCAGGAGAGGGGCCGAAAGAAAGGAGAGAAACGGAAAAGAAAGAGCAAGGCAGAGAGAGGGAAAGAGGTGGCGAGTTTGATGTATGCAACTGTACTCTGTGACCATTAGCTCTGTAGCCCAGATTGGCCAAGCATGAGATCCTGCAAGGCGTTAAGGTATAGACCAAAAGTCAACGCATATGTAGCAAGGCTAAGGAAGGAATGGTATGGCAAGCTGGTGAAGTCTTGATGAGACAGGTTGTCATTACATAGTATCCACCCAGCCTTTGTGATCTTTCTCACACACAGACCCAGCTATCACTTGTCCAGCTGAAGGATTCCCTCTCACTTCGTTCTCGGACATCAGGGAAGTGTCTCCAATTGCAAATAGCTGTCCCAGAACTCCAGCAAGACGTACTGCATGTGAGCTCCTTTGTTCCCCAGACACCTCTTTTCTGATTGAATCCCCTGATGCGCGGCCGAAATCCTTTTTACCGACGAGCATATTTGCCGATCACTCGCCGTTTGGATCCTTCAGATCAAGAGCACACATGGAGCCACCCTAATACTTTCTTTGTGTCTATTCAACAACGACAAACCCCCAGATAGTACCATTCCAGATGAGCAAAGAGACCGATTCGACTGTCCGAGCCTCAAGCGACAGGTATCCACCACCTATCCGACCCAAGGGTTTAGGTGAGTGAGACTCATCCAGGTCGTCTCCTTTGCTGACGTGCTAGTGCAAGTTTTATGCGTTGTAATTGCATGTCTCCTTTTTCCTCCGTTTGCTGTGTGAGTCCACTCCGACCTCCCAACTGTGGTCGGCTGACCTCGTATCAGGTGGGCCGCTCAAGGTGTGTTGAATGGATCCCTTCTGGTGCATTGATGCGAGTCAGTGTGATATAGTACTGACCGCTATAGGCTGGGGATGCCCAGTGTTCTTGAGCGTTGTAAGTGACTCACCTGAACACCGTCTTCTGAATTGACAACTTAGCTGTTGTGGTTTTGCATGGGGGTTCCAGGCAGTAGGTTGTTCCCTAGACCAAGGTTACCAGTTGATCGACTGCATGCTGACAGGAGTTAGTTGTATACGCTCTTTATATCGGTACGTCCGTTCTGGTATTTCCCAGTTCTCAGTTCATCAACTCATCACACAGTATTCGTGAGCGACCTGGATAATCATGCCTTGAGAGAGGAAGTCAGTCATAAGAAGACGTAGTACACACATCGGACGATGTCCAGCGATGCAGCTAGGCAGGTTGTATTTATCGTAGTGGAAGAAGGTTAGACGGAGGTATCCAAATGCACAGAGTATGCCGTTACGGGTTGTTGGGGACTCTGAACAGGTAGCAGGAAGTTATACTCCAGGTAACAATAGATGAATTCTTGAGGACAGTACTGCACTATCCAAACTGTATAGAAATTGAGCTGGACTCGAGGTTCAGCGATCAGGGCTTGAAGATTGGGGTCATGACAAGGACCTGAATCCGAGAGCAAGGGCGGCCGGCGCCTCCAGCGGAACACCTGGCCGTGGCTAACACAGCACGTCCAACAATGTAGAGGATTTCTGAACTGGTGATAAGTATGCAGCACTTCGTGGCTCGAGACATATATGTACAGTAGTGCAAAGAGGAGCAGAGTGACGGATAATGGGTTGCATGTTATATTCCAGTCTCGAATCAGCCTTGGTTACCCTTTGTCTAATAAGTGGAGGTGTGGCGTTACTGTAGCCAAGTTACGGCCGATCATGAATTCTGGATCTCTCCGACCGCAATGTTGACTCTACATATTTCAAGCCGTCTTAAGCGGATCATTAATTTGTCAGCTTTTTTGTGTGCTTTGTCAGTTCCACAAAGGCCGTCGGTCATGTTTCACGACTCGCCGATCCATCTGGGCATGAAATAACCATTCAATCGCGATCGTATAAGAAAGACAAGTTCTTCACCAGATATACACACTCTTTGACATTGACTCATCAACAAACATGTCATTCAACTCAGAAAGACATGTCCTTGTGACAGGTGGTACCGGATTCATCGCATCTCACATTATCGAGTTGCTTCTGAAGGTAAAGCCTCCGTGGACATGGGATATTGAGCAACTCACTAACAATCCAGGAAAATTATAGTATCACTGCGACCACCCGGGACGCAACCAAGGCCCAGCGTTTGTATGACCTCTTTCCCCACTACAAAGATAAGATCGAATTTGTTTCTGTCCCCGACTTCACCGTCCCAGACGCGTTCGACTCCATTCTGGAAGCCAATCAATTTGATTACATCCTACATACTGCGTCTCCTATTCCTTTCGAGACGGACGATCTACAAAGAGATATCATTGCTCCGGGTCCAGCAGGCGTCACCTCGCTCTTTGGCGCCGCCCACCGACATTCCGGCCCTCGACTCAAGCGGATCATTCTGACCGGGAGTGCCGCCGCGGTTCTCAACCCCTTCCTTAGCCCGGACAGCGATCGCAAACACCCGTTCACAGAGAAAGACTGGAATCCGGTGACCGCCGAAATGGCAGTCCGGTCCGGTAACAGCAGTCTCGCGTATCTCGCTACAAAAACGCTTGCCGAGCGAGTCGCATGGGATTTCGTCCAAGAGGAAAAGCCATCTTTCGACCTTACTGTACTTCAGCCAGTAATTGTCTTGGGACCAGTCTTGACTCCCCTTACCCAAGCGAACGACATAGAGCAGGGCGCCCGAAAGCACGTTTACGCCTTCATCAACGGGGAAAGGAAAACAACGGATGATCCATTCTTCTCATACACTCACGTCGATGTACGCGACGTCGCTCTTGCCCATATCATTGCCTTGGACCACCCTGCTGCTGGGGGAGAGCGCATCCTGCTCTGTTCACCCGACGTGATGACTCCGCAGACCGTCGTCAATTCCATCAACAAACATTTCCCTCAACTTGGACATCGAGTAGCTTCTGGAAATCCGGATCAGATATACCCATCCGGTGTCAACGATATCGGTATAGATGGTTCAAAAGCCACGAAGGTTCTGGGACATAAGTTCGAATACACCCCACTGGAGACGAGTGTACAAGATGTCGTAGCACAAATTCTTGAGGCCGAGGCTCGATGGAAATGATTGGATGTCCCCTGAGGTCATCAGTGATTAGTTGCCCTGCAGTCAACGACATCGCAGCATCAACAGGCCATTAGTAGATACAGACGTCATTGTTGTTTTTGTAGCGATGCAGTCCTTGTCTGAGTCTGGATTCATGTCTTCACGAGCGCGCCGAGGTGTAACACTAGATATCCTGCAGCGTGGACAAGTGAATGATTGGGCTGATCTCAGATGCCCGAGACTTACGCGGTCGTTTTATTATCACTGCCTTCGGTCCGCCGAGGGAATCTCATAGATTAAAACTTGTCAGCAAGCTAATATCGACCTACTGGTCCTAAGGAGCTTAGCTTGGATCTTGAGACAGGTAAATAGAAAGCCAGGGCTGCAGTCCGGAGGAGGGAAGGGTAGGACGATGTTTGCATGTCCTACATGGAGGTGTGCTTCCGCAGTCAACCGGATATCCCGGCTTAAATCCGGGAATGTGCGCCAAGCCGCATTTGGACTCACGGCCATACGTCACATGCCCAGCTCTATTTTATACCTCTAGCTGTAGATA
>Ga0308160_10003591_pt1 | contig 17371 bp, 9 predicted proteins | sample PhyFR1_FD_201036 | JGI IMG/M metagenome (GOLD analysis project Ga0308160, IMG submission 201036) | Phyllosphere microbial communities from UC Gill Tract Community Farm, Albany, California, United States - DLSLF.R1 | ecosystem: Host-associated > Plants > Phyllosphere > Unclassified | place: USA...
CCCGCCGCCCGCACCCGCCGACCCGTGTCGGCGCAGCGTGAGGCCGTCCGCTCCCGGGCGGAGGGCACGCGCAGCCACAGCCCCGTCATGGTGCTGCTGGTGCTGGTCGCGACCCTCGGCATCCTGCTCTACGCGCAGTTCCTGCTGAACCCCAGCAACCGCGGCGACCTGCTGCCCTACTCGATGATCATCGTCGCCGAGGCGATCCTCGTCGTGCAGGCGCTGCTGGCCATGTGGACGATCCTCTCGGGCGGTCAGGACCCCCGCGACTTCGACTTCCACGCCACGCAGGACACGCTGTTCGACGAGGCCGAGATCGAGCGACGCGGCCTCGAGGGCACCCCGCACCTCTGGCCGATGGTCGTCGACGGTCGCGAGGTCACGGTCGACGTCTTCATCACCGTCTACGGCGAGGAGCTCTCCAAGATCGCCACGACGGTCAAGGCCGCGCTGGCGCTCCGGGGCGCCCACCGCACGTGGGTCCTCGACGACGGCCGCAGCGACGAGGTCCGCGACCTCGCCGCCGCCCTCGGCGCCCGCTACATCCGCCGCCTGAGCAGCAACGGCGCCAAGGCCGGCAACGTCAACCACGCGCTGGCCATCGCCAAGGGCGACTACTTCGCCATCTTCGACGCCGACTTCGTGCCGAAGGAGGGGTTCCTGCTCGAGACGGTGCCGTTCTTCGTCGACGAGAAGGTCGCCTTCGTCCAGACCCCGCAGACCTACGGCAACCTGACGAGCCTCGTCAGCCGCGGCGCGGGCTACATGCAGACGGTCTTCTACCGGTTCATCCAGCCGGGCCGCAACCGCTTCAACGCCGCGTTCTGCGTCGGCACCAACGTCATCTTCCGCCGCGAGGCCATCGACGAGGTCGGCGGCATCGACACCGACTCCAAGTCGGAGGACGTCTGGACGAGCCTGCACCTGCACGAGGCCGGCTGGCGCTCGATCTACATCCCGCTGACGCTCGCCGTGGGCGACGCCCCCGAGACCATCGAGGCCTACAGCAAGCAGCAGCTCCGCTGGGCGACCGGCGGCTTCGAGATCCTCTTCCGCCACTTCCCGCTCAGCCCGCGCCGCCGCCTCACGATGGACCAGCGCCTCCAGTACTTCGTCACCGCGACGAACTACCTCACCGGCATCGCGCCCCTGCTGCTGCTGCTCGTGCCGCCGATGGAGATCTTCTTCGACCTCCGCCCGATGAACCTGCACATCTCGGTGCTGCAGTGGTTCCTCTTCTACGCCGGCTTCTACCTCATGCAGATCGTGCTCGCGTTCTACACGCTCGGGTCGTTCCGCTGGGAGGTGCTGATGCTCGCGTCGGTGTCGTTCCCGATCTACGTCAAGGCCCTCTGGAACGTGCTGAGCGGCAAGGACGAGGCGTGGAGCGTCACGGGGCGGGCCGGCAAGGTCTCGTCGCCGTTCAACTTCATCATCCCGCAGGTGCTGTTCTGGGTCTTCCTGTCGCTGACGAGCCTCGTCGCCATCGTGCGCGACGTCGACAACGGCGTGCTGACCCTGGCCACGGTGTGGAACCTCCTCAACACCGGCATCCTCACCGCCTTCATGGTGGCCGCCAGCCGCGAGGCCCGGGCCATCAAGCGCTACGCCCGCGCGGCGAAGCGCGGCGAGCTGCCCGAGCCCGAGGCCCTCGTGCTCCACGACGAGACGCCCTCCGCCGCCCCGACCCGCACCCAGGTGTCGCGGCCCGCCCCCCGCTCGGCGGAGGAGCTGCGCGAGCTGCAGGAGCTGCGCCACCTCGCCGACATGACCCCCAGCGACGACCCCGAGCAGGCCGCCCGCGACGACGAGCGCCACGCGATGCTCGTCGGCGCCCAGGCGCTCGCCACCCGACGCGGCCGCCGTGAGGCCGCCCGCCGCACCGACGACACCGACGGCTCGACCGCCGAGAAGCAGAAGCAGGAGGTCACCTCATGACCTGGATGAACCGACTCAAGCTCACCGCCGGGATCCTGGTCGTGCTGGTGCTCGTCGCCGGCTCGACGATGATCTTCACGCAGCGCCAGCAGCAGGCCATCAGCACCAGCGCCGAGATCGCGGCCCAGGAGTACTCCGTGGGCTCCGACTACAGCGGCACCATCACGCAGTCGTACGTCGAGAACGGCGACACCGTGAAGGAGGGCGACACCCTCTTCGAGGTGCAGAGCCTCTCGCTGCTGCAGGACATCGACAAGGGCCTCGTCACCTACGACACGGCCACCTACTCGGTCGCGGCCGACGGCCTGCTCACCCTCAAGGCCGCCGTCGACGGCACGGTCGCCGACGTCACCCTCAAGGAGGGCAGCTTCGTGCAGGCCGGCGCCTCGCTCGCCACCATCGACAAGTCCGACACCCTGTTCGTCCGTGCCGACTTCGTGCTGACGCCCCGTGACTACGAGCGCATCGTGCCCGGCGCCGTCGTCGACCTCCAGCTGCCGAACCAGACCTCGGTGGTCGGCACCGTCTCCGAGGTGACCGTCGAGACCCAGGACGGCAGCGCCGAGACGACCCTCCAGGTCGCCAGCGACGAGCTCGTCCAGGGCTCCTTCGGCGGGCTCGTCAGCCCCGGCACGCCCGTCACCGCCAAGCTCCACCTCCGCGACGACGGCGTCCTCGCGGGCCCGACCGACGCCGTGCAGGGCTTCCTCCGACAGATCGGCATCTGACCATCAGCGCACGCACTCCCCGCCCCGCCGCCTCCCGCCTCCTCTCGGGCGTCGCCCTCGCCGCCGCCGGAGCCCTCGTGCTCGCCGGCTGCACCAGCGGCAGCGCGTCGCCCGACGGCGGCACGGCCACGCCCGACGACTCCACGCCCCCGACGGGCGGCGTGTTCCCCGCGTCGCAGGTCGACCCGCTGGTCGAGGCCCTGCCGCAGGAGTCGGTCGGCGACGTGCCCACGATGCGCCTCGCCGACGGCCTCGTGCCGCCGACGAACAAGTGGTTCTCCGGCCTCGTCTTCGGCGACGCCCCCATGCCCGTCTTCCCGTACCCGATCTCGTTCCAGCTGACCGACGACGGCATCGCCGCCGGCATGCCGCAGCCGGTCACCTCGCCCACGGCGATCGTCGGGCCGGCCCTGCCGGACGTGACGCTCGACCTCGGCGCGACCGAGTCCGTCGTCAGCGCGTACGACGAGGTCTCCGTCACGGTCGAGCACCGCGACGGCGACGCCGTGCTCGGCCACACCGTGGTCGCCCAGGGCTCGCCGACCGTGTCGTACACGGCGGCCTCGGCCCAGACCGACACCCTCGGCGCCGCCGTGACGGCCGCCGGCGACGGCCGCGGCACGATCGAGGTCGGCGACTCCACCTGGGGCGTCGTCGTCGACGGCGGCACGCTCGACGGCACCAGCGTCGACCTCGACGAGGGCGGCAGCGTCGTGCTCGTCGCCATCCCCGCCGGCGCGTCGTCCGAGCAGGTCTCGACCGTGCTCGACGCGGCCGCCTCGCCGCTGACCGGCGTCGCGACGTCGTGGTCGTCCTCCGGCGAGGGCGACGACGCGGTCACCACCACCGAGCTCGCCTACGCCACGGCCGCGGGCGGCGACACGCTCGTCGTCGCGGCGCCCCACCAGGGGCAGACCGCGAAGGTCTCCGGCGGCACCGACACCGGCCTCCGCTACGAGACCGTCTACGGCACCGTGCCCCTGGCGGTCGGCAGCTCGCTGACCTTCGACGCGCCGACCACGGCGCCCGCCGCGAGCCTCGACCTCGGCAGCCTGACCGACGAGCAGAAGACCGCCGTCGGCGAGCAGCTGACGAAGGACGTCGCGGCCCTGCCCACCTTCGCGGCCGACACCTACTTCGGCGGCAAGTCGCTCTACCGGGCCTCGATGCTCTGGCAGCTCGCCGTGCAGCTCGGCGACGACGAGTCGGCGGCCACCCTCAAGAAGGCCATCGTCGACGAGCTCGACCTGTGGACGGACCCGGCCGGCTGCGAGACCCGCGACCAGGAGTGCTTCGTCTACGACCCCGCGGTGAAGGGCGTCGTCGGCAAGGCCGTGTCGTTCGGCTCCGAGGAGTTCAACGACCACTACTTCCACTACGGCTACTTCCTCTACGCGGCCGGCGTCATGGCCGCCGACGACCCCGAGCTCGCCGAGCGCTGGCAGCCCGTGATGGACCTGCTCGCCGCCGACATCGCCTCCGGCGCGCAGAACGGCTCGTTCCCCGACCGCCGTGCGTTCGACCCCTACTGGTCGCACAGCTGGGCGAGCGGCTACTCGCCCTTCGCCGACGGCAACAACCAGGAGTCGTCGTCCGAGGCCGTCACGGCCTACTCGGGCCTCGCCCTCTGGGCCGCCGCGAGCGGCGACGCCGCCCTGGGCGACGAGGCGTCGTGGATGCTCAGCGCCGAGACGCAGTCGGCCCTGGCCTACTACGTCGCGCCCGACCTCTCCGACCCGGTCTTCGAGGGCTTCGACCACGAGGTCGTCTCGCTCAACTGGGGCGGCAAGCGCGACTACGCCACGTGGTTCTCGGCCGAGCCCTCGGCCATCGCCGGCATCCAGCTGATCCCCCTGTCGCCGACCTCGATCGGCTACCTGGGGTCGGAGCCCGCGGGAGGTGCGGAGAAGGTCGACGCGCTGGTCGCGGAGGCGGCCCCCGACGGCTTCGCCGGCGCCCTCGGCGACTACGTCCTGATGTACTCGGCGCTGGCCGGGCCCGACGCGGCCGCCTCGGCGCTGACCACGCTCGACGCCCTGCCCGACACGGCGATCGACAACGGCAACTCGCGGTCGTACGCCATGGCGTACATCCTGGCCGCCGGGGCGGCCTCGGCGGGCTGACCCGCGCCTCCCCCCGTCCGCCCGGTCAGCCGACCAGGCGGACGGGGTCGCCGAAGCGGCGGACGGTGCCGTCGCGGCCGATGCCCACCAGCACCCCGCCCCAGAACTGCAGGTCGTCGACGCCGAGCTCGTCGGGCTCCGCGCGCCAGAGCCGCCGGCCGTCGCTGAGGTCGAAGGCGGTCACCGAGCGGCCCACGAGGTCGCCGGTGTTCGCGTAGCGCAGCAGCGAGAAGGCGTAGCCGACCGACTCCGACGCGCGCTCCATGGTCGACTCGTTCGGCACGGCCGCCTCGAGCAGCTGCTCGCCCGTGGCGTCGTCGATCATCGCCACGACACGGTCGCCGTCGTCGTCGCCGGACGGCGCCCGGACGAACGTCCGCACGAAGGCGTCGCGCCCGCTCTGGCCGACCGGGGGCTCGAGCACGATCGGCACGCCCCGGTCGTCGTCGTCGCGCGGCACGCTCCAGCGCTCGTCGCCGGTCAGCCGGTCGACGCACGAGAGCGCGTCCCGCCCGGAGAAGACGACGCAGCCGCCCGAGAGCACCGGCGTGCGGTCGGCGTCGTGGCGTCGGCGCCAGAGCTCCGTGCCGTCGAGGTCGTAGACCACGAGCTCGGCCGTGTCGACGCGACCGTCCGAGCCGGGGGAGTCGACGGCCAGCAGCTCGCCCCGCCGCACGGGCGTCACGGGGGTGCGCCAGCGGTCGCCCCACGCGCTCGTCTCGCCGCTCGCGGCGTCCACCCGCACGGCCGCTCCCCGGGCGAAGACGAGCACGGCGTCGTCGAGCAGCACGACGTCTTCCTGGTCGGAGGTCGACCCCGACCAGGTCGGCGCGTCGAGGTCGTCGCGCGCGAAGAGCTCGAGCCGACTGCGCGAGTCGCCGTCGACGAACGACGTGCCCCGGTCGCCCCTCCGGTCGGGGTCGGTGCGGACGAGCACCCAGTCGTCGTTCGCGTCGACGACGCGGCGCAGCCCGGCGTCGGTCGCCTGCACCTCGAGCAGCTCGCCGGTGTCGAGGTCGACGCGGGCGAAGCCGGACTCCGAGACGCCGAAGCCCCCGAACGCGCCGGTGCTGAGCAGCAGGTCGCCGCGCCGGGTGCTGGGCCAGACCTGCAGGGCCCCGCCGCCGCCTCCCACCGCGTCCGAGTCGAGCGACCAGCGCACGGTGCCGGTGCCGGGGTCGAGCCTCGCGACGCGCTCCCCGAGGCCGTCGCGGTCGTCGCAGACGCCGAGCACGGTGGTCAGCTGCGTGCTCGTGGCGACGAGCAGGTCGGGCGACCCGCCGCCGACCCGGCCGATGACGGTGTAGTCGAGGCAGGCGGTGTCGACCCCGTCGACGCCCAGCCGGTCGGGCGTCAGCACCCAGCCGTCGGGCGACGGCAGCCGCCGCAGCTCGTCGACGACGACGCCGCCGAGCGGCCGGCCGACGGGGTAGCGCGGCTGCGTGACGACCCCGGCCGTGACGACGAGCGTCGTCGCGACGAGGGTCGCGCCGGCCGCGAGCAGCAGGCGACGGCCCCGGGAGGCGCGGTGCGGGCCCCGCAGGAGGCGCGGCCACCGCCGCCCGGTCGCGTCGCGGTCGGCGGGGCGGGCGGCGCCGGTCGGGCGGGCGTCGTCGGGGGTCTCGTCGGCGGAGGGGAGCGGCTCGGCGCGCTCGGCCCGCTCGGTCCGCTCAGCCCGGCGGGCATCGTCGGCGCCGGCCGACCAGGGGTCGTCGCCGCGGGGCGGGCGGGGCGGGCGCCACGGTGCCTCGGTCACCTGGCCCTCCGTCCTCGGGGTCGCGCACCGCGCCTCCTCGTGCAGCGCCATCGTACGAGCCCACCGGTCGCCCGGGCCGCGGCCGGTAGGCTGGCAGCCCGCCGCCCCCGAACGGAGCAGTCCCATCGAAGCCCTCGTCGTCACGATCCTGGCCGTCGCCGCGGTCGTCCTGATCGTGCTCCAGGTCGTCTACCGCCGCCGCGTGATGCGCCGCCGCGAGGCCCAGGGGCAGGCCGCCGTGGGCCGCGGCACGTACGTGCTCTTCGCCGTGATGGCCGCGTTCTTCCTGTTCGCGGTGTTCGTCTTCCCGGTGCTGGTGCGCTGAGCGCTCGCGCCGGCGGGGTCAGCCGGGCAGGCGCACGTCGTCGACCAGGCCCCGGGCGACGCCGTCGTCGACGGTCACGAGGGTGCGGCGCCAGAACGGCGACAGCGAGCCGGTCGTGCCGACCTCCTGCGTCCAGAGCGTCCGGCCGTCGGCGAGGTCGAAGGCCGTGACGGCGGGCGGGGAGTCGGAGCTCCACCAGCTGCGCAGGGCGTAGCCGGTCGTCCGCGAGGCCGCGACCACCACCGACGCCGAGGGCAGCACCAGGTCGAGGCGGGTCTCGCCCGTGGCCGGGTCGACGATCCACACGGGGTCGGTCTCGCCCTCCGACGACTCCTCGATCTGGCCCGGTGCCGACGAGACGACCAGCGACTCCTCGGGCGTGCCCGACCCGGGCACCACCCAGCCGTTCACGGTGAGGCCGGAGCTGCCGGGCGAGCCCGCGTCGTCCGTCTCGAGCTCCCGGCTCCAGCGGGCGCGGCCGGTGTCGGGGTCGACGCAGGTCACGGTGCCCGAGTCGTCCGAGACGACGAGGCAGCCGGCGCTGAGCCGGGTCCAGGTGCCGGGCGGCAGGTCGCGCGACCAGACCGGGCCCTCGACGGGGTCGACCAACGAGACGACCGAGTCGCCCGCCGACGAGACCTGCCGCCCGAGCACGAGCCGGTCGCCCCAGGCCTCGACGCTGCCGAGGTCGCGCGCCTCGCCGGGCAGCGGCTGCACCTGGCCCGTGCCGACGTCGACGGTCGACCAGACGGCGTCGGCCACCGCCTCCTCCGCGTCGACGGCGAAGGCCGCGGGGTCGACGAGCTGCGCCACGAGCGTGCCCCCGACCAGCCAGGCCTGCGAGGCGCTCGCGCCGAGCCCCGACCAGACCGGGTGCGACAGGTCGTCGGCGGCGAAGAGCGTGAGCCGGTCGGCGTCGCCGGGGCCGAGCTCGAGGCCCCCGCCCGGGTCGTAGCGGTCGAGGTCGGTGGCCGACGTGAGCACGGCGTCGCCCTCGACCTGGAGCGCCTCGAGCAGGGTGCCGGGGGCGAGCCCGGCGGCCGCGTCGTCGAGTCGCTCGACGACGTGGCCGTCGGTCGTGTCGACGCGGGCGACCGTGCCGGAGGTGCGCCCCCAGACGCCGTCGGCCGAGACGAGGGCCGTCTCGCCGTCGGCGGCGACCGCGGCGCGGGCGCCCGTGACGGCCAGCCCGAGCTCGGCGCCGAGGTCGAGCCCCCAGCGCAGCTCGCCGGTGCGGGTGTCGAGCCGCAGCAGGCGGCCGCCGGTGCCGCCGCAGGGCGAGCCGTCGCCGTAGCCCTGGGAGCGCGTGCCGACCACGACGTCGTCGGCGCCGACGTCGGCGACCACCTCGAGCGAGGTGCACTGGTCGGAGAGGTCGAGGTCGAAGGCGGCGCCGAGGTCGGTGCGCCAGAGGCCGTCGGTGGGCGGGCCGCGCAGCTCGTCGACGGCGGCGCCGGGGGCGGCGAGGGGCGCCCAGCTCGGGCGGGCGAGCACGCCGCCCGTCGTCACGAGCACGGTCGCGGCGGCGAGGGCGACGCCGGCCAGGGCGAGGCGGCGGCCGCGTCCCTGGCGGGCCCAGCCGGCGCGGGCGGCAGCGGCGACGGACGCCGCGGAGGCGGCGAGGCGCGACGGGGGCGGGGGAGGGGACGTGCCGTCCGCGGCGGCGGCGGCGACATCGCCGGCGACGGGGGCGTCGGCGTGCGGCTCGGGGCCGACGGTGCGGGCGCGGGCGTCTGCGGGGGCGGGCCCGCCGCCCTGGCCGACCCGCGACTCCCACGCGACGTCAGGGCGCGGCGGCGGGGTCGGCTGCCAGGCCCCGCGTTCGTCGTCGTCCACCCGGCCATCGTAGGAGTCGCGGTGCGGCCGGCACCACGGAGCCGACCCAGCCCGGCCGCCCCGTCGTCACGGGGCCCGTCTGCTGGGTAGCATGGCGGGTCGCTCCGGCCGGGGCGGCGCAGGTCGAGCGAGGAGACGACATGACCGCACCCACCCACGGCCCCGGGTCGCGCAGCCTCTGGCGCACGAAGTCGGTCGAGGCCTCGATCCAGGACTCGCTCGAGGGCGAGAGCAAGCTCAAGCGCTCGCTCGGCGTCACCGACCTGACCCTGATGGGCATCGCGGTCGCCGTCGGCGCCGGCATCTTCTCGGTCGGCGCGAACGCCGCCGCGAACTTCGCCGGGCCGGGCGTCATCATCTCGTTCATCCTCGCCGCCGTCACCTGCGGGCTGGCGATCATGTGCTACGCCGAGTTCGCCTCCACCATCCCCGTCGCGGGCAGCGCCTACACCTTCACCTACGCGACCATGGGCGAGTTCCTCGCCTGGATCATCGGGTGGGACCTCATCCTCGAGACGCTCACCGGCGCCGCCGTGCTCGCCAAGTACTGGGGCATCTACCTCAGCACGGTGTTCGAGCAGTTCGGCGTGCCGCTGCCCGACACGATCGCCCTCGGGCCGGTCGACCTCAGCTGGGGCCCCTTCCTCATCGTCGCCGTCTTCACGGTGCTGCTCGTGCTCGGCACGCAGCTCAGCTCGCGCGTCGGCGGCGTCTTCACGGTGATCAAGGTCGGCATCGTGCTGTTCGTGATCGTCGTCGGGTTCTTCTTCGTCAAGGCCTCGAACTACACCCCCTTCGTGCCCGCCTCGCAGCCCCGCACGGGCGAGGGCAGCACCGACGCGTGGACGCAGTCGCTGTTCTCCTTCCTCAGCGGCGCGGCCCCCGCGCAGTACGGCGTCTTCGGCCTGCTGGCCGGCGCCTCGCTCGTCTTCTTCGCCTTCATCGGGTTCGACATCGTCGCGACGAGCGCCGAGGAGGTCCAGGACCCGCAGAAGACCCTGCCCCGCGGCATCTTCCTCGGCCTCGGCATCGTGACGCTTCTCTACGTGCTCGTCGCGATCGTGCTGACCGGCATGGTGTCGTACCGCGACCTCGCCGCCAGCGAGACCCCGAACCTCGCGACGGCGTTCGAGCTGGTCGGCGTCGACTGGGCCGCCAAGGTCATCGCGGTCGGCGCCCTGATCGGCCTCACCACCGTCATCATGGTGCTGCTGCTCGGCCTCGCCCGCATCGTCTTCTCGATGAGCCGCGACGGCCTGCTGCCCCGCGCCCTCGCCAAGACCTCGGCGAAGCGCGGCACGCCCGTGCGCGTGCAGGTGCTGGCCGGCGTCGTCGTCGCGCTGATCGCCGGTCTCACCGACGTCGGCGTGCTCGAGGAGATGATCAACATCGGCACCCTCTCGGCCTTCGTGCTGGTGAGCATCGGCGTGATCGTGCTGCGCCGCCAGCGCCCCGACCTGCCGCGCGCCTTCCGCGTGCCGTGGTCGCCGGTGCTGCCGATCCTCTCGGCCGCGCTCTGCGTGTGGCTGATGCTCAACCTCACGACGCTCACCTGGGCGCGCTTCGCGGTGTGGCTCGTGATCGGCGTCGTCGTGTACTTCGCCTACGGCCGTCGCCACTCGCGCGTGGGGCGCGGAGAGCACTAGCGGCGAGGGGTCGCCCCCCTAGGCTGACCGCATGACGACACCCGAGGGGCCCCCGGCAGCACGGCAGCACGCCGTCGCCGTGGGGCCCCTCGGCCTGCGCGCGGTCGACGCGCTCGTCGCGGGCGACCTGGCACTCGCGTCGGTGGCGATCGGCGTCGAGCTGCCGGCGGCCTTCCTCGACGACGACTGGCTCTGGGCGATCCGCCTCGAGCAGATCCTCGCCGACGAGCGCGACGAGCCCTGGGTCGCCTGGGTCGCCACCCGTGGCGGGCAGGTCGTCGGCCACACCGGCTTCCACGGCCGACCCGACGCCGACGGAGAGGTCGAGGTGTCGTACACGGTGCTGCCCGAGCTGCGCGGCCGGGGCGTCGGGGCACAGGTGCTGGAGGCGGTGCTCGCGTTCTGCGACGCCGCTCCCGCCGTGCGGTCGGTGCGCGCGAGCGTCAGCCCCGACAACGCGCCCTCGCTGGCCCTGGCGCGGTCGCACGGCTTCGCGCTGGTGGGCGAGCAGGTCGACGAGGTGGACGGGCCGGAGCTGGTGCTCCGCCGGGGGCCGCAGCGCGCCTCCTGAGCCCCACCCGGCATGGAGGTACCCCGTCCTGGGCCCCCGAGCGGAGGCAGGACCCAGGACGGGGCACCGCGATGACGGGGGCGCCCCGCGCTACGGCAGCAGGTCGAGCGCGGCGACGACCTCGTCGACCTCGGTGCGGGTCGTGTAGTCGACGTGCACGTCGGCGAACACGACGCGGCCGTCGCCGTCGACCACGAGCACCGTGGGGAAGGGGATGTCGCCCGTCGCGTCGGCGTTGCTGTCGGCGACGTCGAAGCCCAGCTGCGTGTGGGCGGCACGGGCCTCGGCGGTCGGCTCGGTGACGATGCCCAGGGCGCGGCTGAGCACGTTGCCCGGGTCGGAGAGCACGGGGAAGTCGAGGCTGCCGTTGCTCGTCGCGAGCTCGGAGCCCTCGGGCGTCTGCGGGCTGATCGCGACGAGGCCGACGCCGCGGTCGCGGAGGGTCGGCAGCAGCTGCTCCTGGTAGGTCTTGAGCGTGAGGTTGCAGTACGGGCACCAGGCGCCGCGGTAGAAGACGAGCACCGCGGGGCCCTCACCGACGACGGTCGCGAGCGACACCTCGGCGCCCTCGGGCGTGAGCAGCGTCGCGTCGACCAGCTGGTCGCCGACGCCGACGGCGTCGTCCGGGCGGCCGGCGGCGGTGAGCGCCTGCTGCTCGGCGTCGAAGACGGCCGACAGCTCGGGGCCGATCTGCGCGGTGAAGCCCTCGTTGAAGGTGCTGACCTGCTCGGCGATGGACGATGACCTCATGACGACCTCCTGGCGGGTCCGCGTCGGGTGCGGACCGGGTGCTGCCGACTGTACGGTCGCCTCCTCGGCGTGACCCGCGCGAGCGTCACGGTTCGTCACGAAGACGGGGGGAGTCGCGGGTCGGCCCGGTCGGGTCGGGCCCGGTCGGGCCGTCAGCTCGGATCGAGCCGGTTCAGGTCGGTCGGGTCAGCTCAGGTCGTTTCAGCTCAGCTCAGGTCTGGCAGCGCGGGCACCAGTAGGTGTCGCGCAGCTCGAGCTCGGACTCGCCGAGCTCGCCGCGGAGGATCTTCGTGCCGCAGCGGAGGCAGGGCTTGCCGGCCCGGCCGTAGACCCAGTCGGTCGTGCCGCGGAGGGTGCCGGTCGTGGTGCGCTCCACCCTGTCCTTGTTGGCGACGATGAGCCGGTGCGCCAGGTCGATCACCTTCGCCCGGTTCGCCACCTCGCCCACGGGCCGGGTGGGCAGCACCCCGCGGAGGAAGCAGATCTCGGCCCGGTACACGTTGCCGACGCCGGCGAGCACCCGCTGGTCGAGCAGCGCGAGGCCCACCTCGCGGGCCGGGTCGGCCTCGAGGTTCGCGAGGGCCCGCCCGGCGTCCCAGTCGGGGCCGAGCAGGTCGGGGCCGAGGTACGCCGTGACGCTGTCCTCCGGGTCGCGCTCGACGAGCTCGACGACGCCGAGGTCGAACCCGACGGTCACCCACTCGTCGGTCTCGAGCACGACGCGCGCCTGGTGGGCGGGGCGACGCCACCGGGTGCCCCGGCGGTAGATGTGCCAGGAGCCCTCCATCTTGAGGTGCGTGTGCAGGGTCAGGCCGCCGATGTGGTGCAGCAGGTGCTTGCCGCGGCTGATCACGTCGTCGACGACCTCGCCGCTGAGGTCGACCGTGGCGAACGCGGGCACCCGGAAGTCGCTCGCCGTGAGCGTCTGGCCGTGCAGCACCGCGTCGAGGTTCTTCGCGGCGCGGTAGACGGTGTCTCCCTCGGGCATCGGTGCCCTCTACGACCTGAGCCGGACGCCGCTGGGCGTCGGGGCGAACCCCGCGTCGCGCAGGGCGTCGCCGAACGGGGTGCCGAGCACGAACTCGCCGTCGACGCGCTCGACCGCGAGCTTGCCGAGCCGGGACCGCACGACCGCGGCGAGCGAGCCCGCCGCGAGGGCCAGCTCTCGGTCGTCGGGCTCGCCGAAGGTGAGGATCGTCTTGCCCCCGCGCTCGACGTAGACGGTGAGACGGCCGTCGACCAGCACGACGAGCGACCCGGCCTTGCGCCCGGGGCGGTGGCCCGCCTTCTTCTTGCTGGCGGGTGCCGAGGCTGCGGAGGCGGTGGTCGCGCCGCCGGCACCGGCACCGGCACCGCCCGTCGCGGTCGCCGCGCTCGTCGTGGCTTCGGCCGTGCCGCCGCCGGCCGCGGCCGCACCACCGACCGACGACGGCTTCCCGCCGGGGGTCGGGTCGAGCACGCCCTCGGGCGCCTGCCCCGGCCAGGGCAGCGCGGCGCCGTACGGGTTCGCGGGGTCGGTCGCCGCGAGCGTCACGACGGGGATCTCGCGCCCGCGCCCCGCGGCGGCGAGGGCGTCGTCGTCGCGGCGGTCGGTCTCGTCGCGCACGAACGAACGCAGCCGGTCGACGGTCGGGCCGGTGGCGAACTGCGCCGCGCCGAGCCCCTCGACGAAGTAGCCGCGCCGTGCCCTGCCGGACTCCTCGAAGCCGCTCAGCACCTTGTAGACCGTCGAGAACCCGCCGCGCACGCCCTCGTTCGCGACCGCGCCCCGCGTGACCACGCCGTGCCGCTCGAGCAGGATCTCCGCCATCGCGGCGGCGCGCACCGTCGCGTCGGGCTCGGCGAGCGGCAGCAGCGACCAGCGCCCGCCGACCGTCGGCGGCCCCGCCTGCCGGGGCATCGTGACGCGCCCGCGGCTCCGGTACGACGAGCGCGAGCGGGTCGGCGTGCGCGGCCGGGGCGCCTTGCCGCCGACCTGGGTGCGGAGCGGGGCGAAGGTGTCGTTCGTGATCTGCCCGGCCCAGACGAGATCCCAGATGGCGGTGACCAGGGCGTCGTCGTCGGTGCTGCCCACCGCGTCGGAGAGCTGGCGGAAGAAGTAGGCGCCGCCGCCGGCCAGCGCGGCGAGCACCTCGCGCTGCAGCTCGTCGGTGTCGGTGCCGAGCGGCTCGGGCAGGGTGACCTGGGCGCCGTCGGCGAGGTGCAGGCTGACCCAGCCGTCGTTGCCGGCCAGGCTGCCGGAGCCCGACCAGATGACCTCGCCCGTCGCGGTCAGCTCGTCGAGCATGCCGCTGGAGTAGTCGGTGACGCGGGCGGGCAGGATGAGCGACTCCCACGCGGAGGCCGGCAGCGCCACCCCGCTGAGCTGGTCGATGACCTGGACGACGCCGTCGAGCCCCCGCAGACCGCTGCCCTTGGTGCCCGTGGCGACGTGTTGCCAGGCGGGCAGGAAGCGCCCGAGCGTGTCGGGAGCGACGGGCTCGACCTCGTGGCGGAGCGCCGCGAGCGAGCGGCTGCGCAGGCGGCGCAGCACCTCGGCGTCGCACCACTCGCTGCCCTGGTGCTTCGGTCGGAACTCGCCCTCGACGACGCGTCGCTGCGCGCCGAGCCGGCGCAGGGTCTCGAGCACGACGGCGGTGCCGAGGCCGAGCCGCTCGGCGACGGCGAGCGGCGTGAACGGAGCGTGGGTGCGGGCGAACCGGCCGACGAGGTCGCCGAGCGGGTCGTCGACGGGCTCGACGAACGCGGTCGGCACTCCGATGGGCAGGGCCACCCCGAGGGCATCGCGGAGGCGCGAGGCGTCCTCGATGCCGGCCCAGCGCTCGACGCCGGCGTGCGTGAACCGCAGCACGCGGTTCGACCGCGCGAGGTCGGTCAGCGCGGCCTCGAGCTTGCCGAGGGCCTCGTCGTCGGGCTCCGCCGCCGCCGACCCCGCCGTCTCGGCCAGCCAGCTGCGCTCGACGATCTCGGCGGTGGTGAGGGGCCCGAGCAGGCGGAGCAGGTCGACGACGCCCTCGACGTCGCGGGCCCGACGGTCGGGCGCGAGCCGCTGCAGCTCGAGCTCGTGCTGGTCGATGACGTCGGCGTCGAGCAGCTCGCGGAGCTCGGCGCGGCCGAGGAGCTCCTGCAGGAGGGTGGAGTCGAGCGAGAGCGCAGCCGCCCGGCGCTCGGCGAGGGGCGAGTCGCCCTCGTACATGAACGCGGCGACGTAGCCGAAGAGGAGCGAGCGCGCGAAGGGAGACGGCACCTCGGTCTCGGTCTCGACGACGCGCACGGCGCGGGTCTCGAGCTCGCGGGTGAGGCTCATCAGGGCGGGCAGGTCGTACACGTCTTGCAGGACCTCGCGCACCGCCTCCAGCACGATCGGGAACTGCGGGTACTTGCGCGCGACGTCGAGCAGCTGCGACGCTCGCTGGCGCTGCTGCCAGAGCGGTGACCGTCGGCCGGGGTTGTACCGGGGCAGGAGCAGGGCGCGGGCCGCGCACTCGCGGAAGCGCGAGGAGAAGAGGGCCGAGCCGCCGACCTCCTCGGTGACGATGTCGTCGAGCTCGTCGGGCTCGAAGCGGAAGAGCTCGGCCCCCGGGGGCTCGGCGTCGGTGTCGGGGATGCGCACGACGATGCCGTCGTCGGCCGCCATGGCCCCGCCGTCGACCCCGAGCTGGTCGCGGATGCGCGCCGACACCGCCAGGGCCCAGGGCGCGTGGACCTGCATGCCGTAGGGGGAGTGGAGGATGAGGCGCCAGTCGCCGAGCTCGTCGCGGAATCGCTCGACGACGAGCGTCGTGTCGGTGGGCACGTGGCCCGCGACCTCGCGCTGCTCGGCGATGAAGGCGATGAGGTTCTTGGCGGCCCGCTCGTCGAGGCCGCCGGCCGCGACCCGCGCCGCGGCGTCGTCGGCCGACGAGCCCGCGAGCTCGCGGAGGTACCCGCCGATCGCGCGGCCGAGCTCGGCGGGGCGGCCGATGCCGTCGCCCTTCCAGAACGGGACGCGGCCGGGCTGGCCGTAGGCGGGGGAGACGAGCACGCGGTCGTGCGTGATGTCCTCGATGCGCCAGCTCGTCGCGCCGAGCGCGAAGACATCGCCGACGCGCGACTCGTAGACCATCTCCTCGTCGAGCTCGCCGACGCGGGCGGCCTTCTCGCCGACCATGAAGACCCCGAAGAGGCCGCGGTCGGGGATCGTGCCGCCGCTCGTGACGGCGAGCCGCTGCGCGCCGGGCCGGCCGGTGAGCGTGCCGTGCACACGATCCCAGACGATGCGGGGCCGCAGCTCGGCGAACTCGTCGGACGGGTACTTGCCGCTGAGCAGGTCGAGCGTCGCGTCGTAGGCCGACCGGGGCAGGGTCGCGAAGGGGGCGCTGCGGCGCACGGTGTCGAACCACTCGTCGGCGTCGATCTCGTCGAGCGCGACCGCGGCGACGGTCTGCTGGGCGAGCACGTCGAGCGGGTTCGTCGGCACCCGGAGCTCCTCGATCAGGCCGGCGACCATGCGCTCGGCCGCGACCGCCGAGTGGATGAGGTCGGCACGGTGCTTCGGGAACATCACGCCCCGCGAAGTCTCGCCGACCTGGTGCCCGGCGCGGCCGATGCGCTGCAGGCCGCTGGCGACCGACGGCGGCGACTCGACCTGGATGACGAGGTCGACGGCGCCCATGTCGATGCCGAGCTCGAGCGAGCTGGTGGCGACGACGCAGCGCAGGCGCCCGCTCTTCAGGTCGTCCTCGATGATGGCGCGCTGGTCTTTCGAGACGCTGCCGTGGTGGGCGCGGGCGAGCAGGGGCTCGGAGCCCTGGGTCTGCCCGCTGCCGCCGATCAGCTGGGCGGGAGCGCCGCCTCCGACCGCGGGGTTCCGCGTCGGGGCAACCGGTGCGGCCGGCGCGAAGGGGTCGACGGCCAGGTCGGCCTCGTCGCCGACCGCCCCGGCGGCCGCGCCCACGGCGACCAGCTCGCGGCCGACCGTGGTCGACCTCGACTCGGCGACGGCCTCGTCACCGCCCGTGCGCTCGAGGTAGATGTCGTTGAGGCGGGCCGTGAGGCGCTCGGCCAGCCGGCGGGAGTTCGAGAAGACGATCGTCGACCGGTGGTCGAGGATCAGGTCGACGATGCCCTCCTCGACGTGCGGCCAGATCGAGCCCTGCGGGGCCGACCCGGCGGCCGAGCCCTCGAGCGGCGCGGCCGTGCCGAGCTCGGTCATGTCGTCGACCGGCACGACGACCTTGAGGTCGAAGGTCTTCTCCGACCGGGGGTTCACGATCGTCACGGGCTTGCGGCCGGAGAGGAAGCGCGCCACCTCCTCCGGAGGGCGGACCGTGGCGGAGAGCCCGATGCGCTGGGCGGGCCTGTCGAGCAGGCCGTCCAGGCGCTCGAGCGAGAGCGCGAGGTGGGCGCCGCGCTTGGTGGCGGCGACGGCGTGCACCTCGTCGACGATCACGGTGTGCACGCCCTTGAGGTTCTCGCGGGCCGCGGAGGTGAGCATCAGGTACAGCGACTCGGGGGTCGTGATGAGGATGTCGGGCGGGGTGCGCTGCAGGAGGCGGCGGTCGCCCGACGAGGTGTCGCCCGACCGCACGCCCACGGTCAGCTCGGGCGCCTCGATGCCGAGGCGTCGCGCGGTCTGGGTGATGCCGACGAGGGGCGAGCGGAGGTTGCGCTCGACGTCGACGCCGAGGGCCTTGAGGGGCGAGATGTAGAGCACCCG
>Ga0308160_10003592_pt1 | contig 17367 bp, 16 predicted proteins | sample PhyFR1_FD_201036 | JGI IMG/M metagenome (GOLD analysis project Ga0308160, IMG submission 201036) | Phyllosphere microbial communities from UC Gill Tract Community Farm, Albany, California, United States - DLSLF.R1 | ecosystem: Host-associated > Plants > Phyllosphere > Unclassified | place: USA...
TGCCGTTCAACATCGCCAGCTACGCGCTGCTGACCCACATGGTGGCGCAGGCCACCGGCTTGGGCGTCGGCGATTTCGTGCACACGCTGGGCGACGCGCACCTGTATTCGAACCACTTCGAGCAGGCGCGCGAACAGCTGGCGCGCACGCCGCGGCCGTTGCCGACGCTGCGCCTCAATCCCGCGGTCAGCGACCTGTTCGCCTTTACCTACGACGACATCGCGATCGAGGGCTACGACCCGCATCCGGCGATCAAGGCGCCGGTGGCGGTGTGAGCGGCGGGGAGTCGGGAATGGGGAATGGGGAATCGGAAAAGGCGGCTGTGGCGGCGGGGACGGATGTGGATGCGTCCTGGGTCCCGGGGCGCGAACCCCGGGTCACGCTGATCGCCGCGCTCGACCGCGCCAACGCCATCGGCCGCGACAACGATCTGCCGTGGCGCTTGCCGGACGACCTGAAGCGCTTCAAGGCGCTGACCCTGGGCAAGCCGGTGCTGATGGGGCGCAAGACTGCGCAGTCGCTGGGACGCGCGCTGCCGGGGCGCTTGAACTTGGTGATGACCCGCTCGGGGCAGGTGCCGTTCGAGGGCATGCAGGCGGTCGCTTCGCTGCAGGCGGCGATCGAGGTGGCTCGGGCGAGCGGGGCGGAAGAACTTTCGGTGATCGGTGGCGGCGACATCTTTGCGTTGGCGCTGCCGCACGCCGAGATGCTGTACCTGACCCATGTGGACACCGTGGTCGAGCGCGCCGATGCGCATTTCCCGGCGTTCGATCCGGCGCAGTGGCAGGTCGTGGCGCGGCAGGCGCATGCGGCCGATGCGAAGCATGCGCTGGCGTTCGAATTCGTCGATTACCGGCGCAGGCAAAGCGTGCCGTAGGGGATTGGCGTAGGCGAATGGATGCGTCGAGGGGGAGCCGTTGCCTGAGGTCAACAGGATTTTCCCCACGGCAAGCCTCGCAACAGTGAAGTCTCGCTTAGAGCACTCGGCTGGGGATTTGCAGCCAGCGGAATGTTGTGGGAGCGACTTCAGTCGCGACGGGCTTTACCGGTAAAGCTCGTCGCGACTGAAGTCGCTCCCACAAAGAGCATCCATCGCGAACGGAATGCTCCACAGCAGTTCTGTCAGTCCTGAGCGGGCGGCGGCGACGGCGACGCAGCAGCACCCGTACCAGCACCGCGCCCACCGCCGGACCTGCGCCGCGGCGGCCGGGTACGCGTCGCCGGTGGCGGCCCTTCGATCGGGCGCCCCGGTACCTGCACCACCTGCAGGTCTTCGCTGTCCAGGCGCAAGGCGGTGAGCTTGCCGCCCCAGACCGCGCCGGTGTCGATCGCGTGCACACCCTGGGTGATGGTCAGCCCCAGCGTGGACCAGTGGCCGCAGACGATCTTCAGGTCGCGCTCGGCGCGGCCCGGCACTTCGAACCACGGATACAAGCCCTGCGCCTGGGTGCCCGGGGTGCCTTTCTCCTCGATCGCGATGCGCCCGCGCGGGGTGCAATAGCGGGCGCGGGTGAATAGGTTGATGATCGCGCGCGAACGGTCGTAGCCGGTCAGCCCCGGCGACCAGGCCGGGCGGTCGCCGTACATGTTGCGGAACAGTTTGCGGTAGCCGCTGCCGTGCAGTTGCTGCTCGACTTCGCGCGCATGCTTCTCGGCCAGGGTGGTGGTCCACTTCGGCGCCAGGCCGGCATGGATCATCATCCAGCCCAGTTCGCGGTCGGCGTGCAGCAGTTTCTGCATGCGCAGCCAGGTCAGCAGTTCGTCGCGGTCCTCGGCCAGCACGATGCGCTGCAGGTCCGGATTGACCTTGCGCTGCTCGTCGGGGCTGCGTTCGCCGATCGCCAGCAGCGACAGGTCGTGGTTGCCCAGCACCACCTCGCTGTGCGCGCGCAGCGAGTGCACCAGGCGCAGGGTTTCCAGCGACTGTCCGCCGCGGTTGACCAGGTCGCCGCAGAACCACAGCCGGTCCACCGCCGGATCGAAGCGGATCTTCTCCAGCAGCCGCTGGGTGATGTCGTAGCAACCCTGCAGGTCGCCGATGGCCCACACGCTCATGCGGACGCCATCAGTGCAGGGTCCGCGGCACGGTCAGCACGAACGGCGCGACCGGCGCGACGAAGTGGGTGCCGTCGTCGGCTTCCATGTCGTAGTGGCCGCGCATCGTGCCGTGCTCGGTCTCCAGCATCAGCCCGGAGGTGTAGCGGAAGTCCTCGCCGGGACGCAGCCGCGGCTGTTCGCCGACCACGCCGTCGCCGTCCACGCGCTCCACGCGGCCGTTGCCGTCGGTGATTTCCCAGTGCCGGGCGATCAGCCGCGCGGCGACGCGGCCGCGGTTGTGGATGCGGATCGTGTAGGCGAACGCGTAGCGTCCGTCCTCCGGCGCCGATTGGTCGTCGAGGAACCGGGGCGACACTTCGACCTCGATCCGATAGGGGGCGTCATCGTTCATGCCTCACAGTGTAAGCAAAGCCGGCGCAGGAATGGACTGCGAGTCGTCGACGAGCGCACTGCAGGCTGCGCGCGCTGCGGCCGCTGCGCATCGTGACGCGTGTCGCCGGCCGGCCGGCCGTGCAGTGCGATCCGCGCTGCTGCGGCCGTTGTGTAGGCGCGTCGGCGTGCGCGTGGAGCGGAGAGACGCGGATCGCGCTGCGACTTGCGACCGCGGGATTCAGGCCTGCGCCACGTTGGCCAGGCGCACGAAGTCGGCGACCTCCAACTGCTCGGCGCGGGCATCCGGGCGCACCCCGGCGGCCTCGAACTGGGCCGCGTCGCAGACCCCGCCCAGCGCATTGCGCAAGGTCTTGCGGCGCTGCCCGAACGCGGCGCGCACCACGTCGGCGAAGCGCCGCCGGTCGGCGATGCCGATGTCCTGCGGCGCATGCGGCACCAGCCGCACCACCGCCGAATCGACCTTCGGCGGCGGCCGGAACGCGCCCGGCGGCACCACAAACAGCGAGGTCACCTCGCAGTACGCCTGCAGCATCACGCTGAGCCGGCCGTAGACCTTGCTGCCCGGCCCGGCGGCCATGCGGTCGACCACTTCCTTCTGCAGCATGAAGTGCATGTCGGCGATCGCCGCAGCATGGTCCAGCGCATGGAACAGGATCGGCGAGGAGATGTTGTAGGGCAGGTTGCCAACCAGGCGGATGCGGCGGTCGCCGGCCAGTTCGGCGAAATCCACCGACAGCACGTCGCGGTTGAGGATGGTCAGCTCGCCGACCCCTTCCGCCGCGGCGGTCAGCGGCGCGATCAGGTCGCGGTCGAACTCGATCACGGTCAGGCGGCCATGGCGGCGCAGCAGCGGGAAGGTGATCGCGCCCTGGCCGGGGCCGATCTCGACCAGCAGGTCGTCGGGCTTGGGATTGACCGCGCGCACGATACTGTCGATGTAGTGGCGGTCGCTGAGGAAGTGCTGGCCAAGCGATTTCTTGGCCGGGGCGCTGAAGCCGGAATAGGAAGTCATGCGGGCATCTTATCGGGCTGAGGCCGGGATGGCGCGCACGGCGCCCTGCAGGAGCGGCTCCGGGTGGCCTCGGGCCATCAGCCGCGACCTTGGGGCTACCGGTAACGCCCTGTCGCGGCTGAAGCCGCTCCTACGCAAGCGCGCTGCGCGCGGCCAGTTGCGCGCATTGCGCGACCGCTGCGAACAGGCTGGACGGGTCGGCGATGCCGCGGCCGGCCAGCTCCAGCGCGGTGCCGTGATCGACCGCCACGCGCGGGTAGGGCAGGCCCAGGGTCAGGTTCACCGCCTGCTCGAAGCCGCTGTACTTGAGTACCGGCAGGCCCTGGTCGTGGTACATCGCCAGCACCGTGTCGAAGCCGGCCAGTTTCTGCGGCAGGAACGCGGTGTCGGCCGGCAGCGGGCCGACCAGGCGCATGCCTTCGGCGCGCAAGGTGGCGAGGACCGGCGCCATCACCTCGATTTCTTCGCGGCCCAGATGCCCGTCCTCGCCGGCATGCGGGTTCAGCCCGAGCACCGCGATGACCGGAGCGGCGATGCCGAATTCGCTGCGCAGCGCGGCGTGGACGATGCGCAGGCAGCGCTCCAGCAACGCGGGCGTCAGCGCGTCGGCGACCGCGCGCAATGGCAGATGGGTGGTGGCCAGGGCCACGCGCACGATGTCGTTGGCCAGCATCATCACCACCTCGCGCCCGGCGTGGCGGGCGAGCAGTTCGGTGGTGCCGGTGTAGGCGATGCCGCCGTCGTTGATCGCCGCCTTGTGCACCGGGCCGGTGACCAGGCCGGCCAGTTCGCCGCGCAGGCAGGCGTCGGCGGCCAGGGTCAGCGCGCCGATCACCGCGGCGGCATTGGCCGGTTCGGTATGGCCGAAACGGCTGGGCACGGCATTGCCGACCGCGCGCAGGCGAAGGTCGCCAGGTGCCAGCGCGGGGGCGGATTCGGGAAGCAGCTGCAGCGGCAGCGACAGCGCCGCAGCGGCGGCGCGCAAGGTGTCGGGATCGGCGAAGGCCAGCAGTTGGCAGTCGCGTCGCGGCTGTTGGGCCAGCCGCACGCACAGTTCCGGGCCGATCCCGGCCGGCTCGCCCGACACCAGCGCGAGCGAGGGCAGCACGGCTTACGGCTTGGTGGCGGCCGGTGCCGGGGCCGCCGCCGGCGCGGTGGCGTCGGCAGCCGGCGCGGCGGAGCTCTCGGCACCGCCGACGCGCAGGTTCACATAGGCTTCGCCGCGCATTTCCTGCAGGAAGCGGTTGTACTCTTCCTCCAGCTTGCGGCGGCCGATGGTCTCGCGGACCTGGGTGCGCTGGGTGTCGCTGGTCACGTCGGTCTGGCGCATGGCGACGCGCTGCACGATGTGCCAGCCGGCCTCGGTGCGGAACGGCTGCGAGATCTGGTTGTCGGTGAGACCTTCGATCTGGTGGCCGAAGTCTGGGCCGAACGCGTCGGCCGGGAACCAGCCCAGATCGCCGCCCTGACCGCGGCTGTTGGCGTCGTCGGAGGACTCCTTGGCCACGGCCTGGAAGTCGGCGCCGCCGGCGATGCGCGCGCGCAGGGTCTCGATCTTGGCCTTGGCGGCCGCATCCGGCTGCGCCTCGTTGACGCGGATCAGGATGTGGCGGGCGTGGTACTCGGTGACCGTCTTCTTTTCCGGGTTGGCCGAGGCATCGCGGATCTCGACCAGCTTCAGCAGCTGGAAGCCGCTGGGGCCGCGCAGCGGGCCGGCGACCTGGCCCGGCTTCATGTCGCGGATCAGCTGCGCGAAGGCGTTCGGGATTTCGTCCAGGCTGCGCCAGCCTAGGTCGCCGCCTTCCAGCGCGTTGGGGCTGTCGGAATAGCGCACCGCGGCCGCGCTGAAATCGATCTCGCCCTTGTCGATCAGGGTCTTGACCCCGTCGATCTTGCCCTGCCCGGTCTTGATCTGGTCGGCGGTGGCGCCTTCCGGCAGGCCGACCAGGATGTGCGCCAGGTGGTACTGGGCGCCGGTGGTGGCCTGCTGCGCCAGCGCCGCATCCACTTCGCTCTCGCTGACGTTGATGCGGCTCTGCGCGAAGCTCTGGCGCAGGCGCTGCACGGTGATCTCGTCGCGCACCGAGTTGCGGAAGTCGTCGAACGCCATGCCGTCGGCGGCGAGCTTCTTGCGCAGGCCGTCCACGTCGGTGCCGTTCTGCTGGGCGATGCTGCCGATGGCACGGTTCAGTTCGTCGTCGCCGACGCGGATCCCGGTGCTGTTGGCGCGCGCCACCTGCAGCTTGACCAGCACCAGGCGCTCGAGCACCTGGCGTTGCAGCACGTTGTCCGGCGGCAGCTGCGCCTCGCGGCCGGAATACTGCGACTTCACATTGCGAACGGCACGATCCAGTTCGCTCTGCAGTACGACATCCTCGTCGACGACCGCAGCGATGCGGTCCAGTGGTTGGGTTTGTTGCGCGGCAGCCGGAGCGGACACGCCGGCGATCGCCAGCAAGGTGACGAGGAAAGCAGAGAGGGTATTGGTCATGGAATCAGGTTCGGATCGTAAGCGTCCGGATCGGTCGTGGTGTTGCTGGGCGGGACCAAGTACAGGTCGTCGCGGTTGTAGCCGAGAATAGCACGGCGCAGAACGCGGTCCGTGTCCTGGCCAAGCGAGGAGAGTCCCTTCAGCACGAACTCGACCTGGAACGCGGTGTCCAGATCGCCTTCGCGGTTGCGCACGTAGCGCCGCGCCAATGCGCGCACGGCCAGACAGCAGCTGTCCCACTGCACGCCGGCGATGATTTCCAGCGGCTTGCTGTCTTCCAGCGAATAGTAGTGGCGCCCGACCAGGCTCCAGGTCGGGTTGATCGGGTACAGCACCGACACGTCGGTCTGCTCCAGCAGGTCGCGGCGGAAGCGGTAGCTGACGTTGATGATGCCGTCGCCCGGCAGCAGATAGCGGGTGCGGAAGCTGGCCAGGTCCTTGCGCCGGTACTTGGGATCCCACTGGTAGGTGGCGCCCATCGTCCAGCGGTCGTTGAGCATGTAGTTGGCGTCGGCGATCCATGCCGACTTGCCCTGCTCGATGGTGGTGTTGCTGCCGGGCAGGCTGACCCTGGAGTCGTTGAAGTACAGGATCTGGCCGAGGCTGACCGACAGCTTTTCCTTGCCATCGTCCTGGCGCAGCAGGCGCGAGCTCAGCGCCAACGTCATCTGGTTGGCGTCGTTCTGACGATCGGCACCGGTGTAGCGCGAATCGCGGAACAGCTGGCCCCAGCTGAAGGTGAATTCGCGAGTGTCGAAGATCGGCAGGTCGTCCTGGTTGCGGTACGGCGTGTACAGATAGAACAGCCGCGGTTCCAGGGTCTGCAGGTAGCTGGTGCCGCCGAACTTGGCGTCGCGGTCGAAATACAGGCCGGCATCGACGGTGGTGATCGGCAGGCTGCGCGTGGGCGAGGTGTCGCCGCCCAGGGTCGCCGCCAGGTCCTTGTCCAACTGGTAGGCGGTGTAACGCCAGGCCACGGTCGGCTTCAGGAACCACGCCGCGCCGGCCAGCGGCATCGAGATGTAGGGCTTGAGGTCCAGGCGAGTGCCGCCGGGCATTTCGGTGGTCACGCCGGTGCGCTCGTACAGCGCGTCCTTGGCATGCACGTCGTCGTGCACGAAGCGCACCGCTTCGCTGTAGACGCCGGCCTCGAAATAGTTGCCGAACGCCTGGTCCCAGTTGAAGAAGGCGCGCGGCTGGCGGTTGTACGGCAGCGCGGACTCGGTCAGGGTGTAGTCGGTCAGCTGCCAGCGGTCGGCCATCAACCCGGCGGTCCAGGTCTCGCCGGTGCCGTAGATGCCGACCGTGCTCTGCAGGTTGGACACCGAGTTGCCGAGCAGGCGATTGGAGAAGTCTTCCGTATAGCGCTCGTCGCTGACCCAGGCCACCGACGCGCGTGCCTGCCAGTGCGAATCGAGGTTGTGGTAACCCTGGTACTCGAACTTGCCGCGGTCCTTGTCGCGCAACTGGTCGTCGGGCATGTAGGTCGCCTCGATCTCGCCCTTGCCGCCGTCGTACAGGTAGCGGAACTCGCTGCCGAGCATGAAGCCGCGCGAACTCATGTAGCGCGGATACAGGGTGGCATCGTAGTTCGGCGCCAGATTGAGGTAATACGGCTGCATGTAATCGAAGCCGTTGCGCCCGGACATGCCGATCGCCGGGAACAGGAAGCCGCTGGTGCGGCGGTCGTCGATCGGGAACTTGAACCACGGCGCGTACAGGATCGGCACGTTGTAGATCTTCAGGACCGCGTTGCGCGCGGTGCCGAAGCCCTCGTCGTTGTCGACGTCGATCTCCGGCGCGTGCAGCTCCCACACCTGCTGCGACGGATCGCAGGTGGTGTAGGTGGAGCGGTGCATCTGTCCCAGCGCGCCCTGCAGGTCGACCGAGTCGGCCTTGCCGTTGCCGCGGCGCTCGATCAACTGGTAGCGGATGTTGCTGATCTTGTGGGTGTCGGTGTCCTGGTTGCCTTCGGCGCGGTCGGCGATCATGCGGATCGACGAATCCTGGTAGCGCACATGGCCCTCGGCAATGTAATTGCCGGTCTCGGTATCCACGCGCAGGCTGTCGGTGCCCATGAACTGGTCGCCGCGCTTGAGCGCGACGTTGCCCGTGTAGTTCGGGATGGTGGTGGTGCCGGACAGCTTGTCGCCGACGATATCGGTCGGCTGCTGATCGCGGATCGCGGCCATCTTCGGGTCGACCTTGGGTGCGTCGTCGAACTTGGGCAGCACGTCCGGGGTCGGGCACAGACCCCAATTGGGCGGCTTCTCGGCCGCCATCGCCGGCAGGCAGAGAGCGATACTGAACGGAAGGGGTAGCAGGCGGAGGGCTCGGCGCACGCGCGTCAGGTATCGGGCTAAAACGACCGCTAGCTTGCCCCATCCCATGCATGGGGGCAATGAAGACGTCCCCCGCTCGGGGGACGGGGTTCATCCGCCCGCGCCGGCCTCAGCGCAGCGCGTCGACGTGGGCGACGCTGCATTCGCGCAGCGCCTGCAGGTCGTAACCGCCTTCCAGCAGCGACACCACGCGGCCGCGCGCATGCCGTTCGGCCAGCGCGCGCAGCTCCGCGGTGAGCCAGCCGAAGTCCTCGGTTTCCAGCATCAGGTCGGCCAGCGGGTCGCGCATGTGCGCATCGAAACCGGCCGAGATCAGCAGCAGCTGCGGCTTGAACGCGTCCAGCAGCGGCAGCATCTGGTCGGCCCAGGTGTTGCGGAAGCGGAAGCCGCCGCTGCCCGGCGGCAACAGCGCGTTGTGCAGGTTGCCGACGCCGCGGTCGTGGACCCCGCCCGAGTTGGGGAACAGCCCGGACTGGTGGGTGCTCAGGTACTGCACGTGCGGATCGCGTTCGAAGATCGCCTGGGTGCCGTTGCCGTGATGCACATCGAAGTCGACGATGGCGATCCGTTCCAGGCCGTGCGTGTCGCGTGCGTGGGCGGCGGCCACCGCGACGTTGTTGAACAGGCAGAAGCCCATCGCGGTGGCGGCGGTGGCGTGATGGCCGGGCGGGCGCACCGCGCAGAAGGCGGTGTCGGTCTCGCCGCGCATCACCGCGTCCACCGCGGCCAGGCCGGCGCCGGCGGCGCGCAGCGCGGCGGCGCGCGAGCCGGGCGAGATCACCGTGTCCACGTCGAGCATGCGCTTGCCGTCGATGTCGGCCAGGACGCTGTCGATCAGCTCGCGCTCGTGGACCCGGGCCAGGTCGCCGAGCTTGGCCAGCGGCGCCTCGCGCCATGCCAGGTCGGGAAAGGCCTCGCGCAGCGCCGCGGTGACGGCCTGCAGGCGTTCCGGCCGCTCCGGGTGCTCCGGGCCGGGTTCATGGCCCAGGCAAGCGGGATGGGTATAGATCAGCATGCCTGCCGCCCGGTCCGCGCGCCGCCGCTGCCGCTCAGGCCTGGCGGCGGTCGTGGCGCCACAGCACTTCGCCCTGGCCATCGGCCCGGGCCAGCACCCGCGCCAGCACGAACAGCAGGTCGGACAGGCGGTTGAGGTAGCGCACCGCCTCCGGCCGCACCGCGTCCTGGCGCGACAGCGCCACCGTCTCGCGCTCGGCGCGGCGCACGATGGTGCGCGCCAGGTGGCAGCGCGCCGCAGCCTCGCCGCCGGCCGGCAGGATGAAGTCCTTCAGCGCGGGCAGGGTGTCGTTGTAGCGGTCCAGGTGCTGCTCGAGCGCGTCGATGTCGGCGTCGTGGATCGCCGCATGGCCGGGGATGCACAGCTCGCCGCCCAGGTCGAACAACTGGTGCTGGATCGCGGTCAGCAGGGTGCGGACGTCGTCGGCCAGCGCACAGGCCAGGACCACGCCGATCGCCGAATTGGCCTCGTCGACGGTGCCATAGGCGGCCACCCGCGCCGAATCCTTGCCGACCCGGTTGCCGTCGCCCAGGCCGGTGCTGCCGTCGTCGCCGGTGCGGGTGTAGATCTTGGAGAGACGATTGCCCATCGTCGGAACCGGGCCCTGGCTCAGTGGCCGGCGGGCTGGCCGCGCTGGCCCAGCCGCGCCAGCTGCTCGACCCCGACCTGGACCGCCGCGGCCAGCGCTGTGTACAGCGCCGCGCTGCCCAGGTACGGCAGCAGCCAGTCGCTGTAGTTCTGCCACCAGCCGGCGATGGTCGGGTTGGGCACGCTGCGGCTGACCCAATAGAAGCTGCCCTGCGCGATCAGGTGGCACACCGCCACCGCCACCACCAGGCTGGCTGCGGTCAGGCCCAGCGCACGCCAGTCGGCGCCGCGGTAGCGCCCTGCCAGCCAGCTGCCGCCGGCCCACAGCGCGAAGTAGGCCGGGATCAGGCACCAGTACGCCGGCGACACGCAGTAGTGCTGCCAGAAATTCAGGCCCTGGCCACGGATCACCAGGTAGTCGACCAGCACCGCCAGCGCCATCAGCGCCGGGAACGCCCAGCGGGTCCAGCCGCGCAGGTAGAAGCCGCCGACGAAGAACACCGCCCAGGAGGCGTCCGGAATCGCGCCGAAATGGTTGATGCGGGTCGCGGCCAGCAGCGCGGCCAGCAGGAGCAGGGCGGGAAGGCGGTGGCTGGAAGGGGTCATGGCAGGCGGGCACCGGTACGGAGATCGCCGATTCTACTGGAAGCGGCGAGCCTGGGGCGCGGGCCGGCGGCGGGCAGCGCCAGGGCGGCGGCGACTTGGCCGCGGCGGCGCGCGGGACAAAGCGGGCGCAGCTGGCATGTCGCTGCGATCACCGACGATTCGGGCGCCGGTCGTATCATGGCCGGATGAGCAAACGACATGACGTAGTGATCGTCGGCGGCGGCCTGGTCGGCGCCAGCCTGGCCATCGCGCTGGACCGCCTGGGCGTGGACGTGGGCCTGGTCGAGGCCGCGCCGCCGGGCGCGCTGCCGCCGGTGTTCGACCAGCGCAATCTCAGCTTCGCCGCGGCCACGGTCAACGCGTTGGGCGCGCTCGGGGTGATGCAGCGGCTGCGCACGCCGACCGGACCGATCCGGCGCATCCATGTCAGCCGCGAAGGCGATTTCGGCCGGGTGCGGTTGGACGCGGCCGACTATGGGCGCGAGGCGTTCGGACAGGTGGTGGTGGCGCGCGATTTCGGCGAAGCGCTGGAAGCGCGGCTGGCCGAAGCGTCCCACGTCAGCCGTTACCGGCCGGCGCAGTTCCTGGCGCTGGAGGCCGGCGAGGATGCAGCGCTGCGTTCGGTGCGCATCGTCCAGGATGGCGCCGAACAGGTGCTGCAGGCGCGGCTGCTGGTCGGTGCCGACGGCAGCGCCAGCGCGGTGCGCGGCGCGCTGGGCATCGACGCCGCTCGCCACGATTTCGCCCAGACCCTGTTCGTGGCACGGGTGCGCGGCAGCCGCCAGCCCGATGGCACCGCCTACGAGCGGTTCCGCAACGACGGCCCGAGCGCGCTGCTGCCGCGCGGCGACCGCCATTACGGCGCGATCCACGCGGTCGCCGCCGAGCAGGCCGACGCGGTGGCCGCGCTCGACGAGGCCGCCTGGCTGCAGCGCCTGCAGGAGGCGCTGGGCTGGCGCGTCGGCCGCCTGCTGGGCAGCGGCGAGCGCAGCGCCTATCCGATCGTGCAGGTGCTGGCCGGGCGGCTGACCGACACGCGCGCGGTGCTGCTAGGCAACGCCGCGCAGACCCTGCACCCGCTGGGTGCGCAGGGCTTCAACCTGGGCCTGCGCGATGCGCTGACCCTGGCCGAACTGATCGAGCGCGACCGTGCCGATCCCGGCGCGCCGGCGCTGCTGCAGCAGTACGCGCAGCGCCGCGAGCAGGACCGGCAGCGCACCGTCACCTTCTCCGGCGGGCTGGCACGGCTGACTGCCAACCCGGCGCCGCTGATGCGCCCGCTGCGCAGCCTGGGCCTGCTGGCGGCCGCGCAGGCCGCGCCGCTGCAGTCTTTCCTGGTCGGCGGCGCGATGGGCTTCCGCGGCGAAGTGCCGCAACTGTGCCGGGAGGCGACGCCATGAGCCGGCGCGGCGTGCTGGACGTGGTGGTGGTTGGCGGCGGCGTGGTCGGCGCTGCCTGCGCGTTGGCGCTGGCCGCCGAAGGCCTGGCGGTGGCGCTGGTCGAGGGCCGCGAGCCGCCGCGCTGGTCGCCGGCCGAGCCGGACCTGCGCGTGTACGCGTTCGCCCCGGACAACGCCGCGCTGCTGCAGGCGCTGGGCGTGTGGCCGCAGGTGCTGGCGCGGCGCGCGCAGGCCTACCGGCGCATGCGCGTGTGGGATGCCGGCGGTGGCGGCGAGCTGGACTTCGATGCCGATGCCTTGGGCCGCGATCAACTGGGCTGGATCGTCGAGCATGCGTTGCTGGTCGAGCAGCTGTGGGCGGCGCTGCCGGCGGCCGGGGTGCAACTGCACTGCCCGGCGCGGGTCGAGGCGGTGGAGATGGCGGAGGAGCGCGTGCGCCTGCGCCTGGACGACGGCAGCCGGCTCGACGCGCGCCTGGCGATCGCCGCCGACGGCGCCGATTCCACGCTGCGCGGCCTGGCCGGGCTGGACGCCCCGGCGCACGACTACGGCCAGCGCGGCGTGGTCGCCTTCGTGCACACCGACGTGCCGCACCAGGACACCGCCTGGCAGCGCTTCCTGCCCGGCGGTCCGCTGGCGTTCCTGCCGTTCGCCGACGGCCGCAGTTCGATCGTGTGGACGCTGCCCGAGGCCGAGGCGACGCGGGTGCTGGCGCTGGACGACGCCGCATTCGGCGCCGAGCTGACCCAGGCCTTCGGCGCGCGGTTGGGCGCAGTGCGCGCGCTGTCGCCGCGGGTCGGTTTCCCGCTGCGCCGGCAACTGGTGGAGGACTACCACCGCGACCGCCTGCTGGTGCTGGGCGATGCCGCGCACGTAGTGCATCCGCTGGCCGGGCAGGGCGTCAACCTCGGCCTGCGCGACGTCGCCGCGCTGGCCGCGCAGGTGCGCCAGGCGCAGGCGCGGCGGGTCGACTGGTCGGCGCCGCACCGGCTGGCGCGCTGGGCGCGCGGCCGCCGCAGCGACAACACCGTGGCCGCCTACGGCTTCGATGCGATCAACCGGTTGTTCTCCAACGACGAGATGCACCTGACCCTGCTGCGCGGCCCGCTGCTGGGGCTGGCCGGCAAGCTGCCGCTGCTGATGCACGGATTCTGGAAGCGCGCTTCGGGGGTGTAGCGATTCGGAGTGGTGCGAGAGGCGTTGGTCGCTCCTGCGGGAGCGGAAGGCGCTGCGGCTGTTGTAGGTGGAGCGCTGGGTGGACTTGCGACATCGGCTCCGATAGCGCGAGACGTCCGAAATAACCATCGCTTTGCCGGTCGCGGTTGAAACCGCTCCTACAGGGACTTGCGATTGGGTGCATGGGTGCACTGTAGGAGGGGCTTCAGCCTCGACAGATCGCCAAATTCGGTGCGGTGGCAGGCTCTGTTCGTCGCGACTGAAGTCGCTCCCACAGGGGCTTGCGGCGGGCTAGCTGGGTGCACTGTGGCAGGAGCTTCAGCCCCAATGGCTGCGAAGCCCGTTAGCTTGCCGCAGCTTCTGTCGCGGTTGAAACCGCTCCTACAGGAAGCAATGGCGAGCCGGCTGGGTGCACTGTAGGAGGGGCTTCAGCCCCGACCGTGGCGTCGGTCGCGTTCGCCGCGGCTGCGGTCCACGGCTCACCCGCGGCTGGTTCTGCACGCGGTACCCGACCCGGCGCGACAAATTACTTGAGCCAACCGGCCAGCTGCTCGCGGCTCAGGCGCCCGCGGCGCTGCGGGTCCATCGAATCGAATTCGTCGGCCAGCGCCGGGCTGGCCTGCGCTTCGCTGCGACTGATGTAGCCGTCGTGATCGCTGTCCAGCGCGTCGAAGTCGATGCGGTAGTTGCCGGCGACGTTGTCGGGCTGGACCGTGCGCACGGTGACCGGCGCCTGGCCATGCGGGACGTCGAGTCGCACCTGGTGGGTCACCTCGCCGCTGCTCAGCGGCTGCGCCTGCACGATGCTCGCTGGCACGTCGCGCAACGGCTCGGTGACGACGCTCGAGGTGGCGTTGAGGTTCTGCGCGGCGGCCGGGACGATGGCGGCAGCCAGCACAAAGGCGGCGAGGGACGAACGGCAGTGCATGGACACAACGGACTCCGATGGTTCGAATGATGGGACGGCGCGGCAGGCTCAGCCAGGAATGAACGGGAACGCCAGTTTCAGCAATCCCTTCAGCCCGCCCTCGGCGGTGCTGGCGATGGCCTTGGCGCCGAGACTGTTGAGCGCGCGGCGCACATCCTCCCAGCGTAGCTTGCCCACGTCCTTCTTCAACAGGTCCGCCACTTCCTCGGCGGTCGGGGTGAGCTTTTCCAGCTCGCGCACCACCTTTTCCGGCTCCGGCTGCAGGTAGCCCCAGCGCTCGGCGATCTTCAGCAAGGTGTCGAAGCGCACCGCGACCACGTCGCGGTTGCGTTCGTACACCGGCATCGCGCCCACATCGACGATGGCCTGCTCGAAGCGCTGCTGGTCGTCCGGATGCTCGATGCGGATCGCCAGGAAGCCCTCCTTCTTGCTGCGTTCGCTGACGTGCTTTGCCCCGGCGCGCAGGTTGTCTTCGGTGAGCACCGTCGCCACGATGCGCTCCAGGGCCGCGTCGCCGTCTTCGGGCACCAGCGCGCGCCAGCGCGCATAGCCGTCGCGGCGCAGGCCCTTCACCTTGGCCGGGGTCACCCGCAGGCGCAGCGCCACCGCGTTGTTGGAATCGCTGCGCGAGATCGCGCCGTCGCGTTCCAGCAGCACGAAGATCAGCAACTCCAGGTCGCGCTTGGTCAGCGACTGGAAGCCCTGCAACAGGGTCAGGCGCAGGAATTCGTCGGCGAAGCCGGCCGGGTCTTTCAGTTCGATCGGCTGCATGTGCGCGGCTCTCCAGTCAGTGCAGGCAGGATGCCCGACGCCGATTGCGCGGACTGAGACGGCGATGCGATGCGCATCCCAGCGACATTGTATGGACTAACGCCCGTATTCGCGCCCGCGGCGATCGCTGCGGAAGGTCTCGATCGCGCCGCGGTCCTGCAGGGTCACGTACACATCGCGCCCGTCCTTGCCGCCGAAGGCCACGTTGGTGGGCTTGCCGCCCTTGGTGGCGATCTCGTGCAGGATCCTGCCGGCCGGATCGAGCACCAGCACCTTGCCGGCGTCGTAGCGGGCCAGGTACAGGTTGCCGTCGGCGTCGCAGCGCATGCCGTCCAGGCCGAAGTCGGGGAATGCCAGCAGCAGGCGCTTGTTGGACAGGGTGCCGTCGCCGGCGCGGTCGTAGACCCAGATCTTGCGCTGCACGCTCTCGTTGACGTACAGGCGCTTGCCGTCGGGACTGACCTCGATGCCGTTGGTGGTGCCCATGCCGGTCTCGATCAGGTGCGCGCTGCGGTCGCGGTCGATGCGCCACAGCTGGCCGCCATCGCCTCTCCAGTCAGGGTCGCTGGCGTACAGGGTGCCGTCCGCCGCCATCGCGATATCGTTCGGCTGGAACGCGCCGGGCAGCGTGGCGTAGACCTCGATGCGCTTGCTGTCCAGTGCGATGCGCAGGATGCGGTGCTGGGCGTAGTCGGCCACGTACATGCGCCCCGCACGGTCGAAGCGGATGCCATTGCCGATGCTGCCCGCGGGCAGGTCCACGAACAGCGCCGCCTGCGCACCGCCATCGGCGGCGAAGCTGACCCGGCCGATGCTGCCCTCGTGGCCGAAGTTGACCACGTACAGCGCGCCGTCCGGGCCGCTCGCCGGGCCTTCGATGCCGTGGGTGAACACCCCGTCGCCGATCAGGTCGCGGGCGCGGAACAGGTCGGCGTTCGCTGCGGGGGCCGCGACGCAGGCGAGCAGCAGCGCGACGCCGGCGGCGGCGAGAAACGGCAGGCGAATGGACATGCACAGACCCGAAGCGATGCAGGGCCGGGCAGTGTGCCAGACGTGCCGGCGGCGCCGGGATGGCGCTCACAACGCTGGGCGCTGGATGCGCTAAGGTTCGGGCGATCCGTGTCCGGCCTTCAGGGAGATCCGCATGTCGCTGTCCTCGCCGAATCGTCGCCGTGTGCTTGTCGCCGGATTGTCCGCGGCGGGCGCAGGCCTGTTGGGATCGCCGCTGTGGGCGGCCCCGCGCGGCAAGCCGAAGAAACCGCTGGGGGTGGCGCTGGTGGGATTGGGCGACTACGCCAGCATGCGCCTGGCGCCGGGCCTGGCGTTGACCAAGCACTGCCGGCTGGCCGGCATCGTCACCGGCTCGCCGCACAAGATTCCGCAGTGGCAGTCGCGCTACCGCATTCCCGATCGCAACGTCTACAGCTACGACGACCTGGAGCGCATCGCCGACAATCCGGACATCGACGTGGTCTACGTGGTCACGCCGACCTATCTGCATGCGCCGCTGAGCCTGCGCGCGGCCGCCGCCGGCAAGCACGTGTGGTGCGAGAAGCCGATGGCGATGCATGCCGACGAGGCGCAGTCGATGATCGCCGCGTGTGCGCGCAACAAGGTGCGGCTGAGCATCGGCTACCGCATGCAGCACGAGCCGAACACGCGGCGGATCATCGCGCTGGCGGGCGAGCGTCCGTTCGGCGCGCTGCGCACGGTGCGCGCCGAGGCCGGCTACAACGGCTACGGCGACACCGATCCGGCGCAGCGGCCGTGGCGGCTGCGCGCGCAGTTCGGCGGCGGCGCGATGTACGACATGGGCGTGTATTCGCTCAATGCGGCGCGCTACACGGTCGGCGCCGAGCCGCTGGCGGTCAGCGCGCACCGTTCCACCGACCGGCCGGCGCTGTTTGACGAGGTCGACGAGCACATGCAGTTCAAGCTGGAATTCCCGCACGAGGTGCTCGCCGACTGCGCCACCAGCTTCGGCCGCACCATGAACCGGCTGCGCGCCGAGTGCGAGCGCGGCTGGTACGAACTGGCGCCGTTCCAGAGCTACGAAGGCATCCGCGGCAGCGCCAGCGACGGCCGCGTATTCGATGCGAAGGTGCGCCACCAGCAGGCGCTGCAGATGGACGAGGATGCGCTGGCGATCCTCGACGGCACGCCGCTGCGCGCGCCGGGCGAGGAGGGCCTGCGCGACATGCGCGTGATCGACGCGATTCAGCGTTCGGCGCGCGAGGGCGGCAAGCGGATCGTGCTGTAGTAGCGGGGCGGGTGATTCCGTGCCGAGGGGAGCGCCGCCACGCGGATTTTTGTGGGAGTCAACTGTCATGCAGCAGCAATGGCAGGAGGTGCGTAGGGTGCTCGATCGCGGGCGATGGCATTGAGCCAGCGCAGGTACTTGTGCATGCAGGCCACGATGGCGACCTTGGCGGGTTTGCCTGCGGCGGTCAGGCGGGCGTAGGTGTGTGCCAGCGGGGAGCCGGTGCGGATCGAGGCCCAGGTGGCCATGTACAGCACCCGCCGCACGTCGGCGCGTCCGCCCTGGATGCGGCGTTGGCCGCGCCAGCGGCCGCTATCGCGATTGAACG
>Ga0308160_10003593_pt1 | contig 17367 bp, 15 predicted proteins | sample PhyFR1_FD_201036 | JGI IMG/M metagenome (GOLD analysis project Ga0308160, IMG submission 201036) | Phyllosphere microbial communities from UC Gill Tract Community Farm, Albany, California, United States - DLSLF.R1 | ecosystem: Host-associated > Plants > Phyllosphere > Unclassified | place: USA...
TGGGCGGGCGCTGGGTGGACAGCAAGCCGCTCGCCACCACCGCCCTGTTCAGCGCGCTGCTGGCGCTGGGCATGGCGGCCAGCATGGCGCTGGTCGGCTCGCGGCTGTGGTTCGCGCTGGCCCTGGCGCTGTGGGGGATTGCGAATACGGCGCTGTACCCGATCTGCCAGATCCGCGTGATGAAGGCGGCGGCCAAGGCGCAGGCGCTGGCCGGGACGATCAACGTGTCGGCGGCGAATGGCGGGATTGCGTTCGGCGCCATGATCGGGGGTCTGAGCGTATCGCACTGGGGTGCGGGCACCGTCGGCTACGTGTCGGCCGGGATCGCGCTGCTGGCTGTCGTGGGCAGTGCGCTGGTGGCGAAGCTGAAACGGGCCTGAGCCGTTCATACCCGGCATTCAAGTTGAAGGACATCCGGCAATGACCACCTCCAGCCTGGTGGCATAGGCTTCCCAGGCCGCGGCGTCGACCAGCGCCGCCTGCGCGGCAGCCTTGTCGCCGGGGTAGCCGCCGCTGCCGAAGGAGTTGGCCGGACGCTCCGGCAGCGGCCCGACACAGGCAACGCTGACCGGCACCTTGAACGGTGCGCCGGCGCAGCCGGCCAGGCTGGCAGACAACAGCAGGCAGGCCAGCGGCTTCATTTCCAGACTCCCCAGGCCTCGCGCATCACGCCGTCGCAATCCGGCGCCCGGCTGGCGGCCACGGCCTTGCCGCGGCTTGCGGCGCTGTCGATCGCGCTAGCAGCCAGCCGTTCGGCAAGCTGGCGCCGCTCCTCGGCCGCCCGCCTTTCCGCCCCCAGCAAGGCGACGGCGGCATCTTGTTCCAGCAGGCGCCGCTCCAGGACGCTGCGCGCATTCTGCTGCGCGGCCAGTGCGCGCCGGTGCTGGGCTTCCAGCCGCCAGCCGTTGACGACGGCCCCGCCGCCCGTGGCCGCGGCCAGTGCCAGCAGCAGCGCCAGCCCGGCGGCGCCAAGCCGGTAGCGCGCTGGTATCGTGTCGATCATTGTGCCTCCATACATGTCTTGTGCCGCGACAGCTGGCGCGTCCAGACACCGGCGCAGACCTTGTTGCCGGGGATCGAACAGTCGTAGCCGCCCGACTTCCGGTAGAGCAGCAGCGCATCGCAGGCGTCTGCATGACGGCCGGCCAGCAGCGCGCGCCGCATCGACGACGCTGCCCAGGCGCCGGCGCCATACTGGTAGATCCAGTCCATGTAAACGTCGTACTCGGCCTGGTGCAGTTCGACGCCGGGCAGCGAGGCGCGGAACGCAGCTTCTTCCTGCGACAGGTGGGCGGCCGCGCGCTGCACCGCGCGCAGCGGCGTGATGCGGTCGCCGATCCGCACCGGCGCGCCATCGTCGCGGAAGGTGGAGCCGAAGCCCACCGTCGGCCTGTCGTTCCTGGTCGGGACGACCGCCGTCTCGGTGTAGCCCTCGTTCGAGAGGATGCCGACGAAAGCCGATGCGCTGAGGGTCATGGCGGCGATGGCCAGGCGTGCCCGGCTCACAGCTCGACTCCCATGCGCGCCAGGCGCTCACGGCTCTCGCGCTCCTCGCGGTCGGCCTGGCGCTGCTCGCGCTGGTCCTTGCGGTACATGTAGAGCGTGTTCAGGGCAAAGGTCAGCAATGCGGTCACGATGCCGGCAATAACGCCCCACTGCGTCAAGGTCAGGGAGGCGCCGATCGACACGGCGCCGCCGGCGTAGCTGGTCAATTCGGAGGCGGATATGTCGCTCATGTTGGTCTCCTGGCCGGGTGTGGCAGGCCGTCCGCCGGCGCTGCCTGGATGAAGTGGAGCGGGCCGGCCCGGCATGGGGCCGCCCGGTTCCCGGTGAATCGCACCCGGCCGGATCGACGGATCAGATCTCCTCGATTTCCAGGGTGCTGGAATAGGCGCCTGCGAACTGGTAGGCGATATCGGAGTCCCTGGTGCGCCGCCCGTAGACGGTGAAGTCGCGCTCCAGCGCCAGGTCTGGGTGTTCGGGAAACACGCTGAGCAGGACCGGGTAGGCGCGGCTGTTGCGCACCAGCGCCAGAAACCTGGCCCGGTCCACCTCCGGCATCGCGCGCAGGTCGACGGGCACCTTGCGGCTGATCGTACCCGGCTCGGCCAGCTGGTCGCCGGCGGCGCTGCGCGCCACGTCGGTCCGGTCGATCACCGACACCGAGGCCGCCGCCGCGTTGTACAGCGGCGACCAGACCGGCCCGGCCACCAGGCAGGCAGCTTCGATATAACCTTGCGGATTGGCGCTGTCGACGAGGTCGATCACCAGCTTGAACGCGTTGACCTGGGCGAACCAGCGCCGCGCGCAGGCGCCGCCGCCATAGGCATACGCGCTGGCGGCCTGCGCCGCCGTGAAGCCGCGCGGACGCAGCGCCGGCGCCGGGCAGGCCAGGACGGCGCCACTGTCGTACAGGACAGTGGTGCCGTTGGCGGCATAGGCGCGCACGCGCATGGTGGCGGCTGGGGAGAGATTACAGAACGGCAGTGCAACGGCGCCGATCGGTTCGGCCGCCGCCCAGGTCAGCGTATAGCTCACGCTGGTGCCGGTGGCGCGGTGCACGCTCGACTTGCTGTCGCTGGCCAGGTTCGCCGCCACGAGCGCGCCAGCCGTGCTCGACGCAGCGAGCGAAGCCGCGCGCCCGACAGCGTTGTCGGTCACGATAAGAAGGTTGGGCATGGTGGTTCCTAAAAGGTGAGTGTCAGTTCGAACGGCGCGGCCAGCGAGCGCAGGCCGGCCTGCAGGTCCGCCACGGCCTGCGCGAGTGCATCGGCATCGGCCGCGTGGCGGGCCTCCTCCTTGTGCAGCAGGCGCAGGTCGCGCAGGCTGTCGAGGAGTTCCTGCCAGCGATCGGCGCTGGCCAGGATGTCGTCGCAGGCCTGGCGCTCGGTCCAGCCTTCGCGCCATTTCGCCGCCGCCCAGCCGCGCACGCCGCGCGGCGCCCCGACTGCGGCAGTGGCGCCGCCGGCCTGCGTGTCCGGATAGCCGGCGGCGCGCCAGGCGCGGGCCTGCTCCTCGACGCGGCGGTACTCCTCGGTCTGGGTCGGCATGCCGTTGACGACGGCCAGGCGCAGGGCCTCGGCGGCGGCGTCGATGGCCTCGATGGCGCGCGCCCGCAACACTGGCAGCCCGACCGTCTCGCGCCACGCAACGGCGCCGTCCTCCCAGAACATGCGCTGGGTCGGCGAACCGGGTCGGGACGCGACATCGAAGGGCGGGTCGACCTGCAGGTATTCCACCGTCTCGGTAGCGTCGGGCGCCGTTGGCTGCCACGAGAAGCCGAGGACTTCCCGGGTGGCGCGCGCAACGGCGGCAAACTGGGGTTGGATGTTCATGGTTTCATCTGGATGTTATGGGTTGCAATGGTGGCATCGGCTTGCATGCCTGCGAAGTACATCCGGTCGCCCAGGCTCACCTTGACCACCTTGCGCACGCCCGCGTCCTCGACGGCGGCCACGGTCTCCCAGGCCAGCCGCCCCTTGCGGTTGACCAGGACCTGCTCGCCGAGCATGCGGTCGGTGGTGGCGATGCGGCCGTCGCGCAGGGTCATCGGCGTCGAGCGCGACTGGATGATCTCGACGCCGGTGCCGGTACGCATCCGGTAACTCTGCTCCGCGCCGAAGCGGATGGTCTCGACCGCCGAATACTCGGTGCCGGGCGCCTCGGGGTTGTCGTTCCAGACCAGCACCAGGTCGCCCGGCGCCAGGTCCCTGACATGGCGCCCGTTCGGGAGCACCGAGGTCTCGTAGTCCACACACCAGTTGTCTTCTCGCGGATTGGCGCCGCCGCTGCCGGCGCTGTCGCCGGCCGAGATGCCTGAATTCGACTGCGGCGCGTTGGCCGATTCGTTGAAGTTGGCGACCTGGACTTCGAAGCACAGCGACAGGGTATGCAGAGAGCCCGTACGCGCCCGGAATTGAACGAAATCCCACCAGGTGTCGACCGTCGTGTAGCGGACGGCGACGCTGAAGCCGCCCAGATAGTCGCAGTTGGCGGCTGGAGCCACGATCGGACGCCACCATCCGTCGTTGTTGTACATCACCTCGAACACCAGGGTCACGCTTCCGCGATCGCCGTTGACGGCGGCCTTCAGGATGACGTCCGACTTGTACCTGGCGAAGCGCTTGGCGTTATAGGTGAACTGCGTGCCCTGCCCTGGCCCCACGAAGCCGGACAGGGTCACGTTGCAGTCCCGAACGTAGGAACTGAACTGCATGCCCGTGTCGTAGATGGAAAACGGCGCCAGGCGGTCGAATTCGGTCTTGATGCGTGCGGAATTCAGGCTCAATACCGATGTCGAAATGGTAGAGCCTTCGATGGCGCCCTTCACCTGCAGCAGCTGCGTGCCCGAGTCGAAGGTCAGGCGCGCGGGGCCGCTTCCGAGGCTCATGCGCACACCATGGCCGTTGCCGACTCCCTCCAGCCAGAAACCGTCGCCCTGGTCGAACGCCCATTGGCCGCTGCTGATGCTGCCGCCGGTGCTGATCGCAAGATGCCTGGTCTCGACCGCGCCGGGGCCGATCAGGGTGCGATCCGCAACACGGACCACGGAAATGCCGCCGATCTCGACATAGCCGCTCGCGATCTTGCTGACCAGCCTGAACTGGCTGCGGGTCAGGTAGGGGTTACTGGAGTCCATGTAGATCGTGTCCGAAAACGTCAGTATCTGCCCCTTGTCCGGCGAAGCGCCGTCGAACGCAACCACCAGTCCGGATTCCTCGGCCCACCAGCTCCAGCCGCGATTCGGCCCACCCATCGGATGCCAGGCCTTGGCCGGCAAATGCCAGACCGGGGTGAACATGCCCGAGAAGTCAGGACTCATGTACACCTGGAATTCGACACGGTAGGTCGCGCCCGGCGTGATCGGGAAAAATGGCGTGAAGGTGTCGCGAAACACGTTGGTCCCGGGGTTCAGGGCGCTGATCCGCAGGGCGTAGCTGGATTTCCAGGCGCTGCCCGATCCTGCGGCGCCGTAACGGTCGTGGCCTTCGCGCCCCCACCACGCGAGATCGACCATCTCGGAATCGGGCACCAGGTTGTCCAGCCCGCCGATCGCCAGCACGCGCGCCGTGACCGCCCCGGCCTCGAGGTTGGCGGCCTTGACCACGGCGCCGAATTCGCCGCCGGCGCCGAGCAGCAACGTGCCGTCGGGTTTGCGGATCTCCACCGTCCCGGCCTTGAGCGCCGAACCGTGGATCGAGCCGGTCACGAACAGGCTGCCGTCGAACACCGCGCTCACCGGCACCCACGCGGCGCCATCCCATTTCTTGGTCAGGGCGTAGCTGCTGCCGTTCGAGATCGTCACCACGTCGTTTACGACATTCGCGCCCGGCGTGGCCCCGTCGGCGAGACCGTCGGACCAGGCACCGCCGGCCGCATAATACTGGCCGGCGCCGCGCGCACCGTCGCCGCCGGCCCGGCTCTTGGTGACCGTAAAGCGCTTCGTGACAGAGGCCGCACCGGTCTTGCTGGCGGTGATGTCCACGTAGGCCGTGTTCACGCCGGCCGCCATGCCGGTCACCGTCAGGGTGCCGCCGCCAACCGTGTACGACAGGCTCGCCGCTGCCGACGCCGGCGCGAACGCATAGCTCCAATTCGCGCTGTCGTCGGCCGCGCCCTTGTAGACCTTCATCGTGCACGCGGCGCCGCTGAAGCTCGACACCGTGCCGTTCGACGCCGCCGGCAGGGTGACGGTCTCGTTGGTCAGCAGGCCGACCAGCGCATCCGCACCCGCCGCACCCGCCGTACCAGTTGCGCCGGCCGCACCAGTTGCGCCGGCCGCGCCATCCTGGCCTTCCCTCACCTTGTAGAGCGTGACGCGGTCCTTCTGGCCGTCCAGCGTGACCTCGACCGTAACGGTGTCGGTGGCCATCCCGGCGAAGCTCACCACCTTCTGCGCCACGCTGCTGCCGTTGCCCAGCGTGGCGCTGCCGGCGATCACGCTGAAGCTCGGGGTGCCGCTCGTGTTCTGGCCAAGCGCGGTGAGCGTGATGCTCGCCGGCGAGTTGGTGCCCGTCTTGCCGATCTTGAAGACCTGTTCGGAAGGCGTCAGCTTGACGGTCCTGGCGCTGCTGCCCGGCAGGCCGTCCTGCACCGTCGCCAGGATGCAGCTTTGCGCGAAGCGTTCGCCGCCGCTCATGATGCTGGCGGTGACGATGGCGGTGGGGCGCTGCATGTCGGCGTAGGCGACGGTCGCAGAGCGCTCCGTCAGCGCCGTGAGCGTTGCGCCCTCGGCGCTGAAGCTGACCGGCCCTTCGAGGCCGACCAGGGTTGCCGTGACCGTGATCGAGGCCAGGTCGGCGACGCCGGCAGCATTCACGTGGAAGGCCGGCGCGCTCGCATCGAGCAGGATCGCCGCATTCTTCGGATTGACGATGCGTACCGCCGAGGCCTGCAGGATGGCGTCGCGGTCGTTGAGTATTGTGCTCATACCAGGAACCCTACTTTGACGCGCCCGGTATTCCAGTCGGGCGCCAGTGAAATGACAATGCCGTCGACGCCGCCGTCCATGCCGAAGCGCGGGTCGTGGACCCGGATCGCCTGGCCCAGCTCCAGCGCCAGCAGCTCGGGAACGCCGTCGAATTCATACGTGGTGCGCGGCCGCTTCCACAGGTCGAGGCGGCGCTGCGCTTCCGCATCGGCGTCCGTGCGGGTCAGCAGCATGGTGTCGGCCTGCACCGGCTCGGCGTTCAGGCGCCACGAGGCCAGGGTCGGTGCATCGGTCCTGGTCGTGGTCAGCCATTCGTCGGCGAACAAGGCCTTGTGGGCCTCGGGCGGGCTGACCAGGGTAGCGGTCCCCTGCACCGTCCAGTTTTTCGCAAAGCCCAGCTTGACGGCGCCGACCACCTCGCTGCGCGCGCTCGGCTGCAGCGAACCGTTGAGCATGTGCTGCGGCCGCACCACGAAAGGCGTGCCGGCGCCGGGCAGCGCCACCTGCATCAGGCGCAGCTGGCCGAGGCGCGACATCGCCAGCTGCGCGCCCAGGCTGCCGAGCAGCATCTGGCAGGCCGGCAGGATGTTGGTCCGGTCCGCCGTGCTCAAGCCCATCGGCTGCGGATGCGCGGCATCGAAGGCGCCGAAGCTGGCCAGGTCGAGATCGGCCTCGGTGAAGCGGTCGAGCGCCTTGCCGTAGCCGGTGACCAGGCGCCGGACCAGCTGCGCCGCCGAATCGCGGTACACGCCGCCATACTTGTCGCCCCGTACCGACGCCGTCACCGTGCCGGCCGGCGCCGCATCGAGGATGAAGGTGCCGGCTGCCAGGTCGGCGCTGAAGCCGACCGGCGCGCCGTTGTCGCGCACCTCGATGATTCCTTCGATCGGACCGTCGTGCACCTGGTACTTCAGGATCGCCGGACTGGCCGGCAGCGGCGTGACGTTGAACACCTGGCCGAACACCAGCGGCAGCAGCGCATCGCGCTGCTCGGAGGTGCCGCCCAGGCGCTTGTCGGAGATCGCCGTGTTCAGCCGCTGCAGCTTGTCGCGCAGCTTCAGCGACAAGCCCTTGCGGCCGCGCGGCGCGATCTCGGCCACGATCCCGTTGAAGATCATGCGGAAGTCGGCGCGCGGCCAGCGCAGGTCGCCGATATACGCCTTGATCTCGCGGTTCTTCCAGACGTAGCGCGAGCCGAGCCAGGCATCGCGCACGCCGCCGCTGTTGTCGACCTCGAGGTCGCCGGCCGACAGCGCGCCGTCGCCTTCCAGCGACAGGCGCTCGGTGAACAGCGCACCGACGGTAGCGATGGCCGGATAGGCCAGGTTCGCCGGGCTGTCGCCCGGACCGGTGGTAAAGGCGCGGGTGGCCATGGGAACCATGGTCTCCACGCCATCCACCGCGGCCACCGCCTCGACCAGCACGCAACGGTAGGCGGACGGGCTTTTCAGCCAGTCCAGGAACTGGGCATCGTTCATTCCGGTGCCACCCTTTCTTCGAACTTGTTGATGGAAGCCGCCGACCCCGCGATCCTGGCGATGACCTCCGCCGAATCGCGCGATGCCGCCGCGTTGCCGCGAATGACGTCGCCGGTCTGCTGTTGCTGGTCGGCGCGCAGGCTCGCCACTTCGCCGCGCAGCCCCTTGATCTCGGCCACCAGGGATTCGGTGTTCGAGGCGCCGTAGCTGCCGTATGGGATCGGCGTGTTGGCCGGCGGCGCCACGGCGGTCAGCGGCGCCTTGTCCTTGTCCATGATGTCGTTCAGCTGCACGATGGCGTCGCGCACCGACATCACCGACTTGTTCACTTCCAGCAGGCCCGACACCTGCGACGTGAGCGCATCCAGCTGCGCCTGGCCGATGTCGACCTGCGCCTCGGCCCAGCGCGCGGCCTCCTCGGTCGCGGCCTGGGCATAGTCGAAGTCGCGCTGGTAGGCGGCGCTGCTGGCGAAGACCGTACGCGACGCTTCCAGGAAGCTCTGGAAGGCGCCCTGGTAGGCCGACTGGGCATCCCCGTCGCCGCCGCGCGCCGCCGCCAGCACGGTCTCGTACTGCGCCTTCGCCTCGGCGTACTTCTGCTGCGGCGAGAGCGGCGACAGGTTGCCGAGGACCGCGCTGTCGCGCAGCTTGCGCAGGCTCGATGCGAAGGAGCCCATGCGGTCGATCGTGGCGCCGATGGCCTCGGTCTCCGCGTCGTAGGCCTCGGCCAGCGCCGACTTCGCATCGGCCAGGGACACGGTGGTGTCCTCGATTTCCGGGTACACCTTGGCGAACGCCTCCTGCAGGTCCATCAGCGCGACGTACTGCTCGCGCTGAGTGTCGACATTCAGCTTCAGGCCGAGTACGTAGTCCTTGAACGCCTGGCGCGAATTCAAGGCCGCCAGGCCCATCGCGCCCAATTGCTCGGCCACGTATTCCTTGACCGGCGCCAGGCGCTCGGCTTCGTTGAGGAAGTTGTCGGCGAAGGAGGCGGTCTTGCTGGCCAGTTCGTCGATGCCGCCGGCCAGGAAAATCAGGTTCTCGCGGGCGGCAATGCTGGCCAGTCCTGTCGCGCCGAAGGACATGTGGATGCTGCGCAGTACCGAGTCCAGGTTGGCATAGTTGGTGGCCACGCGCACCAGCGTCTCCAGGTAGCCTTCGCCCACCTGCTGGAACTTCGACAAGCCATCGACGCTCCAGCGCGCCATGTCGTCGCCCATCTTCGAGAAGACCGCTTCCAGCTCTTTCTGCACGCCTTCGGCATCCAGGCCCTTCAGGCTGATCTTGCCCACGTCGACCACGAAGCTCGCCAGGCGCGCGTTGAAGGCGCTGCCCTCCAGGCCCAGCAATGATCCCGCTTCGCCCACCGCCTTGGCCATGTTCAGCACAATGGCCGTGAACTGCTGGTTCGCTTCCGGCGCCAACCTGGTCAGGTTCGTGCTGTATTTGTCGCTATGGAACCAGCCGCCATCCTTCTTGACATCGCTATAGCGGCTGGCGGACATTGCTTGGCCACCCATCACAGCGGCGACGGAAATGCGGTCGGCGGTCAGGCCGTTGTCCTGCTCGGACACCTTGCCTCCGAAGATGGAGTTGCCGATCTTGCCGAACCAGCCGCCGGCAACCTGGGTTGCCATCGCGTCGGTGCTGAAACCGCCCTGGTACAGGATGTTCCCCAGGCCGCTGAGCGAGGATTCGATGTTGCGCAGCGAGCGCAGCATGCCAGCCGTGTAGCGCAGCTCGATGTTCGAATTCGCTGCGGCGAGTTCCAGCGAGTTGGCGATGGATTCCGATTTTGCGCCCGCGTCGCCGAGTACCGAGCCGGTGCCCTGCGTCTTCTGGCGCTGCTCGGACAGGCTCACGCTCGATCCGCCGACGCCGCCGAACATCTTGGCGCCCAGCGCAACCACGGCGGCCAGCGTTGCCGCGCCGGCCGCCAGGTTCAGCGGAAACGGCAAGGACGCAATGGCCTTGACCACGGCCGTGACGCCCCATGCGCTGGCCTGGGTGCCTGCCATCGTGGCCGACGCTGCCGTGGATGTCGCTTCAGCGGCTGTCTCGGTAGCCTTCGAAGTGACGAACAAGCCGGTGAACGCCGTCAACAGACCGCTTTTCTCCGCCATCGACTGGATGCTCATTGCCATCTCATAAGCACGGTAGCCCTTCTCCACTGCCTCCATTGCCTTGTAGCCGCGCGAGTTTTCATCGAAGAAGCCTTTGGCGGCACTGGCCATGTCGCGATACGATTTGAGCTGCGCGGTGGAGGTATCGCGCGCCGCCTGTGACTGGGCAGCGGCGAGCTTCTTCGGATCGCCCCCGGCGTCTTTCGTGGCTTCCGCCAGTTTGGCGGCAATCGATGCCTGCGCCTTGCCATAGCCGCTCAGTGCCGTGGTCAGGCCGCCAATGGCGGATCCGACACGGCCGAAGGAATCGGCCATGCCCTGGGCAGCCGACTTCGCCGAATCGTCGAGCGCGGTAAAGACATCGAGGGTTTCCTTGGCATTCGCGATGCCGATATTCGCATCCAGGGTGCGCATGCGGTTGGCGTACCAGGTGTCGTACTCCGACTGGAGGGCTTTCTGAGCCTCCGTTCCCTTGCCGGCGAGTTCGATACGCTCTTTCCACATGTCGGCATCGTTTTTCAGCTGCGCCTTTTCGCGCTCGCGCGGATCGGCGATCGAATCGACCGCCGCCTTCTTGTTTTCCGCCGCCAGTTGGGCGGCAAAGGCGAGTGCCTTGTTCTGCCCCAGCGTGGCTTGCTCGACCTGTACGCGTTGCTCTTTTTCGGCCTTCATCTGGGCCTGGAGTTCCGACCCAATCTCGATACCCTCCTTGCGTTTATCGGCCAGGTATTTCTGCATGTCCGCTTCCGCCTTGATGGCGACCATGGCGATCTCGCGCGCCTCGGCACTCTTGCCGTACATCGCGTATTCGGTTGCAAGCGCGTCCGTCGATGCGGTGCGCGCCCCTTCGCTTTGCTTGATCCAGTCCTGGCTGGCCTTTTGCTCCCTGTGTGCCTTGACCAGCTTTTCGGAAGCGTCCACTTCAGCAAGGGTCTTGTCGACGGCGGCCTTCTGCACGGCGCCCATCGTCAGCTTTTTCTCCTTGAGCTCTTCCTCGAGCTTGTTGTGCATTTTTTGCGATTCGCTCAGCCCTTTTGCCGCCTCGATTTCCTGCTTGTTTGCCTTGACCTTTTCCTTGGCCGCGTCGTTCAGGTTCGAGTACGGGGTTGGCCCCTGATCGGCTTTGGGCTTGGGCTGTTCTGCGAATTGCGCCTTGACCGCCTTCTCCATTTCCGGCGGCAACGTACCAAATTGCTTGCGCAGTTCTGCGAGCCTGTATTCCAGCCGCTGGGCATTCGTGCCGTTCTGGCCGAACCACTCGGCCAGATTCTGTTCGCGCAGCCTGTTCGCGCTTGCCTTGGTTTGCTCCTGGAGCGCGGTGATGCGCTTCAACGCATTCTCGTAATCCCTCTGCAGCTTGACCTCCGCCTGCTGGCGCGCCTGCTGGGACTTGCCGGCCCATTCGCCGGTGCCGCTTTTGGCCGCATCCAGCGCTGTCCTGGCGCGCGCCAGGCCATCCCGGTCGGCATCGCTCATGTCTCCCAGGCTTTTCAGGCGCGGCTCGGCTTCGGCAAGGCGGTTGCGCTCTTTCATTTTTTCGATCTGCTGGTCGAGACGCGCAATCATGTCCTCGGTGCTTTCCTCGGACGAGGCTTGGGCTTTCTTGTTCGCTTCTTCCGACTTGCTTCCCCAGACGCTCCATGCCGTGACGGCCAGGCCCAGAACAGTCACGATCGCTCCGATCGGTCCGCCCACCAGCGCCAGTGCGCCACGCGCCAGGTTGGCGGCCACCGAGGCCGCACGCGCGGCCGCGGCCTGCACGCCCAGCGCCGCGGTATGTGCTTCGGCAGCTGCGGCAGCCCTTATCTGGGCAGGGACCAGGCCATTCGTAACGAGCGCCAGCTGCGTGTCGCCCTGCGCCGCCAGTACCGCCGCACGCAATTGATTGACACGCGCGGCCGCATTTGCCGACGCAGCCCCCGTTGCCGTGACATCGGCATTTGCTTTCGCTAACGCAGCGACCCGCGCCGCCTGGTCGGCGCTCGCCTTGCGCAGGGTTTCCGCAGTCCAGGCGTACAGACCCGCAGCAAACTTGGCGGTGCCAACACTGGCCGCCGCGCCAAGCAGCAGACCGATGTTCGATGTCAGGAGATTGATGCCTCCGACCAGGACCGAGACGGCGCCACTGGCCTGGGCCTGGCTGCCGACGAACGCCATCATTTCGTTCTTCAGATTCGTGATGGCGCCGCCGACGGTCTGCATTCCCTCGGCTTCGCCGCGCAATCCGGCCAATGCACCCGGCAATGCCTCGGCCATGACGCCGGCCGTAATCTTCCCCTCCTCGGCCATCTGCTGGAGTGCGCTCACCGGCACGCCAATGCCGTCGGCGAGCGCCGTCATCAGGCGCGGCGCGCTGGCATTGACGGCGTTGAACGCGTCCGCGCTCAGGGCGCCGGTAGCAAAGGCCTGGGACAACTGCTCGTGCGCCGCAGCCGATGCTTCCGCGGTGGCGCCCGAGACTTGCAGGGACAGGTTGACGGTCTCCGTGATGGCCGCAACCTGCTGCTGGTTCACACCCAGCTCGCGCGTACCGCTGGCGATGCCGGCATACAGCGTGGCGGTCGATTGCAGGTCTTGCTGGGCCTCGGATGAAATGCGCTTGACGTCGGTGTAGGCAATTGCGTATTCGCGCTGGGAATTGGTGGCCAGCTTCAGCTGCGCCGTGAAGCGGGTGTACTGGTCCGAAAGCTGGACGACCTGTTGCACGTCGATGCCTACCGTGAATCCAGCCAGGGGATTCTTGGCGGCCGTGGCCTCCTTCTCCATGGCCGCCTTGACTTCACCGACGGCCTGGCGTGCCGCGTCGAGTTCCGCCTGCAGCCGTTCTATATCCGCTCGCAGGCGGGCTTCTGTTTCGCTAATGACCATAATCGGCCCCAAAAAAAACCGCCTGCGGCGGCTGTTGCAATAAAAATGCCAGTAACAACCGGCCCGTTCCTTGTGTCGTGCCGCCCATTGGTGCGCGCTCACGCAGCCCCGTCACGCCGCCTTGTGCAACGCCTCCAGCGCAATCCGGTCGAACATCTGCAGGACATCCAGCTCCCACTCCGAAAAGCGCACGCGATACAGGCTTTGATAGGCATGGATGCCCGCCAGCGTGATCGGCCCGATGCCGTCCATCACGGACTGGCGGTCGAGCCGCTTGTAGGCGTCCCACAGCGGCAGGCCGAGCCTGGGCCAGCGGATTTCCAGGCGAGGGTCGACCTCGCCCGTGTTCTTGGCCACGCGCTGCAGGTGGGCCCGCAGCGTGCTGCCGTCACCTTGCCGAGCCAGAAGCTCGTACTCGGCCCGGCAGCACTCCGCTAGGCTTTCGCGGAGTCCTTGATAAAAAGCTCGGTCTTACGGATGCCGGCCAGCACCTGGGCGCGCAGCCACTGTTTTTTCGGGTCGGTGTACAGGGCACGCGCGGCGGCCGGCGAGAATTCCAGCGGCACGCCGCCGCGGGTCAGGTTCCAGCCCAGGGTCGAGGCCACCAGGTAGTCGGTTTCGTCCTCGATATCGTCGAGCGGATCGGTGGCGCTCAGCTTGCCGTTGTTGGCGAACTCGGCGCGCAGGCGGCGCATGCGCGCCAGGTCGATGCGCTTGCGCGACTCGTGCTCGGGGCTGGCCAGTTCGATGTGCGAGCTGGTCGGCGAACCGGTGCGCGGATCGAGCAGGGTCAGCATGCCGACCGGAATGTCCTCATAGGAATCGAGGTCCAGGGAGTCGACCAGTTTGTTCATCAGGTTGCTTGCTTGTACGGTGTTCATGGGTGTTCTCTTTCGTGGGAAATGAAATGACAGCCCGTGCCGGCTGCCGCGCCCGCGAAGGCGACGGCAACCGGCCGGTGCAGGTAAAGGCCGTGGGTAAAGCTGCTCAGGCGGCCGAGTCCTGGACGGCGATGGTGGTCATGTCGCTGGCCAGTGCGGCGCCGCCGGCAGTGTTCAGCAGTGCCTGGTAAGGGATGGTCTGGATCAGGATCTTTTCGCCATCGTCCTTGTCGGCGCCGTTGATCTTCAGGCGCCCCATGCTGAAGGCGATGAAGTCCGAGTTGGCCGCGGCATCGGCGGTAAAGGCCATGTAGGCCGACACTTCGGTCTCGTTGTAGAAGGCATCGCGCAGCGCGGTCGAATCGAACTTCGCCGTGATCTGGCCGGTGACGATGACGCGGCCAGTCGCTACCTGTTCGGCGACGTTCGAGCCGATGCCCGATTCGCTCGACTGCGCGCACGCGATCTCGATGCTCGCGCTCGTGATCGTGCCGCCGGTCGCGCTGCCCACCTTGACCACGCCGTTCACCGCCGCCATCGTGCCGGTGACGGTCACCGGCGTCGGGTTGGTGAAGTACTGGCTGTTGTCGCCCTTCGCATCGCGGCCGCTGAACTCGACCGCCACGGTGGCCATGCCACTGGCCGGCAGGGTGAAGGTGACTTTCGACACCTTGCAGCCGGTGAAGACTTCGCTGGCCGGGACGTCCGGGTGCCAGTGCTCGATCGAGAACGACTTGTCGGTGTGGCCGGCCTGCGGGATCATCGTCTTCTTGCCGATCACGGCCACCGTGGCGCTGGCGATCGGGCCTTCGGCGACGAGCGACGAGCCGTTCAGGACCACGCCGGTCAGCACCGTGGCGGTCAGGCCGGTCACCTGGATGTTCTTGTTCAGGTTGGCGGCATTGAAGGCGCCGGCGGTAGCGCGCACCACGTCACCGACCTTCACGCCGTCGTTCAGCCAGGAACCGGCTGCGCGGGTGAGGGTCCAGGCGCCGGCCACGCCGCCGACCGTGATCGAGACACCGGTCACCGTTGCGCCGGCCACGAAATCCTTCTTCAAGGCCGCGGCGATGAAGTCCGAATAGGTCTTGGCCGACAGCTCGCCGCTGATCGAACCGCCGACCTTGCGCAGGCCGTGGCGGAAATCCGCGACCTGGAAATCGGGACGGATCTCGCCCGACTGGTAGGTGTCTTTCGTCAGGCTCAGCGCCGACGTCACACGGCGCATCGACTGCGCACCTGCTGCGCTCCCTGCCACCCCGTAGGTCGTTTCCATTTTGTAGGCGACCTGTTTATACACTCCGCTTGCGACTCCCATGATTTTCCTTTAGGCGTAAAAAAAGCCCGCAAGCGACAAAGCGCGGCGGGCTGGTTTGATTGATTGAAATGAGGACTGCTGGTTGTGGAACGTTCGCCAGGCCCCAGGGCTATCTGCCAAGTGGGCCGTAAAACGCAAAAAGCCCGAACGTTTAACGGTTCGGGCTTTTCTCCAGGCGTGCTAAGTCGCCCAGTGATTGAATCTTACAAGAAGAAAAGACGGGTTGCAACGTTTTTTTGTAATTTTTTTTCGAGCTCGCTGCGCGCGTCCAGCAACACCTCTTCGTAGTTGGCGTTCGGGAAGCGCCACACCGATGCGATGCCCTGGCTTTTATAGATGGCCCAGCGATGCTGCAGCATCAGGCTGTCGACCATGGCATTGACCGCTGCGCCGATCTTCAGGTCGGCCAGGCGCTGCTCGTCGTAGACGTCGCGGTCGGCAGCGGCATCGCTGGCCAGCTTCATGGTGCCGGCGCGCAGGTCGCGGTCGTCGGTGCGCATGAAGTCGATCCAGCAGGCCATGCACATGGCGTAGGGATCGGGCTTGTTGAAAGCCGGCCTGCTGATCTCGGCGCGGCGTACGCGGCGCATTGTGGGGGTATTGATGTTTCCGAAGCTTGCGGTTGCGAACATGTTTTCTCCTCTGGTGTCTCGTCTATATAGAGTTGGGCGGTAATCGCCTTGTGCCGGATTGCCATGCGAGCCCGTGGTTCTTGCGCATGTGCTTGTCTGGTTGCGGCTGAATAGAAACAGCAGGGGCGTACCGATGACTGCCTGACGTGGCAATCGCGACGCTTTTTGCGCTCGCGCAAAAGCCCCCAGTGGCTGTATATTAGTCTGACTAATTCGACCGGTCAACAGTCCGACTAATTTTCTTGTTCAACAGTCTGACTGATTGTAGAATGCAGTTTTTACCACTATTTCCGCGCATGCCTGCCCTCCCCCTTACCCAGACGCAGCTCGACGATGCTGCGCGCCTGAAGCAGCGCTTCGCCGAATGGCAGAAGCGCCAGAAGGATGCCGGCCGGCCTGCTTCGCAAGAGGCGGCCGGTGAACTGTTGGGCTTCAATCAGAGCGCACTCAGCCAATATCTGAATGGCCGCATTCCCCTGAACGTCGATGCCGCCACGCGGTTTGCTTCGGTGATGGGGTGCGTGGTCGCGGACTTCAGCCCCCGTTTGCAGGACCAGTTAAGCGGCTACGTGTCGGCTGCCATGCCAGACGTTGCTGCGGCCAATGACGACGTACTGGCCAAGGCCAGGCGCGTGCTCGCCTGGGACGACACGGACACGGTTGGCGTTCGGCTGGTAACGCTGAAGCTACGGGCCGGCGTTGCGCGTTTCGGCACCGAGCCTGTGGTCGAGGACGGCGGCAGTATCCAGATTCCACGCGTGGATATCGAACGCGGCAAGCTCAATCCCGACAAGCTGATTGCGATCCAGGTACGCGGCCAGAGCATGGAGCCGCTGATGTTCGAGGACGATGTGATCGTGATCGATCCGACCGACAAGAAGCTGATCAATCGCGAGCTGTATGCGCTGAACTTCGATGGCGATTGCTGCGTGAAGCAGATGGTCAAGCGCAATGGGGAGTGGTATCTGCATTCGGTGAATCCGGATTTCGGACCGGTGAATGCGCGTAGCGGGGAGTTCAGTGTGATTGGGCGGGTGGTATATCAGCCGGGGCGGTCGCTACGGGGAAGGCTCTAGGCATGCCAGGTAGGACGTGGCTGCTTTGAGTGGACTCGGCCGATGAAAATGCCCGTCCAGAACTGCAGCCGCAGCGATGCCCGATGTAGTTTGCTTAAGTACTCGAACAGAAATAAATGTGAATTTTGGCAAACAGAACCGGAGGTGCGGCTTGCCGATGCGATGCAAGGCGGCGAGTGCGCCGCAGTGCGAGCACTGCCCCGCAAGCGGACACAGCCAACGCAGCAGCGTGCCGGTTATGGCAGCCAAAAGCACATTTATTTTTGGGCGAGTACTTAGTACAGCAGCGAGTTCAGGTAGTACATCTGCTTGATGGGCGCGATTTCGTTTGGCAGGATACCGTCGATCGCTGGCATCAGGTTCGCATGCTCGGACGTGGCAGGCTCGATGCGCGAGCGGGTGTCAGTCATCCAGGGTACCGTTGATCCCAGCCTGACCTCCTATGCGTAAGGCGCTTGCTATCCATCATAAATAGGTTATACTTTAACCTGTACAGTTAATCGTACAAGTCTTCATCCGTTAGATACATACTCATACTTACAACGGCGCCCATACCAAATT